>Ga0075471_10002463_pt1 | contig 12163 bp, 10 predicted proteins | sample DEB19_08_DNA_2_FD_74787 | JGI IMG/M metagenome (GOLD analysis project Ga0075471, IMG submission 74787) | Aqueous microbial communities from the Delaware River and Bay under freshwater to marine salinity gradient to study organic matter... | ecosystem: Environmental > Aquatic > Marine > Coastal ... | reverse complement strand
GGGTGCGGGACCACGATCTGCTGCGGGTCGGCGAGGGTGCCCAGGCCCTGGTACGCCGTCATGTCGCCGACGGCTGCACCGAGCTCCATGCCCCAAAGAATTCCGTCGCCCCGGTTGCCCTCGTGGCCGAAATATTTGGCCTTTGCCATCTCCGGGATGTGCTTGGCGACCATCTCGTGATTGCCACCGAATCCGCAGGTTGCGAGCACCAGCGCCTCGCAGCCGAGGCGCTCGACGACGCCGCCCGGGCGCTCGATGCGCAGCCCGAGCACGCGGTTGCATGCATCAGCGTAGAGATCGGTGACCGTGGCTTCGGTCATGAGTTCGGCGCCGGCTTTGGCGCAGGCGTTGGCGAGCAGGGCGAGAAGTTCCTCGCCGTTGCGACCCGGGGGAATGTGCAGCCGCGGGTTCGAGTGCCCGAGCCCCGTCCACTTGAAATCGAGCTTCAGCGGCACCGCATGCCGCAGCGCGAGCCAATCGAGAGTGGGTCCCGAGCGCTCGCCGATCAAGCGCGTGAGTGCTGGGTCGGCCTGATTGCAGGTCTTGACCATGACATCGGCGACGAATCGCTCCACCGAGTCGTCGATGCCGTGGGCGATCTGCTCGCGGGTTCGCACACCGCAGACGGCGCCGAGCGACATCGAGGTGCTACCCCACGGGCGTTTGTCGCGCTCGAGCACGATGACGTCGACGCCCTGATCGCGCGCGGCGAGCGCGGCCGTGAGGCCGCAGGCGCCCGCACCGACGATGGCCACGGGAATGCTGAATTCGAACTCTGGAATATGGTCACGGATGATACCCATGGGCAGATTATCGCTCGTTTGTCGATTCGGTGGCCGCCCCGCCCGTCGCTGACTAGAATGACGACCCGAAGACCGCGGGGCTCGCGGTCAGCGTGTTGTCATTGCGGGGTTTCAGTCATGTCGCAGGCCATTCACCTGATGCCGGGCGCGGTCGAAGGGGCACTCAACGAACTTCGTCGGATACTCGGGCCCGAGCGCGTGGTCACGCAGCGCTCGGAACTCGAGTTTCATTCGCAAGATGTGTATCGCATCGGCAAATTGCCCGCGGCGCTGATCCGTCCGGCGAGCACCGAGCAGCTCGCCCTCGCATTGCGGGCGATCGCGGCTTCCGGCTTGCCGATCGTGCCGCGCGGTGGCGGCATGTCGTACACCGACGGTTATCTGCCGACGCTCGACAACTCGATCATGGTCGACGTGCAGGCGATGAACCGCGTGGTCGCCATCGATGCCGAAGATGGCTACGTGACCGTCGACTGCGGCGCCACCTGGAAAGAATTGTTCGACGCGCTCGCGCCCCATGGTGTGCGGACTCCTTACTTCGGTCCGCTCTCGGGCTTGCGCTCGACCATCGGCGGAGCCTTGTCGCAGGGCAGCATGTTTCTGGGATCGGGACGTTACGGTGCGGCAGCCGAAAGCGTGATCGGTCTCGACATCGTGCTCGTCGATGGCACGGTGCTCCATCTTGGCGCCCATGCGAATCGCAACGGTGAGCCGTTCTACCGGCAGATCGGGCCCGACACGCTCGGCATGTTCCTCTCGGATTGCGGTGCGCTCGGCATCAAGACCCGAGCGACCTTCCGACTGATTCGTCCGCAGCCCGAATCGCGCTACCTGTCGTTTTCGTTCCGCCGACACGAAGATCTTTTCGCGGCGATGGCCGACGTGGCGCGAGCCGACGTGGTGTCGGAGCAGTTCGGCTTCGATCCCGGGTTGCAGGCGGTGCGCATGAAGCGCGCGAGTTTGCGCGAAGACGCCAAGGCACTCGGCAAGGTCGTCAGCAATTCGGGTGGCGTTCTCAAAGGTTTGAAGGAAGGCGCCAAGGTCGTCATGGCGGGTCGCGGATTTCTTCAAGACGGCCACTTCTCGGTGCATCTGTCACTCGATGGCCGCGATGCGGCCGACGCCGACGCCAAGGCCGCGATCGTTCGACGGATCATGTCGGCCGCCGGAACCGAGGTCGAGAACACTGTCCCCAAAGTCATGCGCGCGAATCCGTTTGCCGAACTCAACAGCATGCTCGGGCCGGGCGGCGAGCGTTGGGTGCCCGTGCATGGCACCGTGCCATTCTCGCGTGCTTCGCACATGTACGACGTCTGTGAGGGCGTCTTCGAGCAGCACGCCGAGTCGATGCGCCAACACGACATCGATCGCGGTTATCTCGTCAGCACGGTCGGCAACGCCGGAACCTTGCTCGAGCCCGTGCTCTATTGGCCCGACGCGCGTTTGCCGTTTCACGAGCGAGTTCTCGATGCTGCTTATCTCGCCAAGCTCGAAAACTTTCCGCCGAACCCAGCCGCAGCCGAGGCCGTGGCGGCGCTTCGACTTGATCTCGCCAAGGCTTTCATGGAGCAGGGCGCCGTCAGCTTTCAGCTCGGCAAGTTCTACTTTTACCAGGAAAGCCTCGCGGATTCGGCGTCAGGCTTCTTGCGTGAACTGAAGCGCATGGTCGACCCTGCGGGTCGCATGAACCCGGGTGCTCTCGGCCTGTGATGGCGCCAATCTTTGATAGACTCCGTCAAACCCAATCTCGGAAGGATCCATGGCCAAAATCATCGTGTTGTTCAATCTCAAGCCGGGCACCAGCGTTGCCGACTATGAGGCCTTCGCGCGCGAGAGTGACTTGCCCATCGTCAATGCCTTGCCGTCGGTCGACCGTTTCGAAGTGCTCAAGGCCGAAGGACTGTTGAGTGGTGGCCCTTCGCCTTATCAGTACATCGAGATCATCGACGTCAACAACCTCGAGCAACTCGGTAAAGACGTCTCGACCGAAACCATGCAGAAAATCGCCGCGACGTTCCGCAGCATGGCCGAGGAGCCGCTGTTCATCGTTACCAAGAATATTTGAGCGACAGCCAGGCCCCTTGAGCGGAGCTGCGCTGCCATGATGCTGCGATATGCGCTGCGGCGTATTGCCGGGGTTGTCCCGACGCTGTTCATCATCATCACCTTGTCGTTCTTCGTCATTCGGATCGCTCCGGGAGGTCCGTTCGACGAGGAACAGGCCTTGCCCCCCGAAATCAGGGCCAATCTCGAGGCCGCGTACGGTCTCGATCGGCCGCTCATCGAGCAGTACGGGCGCTATCTTGCGGGGCTCGTCCGCGGCGACTTCGGGCCGTCATTCAAGTTCAAGGATTTCTCGGTCACCGAGCTCATTGCGCAGGGGCTGCCCGTCAGTTTGATGCTCGGGCTCTCGGCGGTCCTGCTCGCCTTGCTGATTGGCATTCCGCTCGGGACCTTGGCGGCGCTGCGACAAAACAGCCCGACGGACTACGGCATCATGAGCGTAGCCGTGCTCGGTATCGCGCTGCCTGGCTTCGTCACCGGGCCGTTGTTCGCGCTCATTTTCGGTCTTCATTTGCGCTGGTTTCCGGTTGCCGGCTACGAGGACGGCAACCTGAGATTTTTGGTCTTGCCGGTGATCACGCTGGCGTTGCCCGTGATCGCCTATATTGCGCGCCTGACCCGCGGCAGCCTGCTCGAGGTGCTGCGGATGCATTTCGTGCGCACCGCCCGTGCCAAGGGCTTGCCCGAGCGGCAGGTCATCCTGCGCCACGCGCTGCGTCCCGCGCTCTTGCCCGTCGTCAGTTATCTCGGACCGGCCACGGCCTTCGTGATCACGGGGTCGCTGGTTGTCGAGACGGTCTTCGGTTTGCCGGGTAGCGGTCGCTACCTCGTGCAGGGTGCCATCAATCGCGACTACACGCTCGTCATGGGGATGATCGTGGTGTACGGCAGTTTGACGCTCACGCTCAACCTGATCGCCGATCTTCTTTACGGCTGGCTCGACCCGCGGGTGCGCTATGACTGAGGCCGCGCCGGCAGCACGCGGATTCTGGGCTGATGCCTGGCGCCGGCTGCGTCGCAACAAGGCGGCCATGGTCGCGGCCACGCTCATTTTATTGATCACCTTGCTGGCGTTCATCGGGCCGTCGTTGTCACCCCATGCGTTCGACGCCATCGATTGGGATCACATGGCGGTGCCGCCCGGCGCACCGAACGATCATTGGCTGGGGACGGATCGGCTCGGACGCGATCTGTACGTACGCACGCTTGCTGGCGTCCAAATTTCTTTGCAGATCGGGCTGCTGGCGACGCTGGTATCCCTCTTCATCGGAGTTTTGTGGGGAGCGACGGCGGGTTACTTGGGCGGACGCATCGACAATCTCATGATGCGCGTGGTCGACATCTTGTACTCCTTGCCCTACATCTTCATCGTCATCATCCTTTCGACGTTGTTCGAACGCGGCAATATCTACGTGCTGTTTCTCGCGATCGGCGCGGTTGGGTGGCTCACCATGGCACGCATCGTTCGCGGGCAGACCCTGTCGATCAAGCGCAAGGAGTTCATCGAGGCGGCGTTGGCGAGTGGCGTGGGTACTCCCGGCATCTTGCTGCGGCACATCGTACCGAACGTGGTGGGACCGGTGATCATCTACGCCACCCTCACCATCCCGCAGATGATTCTCTTCGAGAGCTTTTTGTCCTTTCTCGGGCTCGGCGTGCAGGAGCCGCAAGCGAGTCTCGGCAGCCTGATCAACGAGGGCGCCCAAGAAATGGAGTCAGCGGTGTGGATGCTTTTGGTGCCCGCCGGTTTTCTGGTGACGCTGCTGATGTGCTTCAACTTTCTCGGCGACGGGCTTCGGGATGCCCTCGACCCGCGTGACCGATGAGCCTGCGGGACGACATTCCGGCGCTCGACATCGCGGGCTTGGGTGTCACCTTCACCACGCCCGAGGGCGACGTTGCAGCGGTCAACGATTTCTCCCTGCAGCTGCGTGCCGGCGAGTGCGTGGGCGTGGTCGGCGAGTCGGGGGCGGGGAAAAGTCAGTCGTTTTTGGCGATCATGGGTCTATTGGCGGCCAATGCGCGCTTGCGCGGTTCGGCTGCACTGCAGGGTGATCCGCTGATCGTCGAGGGACGCATGGCGAGTTCGGAGACGCTGAATTCTTTGCGCGGTTCGAAGCTCGCGATGATCTTCCAGGATCCGATGACCTCGCTGACGCCGCACCTCAAGGTCGGTGAGCAGATCGCAGAGTCGGTCATTCATCACCAAGGCGCGACGCCGACGCGTGCGCGGGCGCGCGCCCTCGATCTGCTGCGTCAGGTTCAAGTTACCGACGCCGAGCGACGTCTCGATCAATATCCCCACGAATTGTCGGGTGGTATGCGCCAGCGGGTGATGATTGCCATCGCGCTCGCCTGCGATCCGGCGGTGCTCATTGCCGACGAACCCACGACCGCTCTCGATGTGACCATCCAGGCTCAGATTCTCGCTTTGCTCGCCGAGCTCAAGCGCGCGCGCGGCATGGCAATGGCACTGATCACGCACGATCTCGGTGTGGTGGCGGGCGTCGCCGATCGGGTCGCCGTGATGTACGGCGGTCGCATCGTCGAGCTCGGTACGGTCGATCAGGTGTTGAAGTCGCCGCAGCATCCCTACACGCGGGCGTTGCTGGCATCGATGCCGCGACTCGATGCGCCAGAAACGGCGCGCTTGCAAGCGATCGCCGGCCAACCGCCGAATCCGCGCAGTTTGCCCGCGGGCTGCGCATTCCATCCGCGCTGCGACCTCGCCACCGAACTTTGCGGTCGACAACGTCCGGAGCTTGCGAATTCTTGGCCTCGGGTCGCGTGCCATCACGCGTCGGTATCGACGAATAGCGCTAGGAGCGACTCGTGAGCGAAACCGGGCCGAAAGCGCCGTTGCTCGTGCTGCGTGATCTTCGCGTCTGGTTCAAGGTGGGCGACGGCCTGTTCCGTCGCAAGCGCGATTTGCGGGCGGTCGATGGCGTCGACCTCGAGCTCGGCATCGGCGAGGCGCTCGGTATCGTCGGCGAATCGGGCTGTGGCAAGTCAACCTTGGCGCGAACGATTTTGCGTCTCTTGCCGGCAACGTCGGGCAAAGTGGTGTGGCTCGGGCGGGCCATCGAAGCCGAATCCGTCGCGGCCATGCGCCCGCTGCGCCGCGACATGCAGATCATTTTTCAGGATCCGCTCGCGAGTCTCGACCCACGATTGACGGTCGGCGAGATCGTGGCCGAGCCCCTGCGCGTGCACGCCCCGCAGATGAGTCGTACGCAGCGTCGTGACGAAGTCGCTCAGATGCTGCAGCGCGTGGGATTGCCTGCCGATGTGGTCAATCGCTATCCGCACGAGTTCAGCGGTGGTCAGTGCCAACGAATCGGCATCGCCCGTGCCATGGTGCTGCGACCAAAATTATTGGTCTGCGACGAGCCGGTGAGTGCGCTCGACGTCTCGATTCAGGCGCAGATCGTCAACCTGCTGCAGGACCTGAAGCGCGACTTCGGCATGAGCATCCTCTTCGTCAGTCATAACCTTGCCGTGGTGCGACACCTTTGCGATCGGGTGATCGTGCTTTATCTCGGCAAGCCGGTGGAGCTCGCACCGACGCGTTCGCTGTACGAGGCTCCCGCCCATCCCTACACCCGCGGGCTGCTCGATGCCGTGCCGATTCCCGACCCGGACGTGCAGCCGCGGCGACTCGGCACCACCTTGGGGGGCGAGCTGCCATCGCCGCTCGCGCCGCCCTCGGGCTGTGTGTTTCGAACACGCTGCCCCAAGGCGATCGAGCGCTGCGCGCAGCAGGAACCAAAGATGACCCGCTTCGACGGCCTGCGTCAGGTGGCGTGCATCCGCCATGGCGAAGGCCTGCAGGGCACCGACGACGACCTTGCGCGCGGCGGCGGAGGCAGATGATGGGCCCGCGTCTTGCCGGCAAGGTTGCGCTCGTCACGGGCGCCGGGCGTGAGGGTGGCTTGGGCGAGGCGATTTGCCTGCGACTCGCCGCCGAGGGCGCTGCCGTCCTCGTCACCGACATCGCCGTAGCCAAAGAAAATCTGCCGCTCGATCGAACCGGCTCCAGGGAAGACATCGAGCGTGTCGTCGCAAGCATCGTCGGTCTCGGAGGTCGAGCCGCCGCAGCGGCGCTCGACGTGCGCGACGAAACTCAGGTCATCGCCGCGGTAAACACGGCCGTCAAATATTTTGGTGGGCTCGACATCATCATCAATAATGCCGGCGTCGGTTATTTGATGGAGCCCATCGTCGAGATGCCGATCGATCGTTGGCAGACGGTACTCAGTGTGAATTTGACCGGCGCGTTTTTGTGTAGCAAGCACGGTGCACGGCAAATGATCACCCAGGGTCGCGGCGGGCGCATCATCAATGTCGCGAGTGTCGCCGCCAAGTCGGGCTCGTTGCATCTTGCGGCTTACGCAGCGTCCAAGCACGGCCTCGTCGGACTCACTCGTAGTGCAGCGATCGAGCTGGGCGCTCACGGCATCACCGTCAATGCCGTGTGCCCCAATCACGTGACGACGCAACTCGGCAGCGTGCAGAACGCCTACCGGGCAAAACAGCGCGGGCAGTCGGTGGCTGAATATCTGGCAGAGATGCGCGGGCGGATTCCACTCGGGCGCGTGGGGCTCACCGAGGACACGGCCAAGGCATGCGCGTTTCTCTGTAGCGACGAAGCGTCGTACATCACCGGCGAGGCCATGAACGTGTCGGGTGGCCAAGAAGTCCACTGACGGCATTGACAGTCGGGACACCGCACCCAGAGAATTGTGTGCGGGGTTCAGGATGCCCCACCTGTTCGGAAAATTCCCACTCAGGGAGGAGACAGCCCATGTCGAAGTCTTTCCATTGGTCCGTGTCCGCCGCGGTCGTCGTCGCGCTCAGCGGTGTACCGTCGTTCGCGCAAAACGAAACCGCGGGCGCATTGACGCTCGAAGAAATCACCGTCACGGCGCGCAAGACCGAAGAGCGCTTGCTCGAGGCGCCGCTGTCGATCACGGCGTTTTCGGCCGCCGATATCGAGAAGAAAGGTTTCGCCACGCTAGAAGACGTCGCCCGCAGCGCACCCGGCGTGCAGTACTCGAACCAAGGCGGGCAGATCCCCGGTCGTTACACTTCGGCCATTCGTTTCCGCGGCATGAACGTCAACTCGGACAGCCCTTCGCTGCAGCTCGGCTCGCTGTTCATCGACGGTGTCTTCGTGCTCGGTGGTACGCAGTCGATCCCGTATGACGACATCGAGCGTATCGAGGTCATCAAGGGTCCGCAGTCTGCGACCTACGGTCGCAGCACCTTCGGCGGTGCCATCAACTACATCACGCGCACGCCTTCACTCACCGACTACTCGGGTCGCGTCAGCGTGTCGTCTGCGGCCTACAGCGACAACGACGTGTCGGCGAGTTTCGAAGGGCCGTTACTCAAAGATAAAGTCTCGTTCCGCATCGGCGGTCGTTACTACAACCGTGGTGCCGTGTTCACCGCCACCGACGGTGGCGGCCTCGGCGAAGAGAGCAGCAAGTCGGTCGCGCTCACCTTCAACATCCAGCCGAACGATGCCCTGAACATCAAAGTTCGTGGCTTTCACGCCATCGACGACGACGGTCCGATGATGGGCGGTCTCATCAACGGATGGCGCAACGACACCTGCACCGGCAAGACCATAAGCACGCAGGACCCGCGCTTCCCGAATGCGTCGCCGCGCAACTACATTTGCGGCGCCGTGCCCGAGCAGGGCGTGGCGCGCAACATCTTCAACACCACGAGCATCATCGATCAGGTGACGACGCTGTTCCCGAGGCAAGCCGCCCTCAACGGCACGCCGAACTTCGTCTACGACAACCTCGTCGCGCGGGCGAACGACTCGCGTATCGACGTACCGAAGATCGACAAGATCGGTCTCGTGCGTACGGTCACTCGTTTCTCGGTCGCCGGCACCTACGAATTCGGCAACGGCTACGAAGTGGCCTTCCAGGCTGGCAAGAACGAGCTGAAGGCGAACTGGATCCGGCCCTTCGGTTTGACCCCGGCGGGTTATTGGATGTCGCGCGATCCGCAGGACTCCGAAGACGAGAGCTACGAGCTGCGCATCACTTCGCCGCGTGACTCCAAGTTGACGTGGCTCGCGGGTGTCAACTCCTATGAGCAGACCTTCCTGCAGTCGGGCTCGGGTGGCGATGCCACGTGGCTGTGTTTTGCGCTCTCGGGCACCATCGGTGCGCCGTGCTCCAAGGCGAATTTCTTCACGCCGAACAGCCTCGCGCAGAACACCGACAAGGTGAAAACCGAGGGGCTCTTCGCATCGGTGGCGTACCAGCTCACCGACGCCTGGTCGGTCAGCATCGAGGGTCGCAAGCAGAACGACAAAACGACGCGGGCGATCTTCTCGGCGACGCCCACCAGCATCGAAGACGACAGCTTCCTGCCGCGCGCCATCCTGCGCTGGACTCCGAGCGACGAGACGAACGTCTATGCGAGTTACGCCAAGGGTATTCTCCCGGGTGTGATCAACGCGGAGATCGCACAGGCGACGGCGCGTGAAGCGGCGCAGTACCAGCGTCTGTTCCCCGGTATTGCGGGCATCGTCGAAGGCGACAAGCTCGACATGTACGAGCTCGGCTGGAAGCAGCAATGGCTCGACCGTCGCGCGCAGACCAACGTGGCCGTGTACTGGGGCAAGTGGAAGAACCAGAAGGGTCGTTCCGCGTTCGTGATCCAGGAAGATTGCGGATCGTTCGCGCATGGCGGCGTCCCCGGGGCTACGGCACAGAACGGTTGTGCGAATGGCCCGAACGGTCAGCCGGCGGTAATTGCCACGGGAGCTACGGCCGGACAGCCGTTCTTCAACACTCGCAACGCCAACGTCCCGGGGGACTCGACCCTCACGGGTGTCGAATTCGAAGGCTCGGTGATCCTCGCCGAGGGCTGGGATCTGCGCGGCACGCTCACTTGGGCCAAGTCCGAGTACGACGACTTCATCTTCAACTTCGTGCAGCCGATCGCGGGCTTCACGCAAATGAAGGGCAACGCCAACGCACGCTTCCCCGAGTGGTCGGGTAGCCTCGCCTCGGGCTACACCGCGGCCATCGCCGGTTCCGATTGGAGCTGGTTCGTCAACGGTGACGTCAGCTACGTCGGCAAGACTTTCGTCGACGAGAGCAATCTCGCGTACTGCAAGTCTTACTCGACGACGAACCTGCGCGCCGGCGGCGAGAAAGACGGCCTGCGCGTCGAGGCGTTCCTCAAGAATGCCTTTGACGATGACAGCTGGGCCGCCTGTGCACGCTGGACGGACTTCGACTCGGCGCCGGGCCTTGCACAGTTGACGAGCTTCCAAGGCGTGGCGGTGACGCCGAACATGCCGCGACAATTCGGTATTCGCGCTTCGATCAAGTTCTAAGATATCGCGGGCAAGATGCTCAGAAACAAAAGGCCGCGGCGAGAGTCGCGGCCTTTTTTCTGACAATGACGCCGCAGCGGATCACATCACAATCATGAAACTGCTTTACACGCCCATCAAAGGCTATGTGCATACCGTCGAGGCGGTACTCAATTACACCGGCCTGCGCGAGGCCGTGCTGCCGGTGGCGACCAAGCCGTTCGAAGCGGACAACCCGCTCGTCGGTATCAATCCACTTGGTAAAGTGCCGACGCTAGTGCTCGACTCGGGGGAGTACCTCGCGGGAGGGCCGGTGATCTACGAATACCTCGACTCGCTGCACCGGCGACGACGCCTGTTCCCGGCGAAGGGGCCGCAACGCTGGACGACCTTGCGGCAGGCGTGGATGGCCGATGGGCTGTTCGACACCTTCGTGCTGCTGATCGTCGAGTCGTGGCGGCCCAAAGATCAGCAGCGTGCCGACTACATCGAACGTTGCATGGCAAAGATCATCGCCATGCTCGATCAGATCGAGCGCGACGTGGCGGGATACGGTCGTCTCGACATTGGGCAGATGCGCACCGTGGGCGCCCTGCAGTTTTTGCGACTGAAAATGCCGCAGGTCGGGCAGGCCGCCATCGGCTTGGATGCCACGTTTGATCCGCTTGCGACTCGACCGGCGCTCGCAGCCTGGTACAAGCCGCTGGTACGTAAAAAAATATTCCGTGAACCACTGATTCGCCTCGACTGAGGGCAAAGCAAGCATGCCGATTCCTCATCGACGCATACGCGGCAAGTTGCTCTACACCAGCGATCACGCGGGGCGCGAGGGCGCGGAGCGCGGCCGCGAATATTTCACCTTCAGCGTCGCGGCGGATGGACGGCGGACGCTGCGCGCCTGCACGGAAATCGACGACGCGCCGAACGTCTTGCGCGACGTCACCTTGAGTCTGCGCTCCGATTGGACACCCGAAGACGCCTTCGTGCGTCTCTCGGTCGGTGATAGCTTCATGGGCTCGAGCTGGTTTCGCTTCACCGAGACCCTGGCTGAGTGTGAGGGCTACACCGCGGCCGAGGGGCGAATCTCGCAGCGCTGGCCGCTTGCGCGGCGCTTGAAGGGGTTCGGAACTCATCCCATACAGGCCGACGCGTGGCTGACGAGCATGGTCGATCTGTGCGAGGCCGAAGCCGGCGCACTGCCGTTTCGTGGCGAGTACGACAATTTGCTGATGTGCTCGCTCGATCATCGTGGTGCGAGCGGTCCGATGCTGATGCGTTTCGAAAAACCGGTGAAGCTTGCCTTCATCGGTCGTGAGCGACTCAGCGTTCGCGCCGGCACTTTCGACGCCTTGCACTATCGATTTGCCGAGACCACCGACGACGGTAGCGGCGAGACTCGCAACGAGCCGGGCCGGCATCCGCCCTATGATCTTTGGTGTACGGCCGACGGTGATCGAGTCTGCTTGCTGGCGATGGTCAAGGGTTACATGATGACGCGCTATGAGCTCGTCGAGTACGAGTGCCTCGAGGCGCGCGACTGACGTCCCGCCATGAGTCATCGAGCCGCGCAAACTTGGGCCGTCGTGTTGTTGTCGATCGGTCTTGCCCTGATTCCGGCCGCCTTCGCCGAGAGTGTGGTTCGTCGCTCCTCGACGGGCGAGCCGCAGACGCTCGATCCGCAACTTTGGACCTACGGACAAGACGGAAACCTCGCACAGGATCTTTTTCAGGGGTTGACGACGCTCGATGCCCGGGCGAACGTGGTGCCGGGGCAGGCCGAGTCATGGACGGTATCGACCGACGGGCGCCGCTACACGTTTCGGTTGCGGCCGAATCTCGAGTGGTCGGACGGCAAAGCGCTGACGAGTGCCGATTTTCTTTGGTCGCTGCGCCGCATATTCGACCCGAAGACGGTATCACCCGCGGTAGCCCTGCTGTACGTCATTCG
>Ga0075471_10002462_pt1 | contig 12167 bp, 8 predicted proteins | sample DEB19_08_DNA_2_FD_74787 | JGI IMG/M metagenome (GOLD analysis project Ga0075471, IMG submission 74787) | Aqueous microbial communities from the Delaware River and Bay under freshwater to marine salinity gradient to study organic matter... | ecosystem: Environmental > Aquatic > Marine > Coastal ... | reverse complement strand
GGTCTCGTACACCGGCTTGCAGACCGTGTAGCACTGCTCGCGGGTCTCGTACACCGGCTTGCACACGGTGTACGGGATCTCCTTCGTGCGGGTCTCGTACACCGGCTTGCAGACCGTGTAGCACTGCTCGCGGGTCTCGTACACCGGCTTGCACACGGTGTACGGGATCTCCTTCGTCATCGTCTCATACACCGGCTTGCAGACCGTGTAGGTCCGCTGACGGGTCTCATACACCGGCTTGCAGACCGTGTAGGGGATCTCCTTTGTCATCGTCTCATACACCGGCTTGCAGACCGTGTAGCACTGCTCGCGGGTCTCATACACCGGCTTGCACACGGTGTAGGGGATCTCCTTCGTGCAGGTCTCGTACACCGGCTTCATCACCGTGTAGCACTGCTCGCGGGTCTCGTACACGGGCTTGCAGACCGTGTAGGGGATCTCCTTCGTCATCGTCTCGTAGACCGGCTTGCAGACGGTCGTACGGATCTCACGGGTCTTGGTCTCGTACACGGGCTTCATGACCGTGTAGGGAATCTCCTTCACGACCGTCTCCCACACCGGCTTGCAGACGGTGTAGTTGATCGTCCGCGAACGGTTCTCCCACACGGGCTTGCAGACGGTGTACTCGACCTCCTTGAACGACTTCTCCGTCTCGTAACGGACGCAGTCGATCTCCCGCTGCTCGACGATCTTCTCACAGATCGTCTTGTAGCAGGTGTACTGCTTCTGCTCGTAGACGACGTCCTTCACCAACCGGGTGCCGCAGCACGAAGGTGCGGCTCCGCAGGTCGGCTCGTCGGACGAATCACAGCTCGAACACGACGCACGCGCGCTGGCGAAGCTGACCGTGGTCATCTTCGCGCCGCCGTGCTTGAAGCTGGCAAGCCCGCAGTACGCGGCGTCGGCCCGATGGACCGAGGTCACGATACTTGCGAGCGCCAGCAGACAGGCCAACCACGTCCTTTTCATGTCTGCCACCTCTGTTGAGGAGGCCTCCTGCACTGGGGAAAGTTCCGGGAAACGAAACGCTGGGGCGGGGAGACGGCAGCCCATCTCCACACAACCTCAAAGATCGGCCACAAAGTCCCCGCAGGTTGACCACCCAACGCAATCGTTCTGGTTTTTCCAGTGCCCCAGGCGCGTTACAACCGTCAGTGTCGCGGCCGCGGGAGGCGATTCCTTGGCTATTGCCGGCGCCACCGGTACAGTCGCACCAGGGTTTTTGGCAGGATCACCGGCAATCTTCTTCCATGACGGACCAGCGACCACAGCCGATCCAGTCGTCGGACCTTCCTTCCGACGCGTCGGTCCCCAAGGTGGTGGTCAGCCGGCTGAGCCTCTACCTCCGCGAGTTGCAGCGGCTCGTGGCCTCTGGGCAGCAGACGATTTCATCCAGCCAACTGGGCACCCTGCTCGGCTTCAGCGATGCCCAGGTCCGCAAGGATCTCGGCTTCTTCGGCCAGTTCGGCTATCCCGGCGTGGGCTACCGCTGCGAGGAACTCATCCGGGCGATGCGGGACATCCTGGGCACCAACCATTCCTGGAACGTGGCCATGGTGGGGGCTGGCAACCTCGGCCAGGCCCTGCTCGGCTACCGGGGCTTCGGCCGTCAGAACTTCGCGATCGCCGCCGCCTTCGACGCCGACACCGCGAAGGTCGGACAGGTCATCCAGGGCATCCGAGTCCAACATGTCGACGAGCTCGCCGCGACCGTCCGTGAAAAAGGCATCCGCCTCGGCATGATCGTCGTGCCGGCGGAGCGGGCCCAGGAGGCGGCCGACCGGCTTGTCGCCGCCGGCGTCGAAGGAATCGTCAACTTCGCCCCGGTGACGCTCGCGCTGCCCGCGCACGTGCAGAACGTCGGCGTCGATCTCGCCATCGAACTGGAACAGCTCTCGTTCGCCGTCACCAGCAAGCTCTCGAAGGCCCTGGCCGAGCCGACCTCTCCCGGCGTTCAGCGATCGGCCCAGCCGCCGGAAACACCCGAGTGAGCATCCCATGCCCCTGACGACGAAGTCGCTGATCGCCTGGACCGCCTTGGCGGGAATCACGACGCCGGCCGTGATCGCCACCGCTGGATCGAGGATCATGCCGGGGAACTCGGGATCGACCCGGCCCGGGTGGTCATGCTGGGCTCGTCGGCCGGCGGCCACGTGGCGGCGTGGACGGCGATCCCGGAAGCCGTGGCGCCCGAGCGGGCGGACGAGCCGGTGGCCCGAGTTCGTCCGGCGGCACTGGTTCTTCTCTGGCCGGTGACCGACACCACGGCCGAGGGCTACGGAGGTCCCAAGCGTTTCGGTGGCGACGCCGCGCGGGCGGAGGCGCTCTCGGTGATCCACCGCATGCCGAAGCAGATGCCGCCCACGCTCGTCTTTCACGGCACCGCCGACACGACCGTGCCCTATGCCAACTCGATGTCGTTCGCCACCACGATGCGCGACAATGGCAACGAGTGCCTCTTCGTGCCTTTCGAGGGTGGCAAGCACAGCCTGAATTCCAGCAGCTTCGGTGCGTCCGGACGAGAGGCGCACGCCACGATCCAGAAGAAGGTCCGCGCATTCCTCGTGGATCACGGCCTGATCGATCGTGACCCGGCGGTTTCCCGGCTGCCATGACGGCCGCCCCGGGACACATCCGCATCGCCGACTGAGGCCGGGCTCGGTGTTGCGGCAAGGGGGGAAACGTAGGGGAAGCAGTCGCTCGCTTTTGGGAGTGACTCCCGCGATTTACCATTGCCCTCGCTGCGATGGAGACCCTAGCGTCCTACCAGGCGAGATGCTTCGCAGCCTTCGATCCGGAGTGAGACATCGTGCGTCATGCAACACGTCAGTCACGGCGACGGGCCCTTCGGCGACAGGCCCCCGTATGCCCTCCGCGACTCGAGGTTCTCGAGCCTCGGCTCGCGCTGGCCGTCGGACAGTCGTACGGGACCTGGTCGATCGACGGTGATTCCGACCCCGCCCATCTGAACGACACGATCCTGGTGGATCGAAATCCCTCCAATGCCGCTGAACTGCGGGCAGTCGTCAACGGGGTCGTGATCGGCGCCCGGCCCGAGGCGGAGGTCGGAGCGATTCGCATCTCGGGAGGAAGGGGCGATGACACGATCTCTGTTTCCATCCCGGGCAACACCCGGATCACCACGTTGCTCTTTGGCAACTCGGGCAACGACACCATCAACGGCGGTGATGGCACCGACACGATCTACGGGGGTGGTGGCAACGACACGATCAACGGCGGTTCAGGCGGCGACACGCTCCATGGTGGCCGAGGCGGCGATTCGCTCGTCGGAGGTCGTGGCCACGATGCACTCTGGGGCGAGGCGGGAGCCGACACCCTCCGCGGCGGCGCTGGGCGGGACTCGCTCGACGGCGGCGCGGGCCAGGATCGGCTTTTCGGCCGGCAGGGCCACGACACGGCCAAACTTTCCCCAGGTGAGCGGCTCGTCACCAACGAGAGCACCAACCCGCTCGGCCTCCTCGACGGTCTCGACCGACTGAAGAACTGGTACGTCGATACCGCTCTGGCGCGGTGGGGAAGCCTTCTTGGCAACGCCGCCCGACCATGGGGGCCATGGACCATCGCCGACGCCGCAACTGCCCGTGACGGATTCACGACGACGACCATGTCGGGCGACGATTCCTCCGGCACGAACAATCAGGTCGCTGGGGTCGACGAGGGCGACATCGTCAAGACCGACGGCCGGCATCTCTTCGTGCTGGCCGGCGACGGCGTCGATGTCGTCAACGCATGGCCGGCCGACCGCCCGGAGGTCGTGAGCCACGTTTCCACCCCGGGGACGGAGCGATTCCTGTTCCTCAGCGGCACGCGACTCACCGTGATCTCGCAGGGAAATAGACAGGCCCGGCCAGCCGTTACCTCAGACCTTGCCGGCCAGAGATATTCGTGGCAGGCATTCGACTGGCAGCCGTGCGTCGACGTCACGGTGATCGACGTGGCAGATGCCGCTCGTCCGAAAATCCGCGAAACCACGTCGCTCGACGGATGGCTGGTCGATGCCCGGGCGATCGATGGCCGCGTGCTGGTGGTGACGCAGGAAAACGTCGATATCCCAACGCCGGGAATGCTCGAGAGCAGCTCGGCGATCCCCGTCCCCTTGGATCCGGATCTGATTCTCCCGCAGTCGAGGATCGCCGGGACCACTGTCGCCTTCATGCCGATCGTCCTCGACTGCTGGCCGAATCCCGGCGGTGAAACCGGGTATGTGTACGAGGATGAAGCGGCCTACCGTGCCCGGCTGGAACGGGCGTGGGCCGATCATGCCCTGCCGACGTTCAGCGTCACCACCGCCGACGTCACGACCGTCGGCGACATGGTGACCGTCGGCCATGCCTATCTGCCGGTCGATTCCCGTGACGGCACTCTGCTTTCGATCTCGTCCTTCGACGTCGCCGATGACACCGTCGGGCCAGATGCGACGACCTCGGTCGTCGGCCTCTCCGGCAGCGTGTCCGCGTCGACATCGAACCTCTATGTCTCGGCCACCCAGTCGGGCAACTGGTGGGATGCGAGCGACGCATCGACCACGACCAACATCTACCGCTTCAGTCTTACAGACCCCGACGTGCGGCTCACGGCCATGGGGGCGGTTCCCGGCACGACGCTCAACCAGTTCTCGATCGACGAGGATGAAAACGGCCTGCTCCGCGTGGCGACCACATCCGGCTTCGGCGACGCAGCCTCCAGCGGTGTGTATGTGCTGGCGGCCTCCGAGGGCAACCTGCAGGTGATCGGCGGCGTTTCGGGCCTCGCAGCGGGAGAAAGAATCTATTCCGTCCGCTTCGTCGGCCCGCAGGCCTATGTGAGCACGTTTCGGCAGGTCGATCCGCTGTTCGTCATCGATCTCGCCGATCCGCTGAAGCCGCGGGTCGTGGGTGAGTTGAAGGTGCCGGGATTCTCGACCTACCTCCATCCACTCGACTCCACGCACCTGCTGGGAGTCGGCCGAGACGTCGATTCCGAGACGGGCCGCGTGCGGGGCCTGCAACTCTCGATCTTCGACGTGGGCGATCCGGCCGCCCCCCGCCGTGCCGCGACCTACACCTTCGAGGGTGATGGCTGGGAATCCTGGTCGCCCGCGCTGTGGGATCACCATGCCATCGCCTGGTTTCCGGCGCAAGGCATCCTCACCCTTCCGGTGCAGCAGGGCGATGAGTCCGGATTCACGAGCGGCCTCGTGGTGCTCAAGATCGAGTTGCTCGCCGCGGCCGGCTTCGTCGTGCTCGGAGAGATCCGTCACGAGCAGGCGATCGAGCGGAGCATCCGCATCGGTGACAGGCTCTATTCGGTGTCGAGCGGGGAGGTTCAGGTGCATCGCCTCACCCGGCCGAACGAGCAGTTGGCCGCGGTGAAGCTGACGGAGCCGGTCGACCCTTGGGCCGGCGAGATCTGGGTCACCGCCGCACGGTCGGCCAGCTGATTCGCGGCTGGCCCGGCCGAGCCGGGAACGTTTCACTCCGCGTCGGAATCGTCTACCATCACCGGTCGGTCCGGCTTCAGCAGCCGAAACAAGGCCTCTGCCCGATGGTGTAACGGTAGCACAAGGGATTTTGGTTCCCTTTGTCTAGGTTCGAATCCTAGTCGGGCAACTCGCGGCCCCCCGGGCCGGAAACCCCGCTTGGGCCTGTTGCCGGTCGTAGCTTCATCCCTACAATCGCCTGTTCAGCCGGAGCGATCCGGCGGCCCCTCCTGCCGGATTGATCTCCGAAGGAACTGCTTGTGAACCGCTGACCATCGTTCCGCATGCCGGACCGATGGCCCTCCGATGCCGCCGCTGCCGCCCTCACCTGGCGAGCCGCGTCTTTTCCGCGCAGCGTCACGTTCACAGCATCTCGATCGCCATGCCCCCGGGGCGATCGGCCGCTTCCAGGAGACTCTCATGCCCCGCCTGATCACCCTGTCGTTCGCCTCATCCATTCTGCTCGCCCTTGCCGCCGTCGGTGTGTCCCGAGCCGACACGGTCTACGTGGTCAGCTTCACGACCGGCGAGCTCGTCCGCTATGACTCGGCCGATCCGGCCGGCACGAAGACCTTGCTCACCGGTTCGGGTTCGCTCGTCGCACCGGGCGCCGTCGCAGTCGGCCCCGACGGCAACATCTACATCGGCGAGGACGGCGACGGCTCCACGTTCGCCCCGCGGATCTCGAAGTTTGAGCCGGCGACCCTCACGCTCTCCACCGTCATCGCCTTCAGCGGCTTCGAGGTCTTTCCCGGCAGCCTCGCCTTCCAGGGCAACGATCTGCTCGTCGGTCGCAACCCCTTCTTCGGTAATACTGGTCCGATCGTGAAGGTGTCGAACGCCACCGGCGGCGTGATCGCCACCAGCGACTACACGACGGGCGGCAGCCTCGCGAGCAGCCCGGGCCTCGTGCTCGCCGCGGACGGCCGGCTCTACGTCGCCAACCAGACCTACAGCTTCGGCTCGGGGATCGCCAGCGGCCCGGTGAGTCGGTTCGACGTGGCGGGCGGCTTCGTGGGCGAGGTGATCGCCAGCGGCTCGAGCGGCCTCTCCGGCCCCACGGGCCTCGCCGTCGGCGGCTCCACGCTCTACACGGCGAGCATCATGAACGGCACGATCCTGCAGACCGATCTGGCGACCGACGTGACCACGCCGTTCGCCTCCGCGGGGAGCCCGTTCGAGGTGGGCGCCCTCGCCCTGCTCGCCGACGGCGGCCTGCTGGCCGGCAGCCCGTCAGGATCGGGCAACATCTACCAGTTTGCCGCCGACGGCACGCTGCTCGAGACGTATGCGTCGGGGCTCGGCCAGATCGGCGGCATCGCGACCGTGGCCGTGCCTGAACCGACCACGATCGCGTTGGCTGCCTGCGGCCTTTCCGCCCTCGGCTGGCAGACCCTGCGACGCGGCCGTCGCTGCCGGCAGCCATGACCACTCGACGGGCCGGTTTTAGTCTCGTCGAGGTGCTCGTGGTCGTGGCGATCCTCGCCACGCTCGTCGGGCTCCTGCTGCCGGCGGTGCAGACGGCGCGGGAGTCGGCGCGGCGGACGAGCTGCACCAACAACCTCCGCCAACTCGGCCTCGCGGCCGCCAACCATGAATCGGCCCGCGGACGATTTCCCCTGGGCGCCGAATCCCGGCAATGGGACGCCCGGCCCGACTTTCCCCACCAGTTCTTTCGCTGGTCGGTGCTCGCCCATCTCGCCCCCTTCTACGAACAGGAGCAGCTGCTCCGCAGCCTCGATCTCTCCGTGCCGCTCTACGTCGGACTCGGACCAAGCGACATCGCTCCCCAAAACAAGCCAATCGTGAGGCTCACCGTGCCGCTCTTTCTCTGCCCGAGCGACGTCGGCGGCCCCGTCTCGGACTTCTTCGGCCCCACCAACTACGCCGGCTGCACCGGCAGCGGGATCGCCGGCGGCACCCCCTTCGAGGTCGATGGCATCTACGGAATCAACTCGCGAACCCGACCCGGTGACATTCACGATGGTCTCTCGAAAACGATCGCGTTTTCCGAGAGCATCCTCGGGGCCGGGCAGAAGGCCACGACCTCGCGAGACGGCATCGATCCCGCGACGGGCTACGGCTTCACGTTCACGTCGCCGCTCACGGAGTCCGCCTGCGGCCGTCCCTTCTACTACAACTTTACCGATCTCCGCGGATTCTCCTGGGCCAACGGCGAGTATCGAACCACGCTTTACAACCATGCCCGCGGCCCCAATAGCGCTGCGATGGACTGCCTCGCGGCCCTGATGACCACGCCCGACAAGTCACGGATGTACGCCGGCTACGGCTGGCGATCCGCGCGGAGCCGTCATCGCGGCGGCGTGAACGTGGGCCTGGCCGACGGAGCGGTGCGATTCATGACCGACGGGGTCGACCCGGATGCATGGCGAGCTGCGGCGACGATTGCCGGCGGGGACGAGTGAAGCCCTGCCGGATTGGTTCGCCGGCGGTGGGGAAGCCAACCGGCCGGGACATCGGAGCATCGTGCGGATGGCTCGTGGCTCCTTCAGCTCGCAGCGTCTGCGGGATACGCCTTGCGGAGCCAGGCGAGCACCTTTCGCATGTCGGCCGGAAGCGGACTCGTGAACCGCAGTTCCTCGCCGGTCACCGGATGCACGAAGCCCAGTTCGGCGGCGTGGAGCATCACCCGCGGAGCACGGGATTCGTCCATGGCGCCGTCGCGACGCGACGACACATACACCCGCTCGCCGCAGACCACGTGGCCGCTCTCCGACATGTGAATGCGGATCTGGTGCGTGCGGCCGGTTTCCAGGCGGCACTCCACGAGCGTGTAGGCGTCGCCGAAATGCTCCACCGGAGTCATGTGGGTGATGGCCTCCTTGCCGTCTTCCCCCGTGCCGCTGCCCCGCCGGCCGTCGCCGCGGTCGCGCACCAGTCGCGACGTGATCGTGCGGGCCCGCGGCCGCCCGACGACGATGGCGAGGTAGCGGCGGTGCGTCGTGTGCATGCGGAACTGCTCGGCGAGGATCCGGCTGGCGGGCACGTTCCGCGCGAAGACGACCAGCCCGCTCGTCTCGCGGTCGATGCGGTGCACGGCGTTGACGGGCGGCATGCGGCGGCGCTTGGGGGCGGCCCGGCCCCGAATCGTGCCGAACCGCTTCAGCAGGTGCCTGCCGATCGCGTCTGGCACGAGTTCCTCGAGCGTCGGCTGCACCTGCTTGCGGCGGGCCGGCCACGTCGTCTCCTCGTGATGCCGCGTCGTGGTCACGCCGGTCGGCTTGTCGACCACGACCACGTCGTCGTCGAGATGCACGATCTTCACGTCTTCGGCCTGCGGCGGGGCCGCGGCGGCCGCATCGAGCACCTTGACGACTTCACCCTCCTTGAGGCGGCGGGCCGCGTCGGTGCACACGTTGCCATGGATGAGCACGTGCCGGGACCGCACGAGTTTCTGCACCCGCGACCAACTCGCACCGCTGAGCCTCTGCCGGAGGAACGCCGCGAGCGTCTGGCCGCGATCCGCTGCGGTGACGTGATGTGCCTGTCCGGGGTGCTGCTTCATCTGCCTGTGTCGTGGGGCCCAGGTGTCCGAGGTGTCCGGGGTCTCGAAATCTGCTGCGAAGAAGGATGAATCGGGAATTCGCTTGTCCCTGGCCCAGGACCGCCTAGGGTTCGCCACCCGCGCACGGTCGCCCTCCCAGCGCGGAACATCCATCGGCAGGCCGCCGTCCTCACGGTACGAGCCCCGATGATACCTGCAAGCCGGATCCCGCATTTTCGCAGCGTCGCCGACACCTCGGCCCACCGCGGATTCTCGCTGGTCGAGTTGCTGGCGGTGATGGCGATCGTCGGCACCCTCGTCGGCCTCCTGCTGCCGTCCCTGCAGCGGGTGCGGGAGGCGGCCCGCCGATCGGCATGCGGCAACAACATCCGGCAGTCGGCCCTGGGAACACTGACCTACGAGTCGGCGAAGCGGCGGTTTCCGGCGGGCTGCGATCAGCGGGCCGCAGGTCCGGACACACCCGCCGGCACGCTGCATGCCTGGTCCTCGTTCATTCTTCCCTTCATCGAGGAGGGGCGAACGGCGAGTCGCATCGACTACGGCCGATTCTGGAATGCCCCCGGCGGCAACGATCTGGCCTCGAAGCAGCCGGTCGCGACCTACACCTGCCTTCGGCCCTGCTGACGTACGTCGGAAAATCGGACTACGGTGGCGTCGCGGGGGCGTGGATGCTCGGTGTCGAAGGAGTGCCCTTCCTCGGGCCGGCTGGACTGACCAATGGCATGCTCGTGCCGGTCGACGACGCGACACTCACCGTCACCGCCGCCGGCGCGACCGACGGCCTCGGCGCCACCCTGCTCATCGCCGAGTCGGTCGACCGCGGCCCCTCTGGCGGGCCCGACATGGACCCGGAAGACCCTGCCGGCCGCTGGGCAACCCACAACTGCTTCGCGCAGGCCGCGGCCTTCGTCAACGGCGACACGAGCGACATCCGCAGCCCGCATGCCGGCGGCGCTCAGGCGGCCTTCGCCGACGGCAGGGTGGCATTTCTCGACGAGACGATGGACCCGGTCGTGCTTGCGGCGATCTGCACGCGGAATGGCGGCGAATCGGCCGCTCGCATGCCGTGATGCCGCGAACTCGAGCGGAGACGGCTGCCCGCGCGTCGCGGCCGGCCGGTTCACAAGGTGACCTTTTCACAGAGGAGTATCCCATGATTCGCAGGTTGTTCTGTGGTCTGCTCGCCGTCGCGGCGGCGGGCATTTTCGCGGGCACGTCGGCCGAGGCCGGAGCCCCGGGTGCGGCCGGCATCAAGCGAACGGTGTCGATCAAGGTCTTCAACGACACCGAGGGCGACGCCATCTATGTCGTCGGCTTCAGCGACAAGCAGCTTGCCGATCTGGGGGGCATCCCCACGGTGAAGCAGGCGAAGAAGAACGGCGCAACCTACATCGCCGCGGGCGGTTCGAAGACGATCATGGTGCCGGCCGGGATGGGACAGGTCGCCGTCTGGTTTGCCGGCGACATCCCGGGAAGCGGTCCGCTGCCTGAGCCGGAGTCGGGCGCGGCCTACAAGCTGAATGCCCATGCCAAGACGACGGCCGGCGTGTTCAACGTCGACGACTCGCTCGAGATCACGATTCCGCGCCTGGCGCTGATGAAGTGATCCACACCGAACCCCCGCCCGGCACGGACGCGCGGGGGGATTCGTCGGGCCGCGGGAGGCGGCTCGCCTGGTGCGCCGGTCCGATCGCCGCACTCTCGATCGCCGTGCTCGTCGCGGCCCCCTGGCTCGACCAGCGGCTCGTGTGGTCGGGATGGGTGGGCGTGGCCGCCGCCCTGCTGCTCGTCCACCGCATCCGCGGCTGGTGGGGAGAGGGCCTGGCGCTGGCTTCGGCCACGGCCGCCATCGCGGCCGCCTTTCACTGGACACCCGAAGCCCTGGCGGAGGCGCTGGCGGCCGACCACACGGTCGGCCTGGCGATCGCCGCGCCCATCGTGCTCTGGGATGCGGCCCGACTGGCGCTGCCGTTCTGGTTCATCGGCCGCGTCGAGCGCGACCCGCTCGCGGCCTGGGTGCCTGCCGCCGCGCTGGCCGTCGCGGCCGAAGCCATCGTGCCGGCCGTGTTTCCCTGGAAACTCGGCTACTCCCAGATCGGCTGGCCGGTGGTGGTGCAGTCGGCCGACATCCTCGGGCCGGAGGGGCCCACCTTCATGCTCTTCGCGCATGCCGGCGTGATCGCCTGGCTGGTGCATACGGGAGTTGCCGTCGTGCGTGGTGAGCCCAGGACGGTGATCACACGGGTCCGAATGCCTCCGGCAAGCAGCCTCGCTCTCCTCGTCTGCGCGGCAAATCTGTTCTACGGCACCGCGGCCATGAGCCACTGGCGACAAGTCGCCGCCGCCGTTCCGTCGATCCGGCTGGCGGTCGTGCAGGCAAACCCCGGAGCAGACGACGGGATCGACGGTCTGCGGCGGCTCACGCGGCAGCTCACCGCCGGGGCGTCGCGGCCGCCAGACCTCGTCTGTTGGCCCGAATGCAGCGGGGGCTGCTACGCCGAGACCCTCGACTCGCTCGCCGATCCCGATCGCGTGCTGGAACTCTCCCGGGCTCCCAACGCGGGCCTGCGGCCGCTCGACGATCCCGGCTCCCCGCTGCTCTTCGGCGGCAAGATCTACCGCGGCCATCCGGAGCGGCCCCGGGCGATCCATCAGTCGGCGATCCTCATCGATGCCGACGAGCGGGTCGTCGGCCGCTACCACAAGCGGCACCTGATGCCGTTCGGCGAGTACGTGCCGGGCGATGCCTGGTTTCCCGACATCCGGCGCTGCTTCGCGATGCAGGAGGACTTCACGGAGGGCAGGGAGCCGACGGTGCTCTCCTGGGACGGGCGGGCGCGGCTCGGAGTGATGCTCTGCTACGAAGACATGATCCCGTCGGCAGCCCGGTCGCTCGTGGCCGGTTCGGCGAACCTGCTCGTGTCGCTCATCAACGGTGCCGCCTTTCCGCAGCCGCTGACCCTCGCACAGCACCGCCTGCTCTCCCAGTTGCGGGCGGTCGAATCACGCCGCTGCCTCGTGCGGTGCGCGGCCACCGGAGAGACGTGTGTGATCTCGCCACTGGGTGAGATCACTTCCGCGCTGCCGTCGCACGCCCACGCCACGCTCCTCGTCGACGTGCCGCTCCTCGAATCGGCGACGGTCGCGACGCGGACCGGCAAC
>Ga0075471_10002461_pt1 | contig 12167 bp, 7 predicted proteins | sample DEB19_08_DNA_2_FD_74787 | JGI IMG/M metagenome (GOLD analysis project Ga0075471, IMG submission 74787) | Aqueous microbial communities from the Delaware River and Bay under freshwater to marine salinity gradient to study organic matter... | ecosystem: Environmental > Aquatic > Marine > Coastal ... | reverse complement strand
CGCCGGACGTTCGCCTCCGCCCTCCAGGCTCCGGCTCACTCGGACCTGCCTGCGCTGCGCCATCCATGGCTGCGCTGGTCAGCTACGCCGTCTCCGGGACACGGGGAGCCCGAAGCCTCCTCCACAGGCTTGATTAATCACGTGGGGAGGATCGGGGGTTGTCCCCTGCCATTGAGACGGCGTATTTGACCAGCGCAGGCTGGAGGCCGGAGCGCAGGCAAATCCGAGCGAGCGGAGCCCATGGATGGGCGCAGTGAGCGTCCGGCGAGATGGTAGGGGCGACCCCGAGCCGGATTTGGCAAGTTGAAGCGGTGCCTAAGAATCTGGCAGAATCCGTTGCGCTTCAATCATCGTTCACGCCTCGTCACGCCGAAGGAGCCCGCATGCCCCGCCCCGTCACGCTGTTCACCGGCCAGTGGGCCGATCTGCCGCTCGAAGACCTCGCCCGCAAGGCGCAGGAGTTTGGCTACCAGGGGCTCGAACTCGCCTGCTGGGGCGACCACTTCGACGTTACGAAGGCACTCCAGGAGAGCGGCTACTGCGCGGCGAAGCGCGATGCGCTCGAGCGGCACGATCTGTCGGTGTATGCGATCTCGAATCACCTCGTCGGCCAGGCCGTGTGCGACCGGATCGACGAGCGGCACAAGACGATCCTGCCGCCGCATGTGTGGGGTGACGGCAAGCCCGATGGCGTCAACAAACGGGCCGCGGAGGAGATGAAGAACACGGCCCGCGCCGCCCAGAAACTGGGCGTGTCGGTGGTCAACGGATTTACCGGTTCGTCGATCTGGCACCTGCTCTACTCGTTCCCGCCGGTGCCCGAGTCGATGCTCGCAGCCGGCTTCCAGGAGTTCGCCGATCGCTGGAATCCGATTCTTGATGTCTTCGCTGAGTGCGGCGTGCGGTTTGCGCTCGAGGTGCATCCGACCGAGATCGCCTTCGACACCGTCACGGCCCAGCGGGCGCTCGACGCGCTCGGCCGCCGTGAGGAGTTTGGCTTCAACTTCGACCCCAGCCATCTGCACTGGCAGGGGGTCGATTCGGTCGAGTTCATCCGCACATTTCACGACCGCATCTACCACGTGCACATCAAAGACGCGGTGGTCACGCTCAATGGCCGCAGCGGCATCCTCGGCAGCCACCTGAATTTCGGCGACCCGCGCCGGGGCTGGGACTTCCGCTCGCCGGGACGCGGCGGCGTGGATTTCGAGGAGATCATCCGGGCGCTCAACCAGGTGGGCTACGAAGGGCCGCTGTCGGTGGAGTGGGAGGATTGCGGCATGGACCGCGAGCATGGTGCCGCCGAGGCGTGCGAGTTCGTGCAGAATCTCGACTTCGCGCCGAGCAACCGGCAGTTCGATTCGGCGTTTGCCGAGGAAGCCTGAGCGACCGCCACGTGGGCTCGGAGCCCGGCGCGTCGAGAGCGACTGGACAGATCATGGACGATCTCACGCGGCGGAGCGTGCTTTCGGCCGGCGCAGCAGCGGTGTGGGCCTGGCCGCGCCGTGAGGCAGCCGTGCCGCACGCAGATGCGGCATTTCGACTCGCGGCGGCGCCAGCAGCCGACGAACCGCCGCGCTTCGCGAGCGGGTTCATCGATCACGATCCGGCGCTGCCCTACGTTCACTGCCCGAGCCTGTGTGAGCGGCCCGATGGCGGGCTCGCCTGCGCATGGTATGCCGGATCGTACGAGACGGCGCGCGACGTGGGCGTGTGGATGGCGACGACGCCGGCGCCCACTGGTGAGGCGGAGATGCCGATCGCGTGGGCTCCGCCCCGCGTCGTCATCGATCGAAGTCTGGCGACCGAGCAGTTGGATCGCTTCATCGACAAGATTGGCAACGCGGTGGTCTTCACCGACGACATGGGCCGGCTGTGGCTGGTGTATGTGACGATCGCGATCGGGGGGTGGTCGGGCAGCACGCTCAACGCGTGTTCGTCGGCCGATGGCGGAGCCACCTGGACGCCGAGCCAGCGGCTGGCCACGAGTCCGTTTTTCAATATCAGCGAACTGGTGCGGGCGGCGCCGGTGCGACTCGATTCAGGCGAGATCGCCCTGCCCATCTACCACGAGTGCATGGGCAAGTTTCCCGAGGTGCTCTGGCTCGAGCCCGGGGGCGCAGTCCTGCGCGTGCGCAAGACACGGCTTGCCGGCGGAAGGTCACTTCTCCAGCCGGCGATCGTGCCCCTCGATCGCCGAAGCTGTCTCGCCTTCCTCCGCGACCACTCGCCGGCGCGTCGGCTTGTGGTGCAGCGGTCGGACGACACGGCCCGCACCTGGTCGCAGCCGCTGCCGACGCCGCTGCCAAACCCCGATGCGAGCGTCGCGGCGGTGCGGCTCTCCGACGGCACGGTGCTGCTTGCCTGCAACCTCGCCCGCCAGGGCCGGGCGACGCTCGATCTCGTGCTCTTCGACCCGGCGGCCGAGGCCTGGCACCGGCTGGCCACGCTCGACGACGAGCCCGGCGAACGATTCGCGTATCCATATATGGTGCAGGACCGGCGCGGCCGGGTGCATCTCGTCTACACCTGGAAGATGCGGCGTGTTCGGCACGTCGTCATGAACGAAGCCTGGCTTCACGCACAGCCCCGGGAGCCGGTGGCATGACCGATCTCGCGTGGTGGTATCCGATTCTGGCCTGGGGCGTGGCGCTCGCGGCCCTCGTGCAGCTCATGTCGCTCACCATGCCATGGCCGATGCCACGCTGGCTGCCGCTCGCAATCGGCTGCATCACACTCGTGCCCGTCGCAGGCATGCCCGTCGGCCGCTGGCTCCACGGCCTCGGGCAAACCTTCTCCATACCGTTCTTCATCGTGTTGCTCGACGTCGTCACCGCTCCATTGCTCGCGCGCCCGTGGCTCGACGTCGCGGCGCGGCGAGCCGCGGTGTGGTGGGGGGCGGGGGCGGCGCTGCTGCTCTATCCTGCAGCCCTCGGGCTCGGCCGGTTCGATCCCTTCACGCTCGGCTGGCGTGATCCCGGTGTCGCTGCGGCCGCCGCGGTGACAGGCGCGGCGCTCGTGCTCGCCCGCAATCGGTTTGGCCTCGTGCTATTCGCTGCGGGCGCGGCGTGGCGGCTCGGCCTGCTCGAATCGGACAACGCCTGGGACGCTCTCATCGATCCGATCTACGGCGTGGCCGCGATCGGCAATCTGCTCGTGGCCGTATGTCGCACGGCAGCACGGCGCGCGTGGCCCTCCGCAGCGGCCCGCGTCGCCGCATGCGTCGCCCTGATCGGTGCGGCCCTCGGGCATGATGTGCGGGCAGCCGAGCCGCTGCCGCGCGCGAAGCTTGAAGAGGCATGGGATGCAGCCGCCACCGATCTCGTGCGGCGGGCCGACCGTGACGGCCACGCCGAGCTCGCCGCATTCGTGCGCGGCTGGCGACTGCCAGACGAACCGGGGCGCCAGCGCGTGCTCGCGATTCCCAGTGCGCCCGTCACACCCACGTTCATCGACACTCCCGATGAGGAGGCGATATGGGAGGATTTTCTCGCCGCACGGCGAGCCCGCGCCGCGGGGCTCTTCGACCTCGCCGTGGAGGCGGCCCGCGCCCACGCGAAACTGCCGACGCGGGCGGAGCGCGCCCGAGGCGAGCAGCCACAGCCACTCGCGCAGGCGACGAGCGCGGCCATCTCGCTCCTGTATGAATCACTCCGCGACGATCCCGATCACGAGCGCGCCCGAAAAGCCGGTGGCTGGGTGCGGCGCGACGGCCACTGGATGTGGCCGGAAGCCGCCCGGCGGCTCGACGCTGGGGAGGTGCACGACTCTGATCGGGGCTGGATCAGAAAGTCACGTGCAGGACGGATCGACGTGCCGCAGCCGGGCAAGACCGGAGCGTGGCTCTCCGATCACTGGAAGATCTCGTCGCCGGCGGGCCCTGCGGCTGCCGCGGCGCTCGCGGGCGAGCTCGAAACCGCGCACGACGTCTGGCGGCAGGCGTTCGGCGGCTTCTTGCTCGAGCCAGCCGACCAGGAAAAGGCCTTCGAGGGTCGCTCGCGGCCGGCGAGCCACGGGCCGTTCGCTGCCACGCTCTTCGTCGACCGCGCCGCCTATGTGGCGGAGCTCGAGAAACTCGAGCCCACGATCGCCCGCACGCTCGGGCTCTATTGGACGCCCACCCGCACGGCATATTTTTTCCCGCCTGGAGCAGGCGACGATGCTGCGTTCGCAATGTCCACGATTCATCATGAGGCCGTGCATCAGCTCTTCGCCGAGATGCGAAAGACGAGCCCGCTCGCCGGCGAGCGGTGTGGCTTTTGGGCACTCGAAGCCGCCGCCTGCTACATGGAGAGCCTCACGCCCACGGCATATGGCTGGACGCTCGGCGGCCGTGATGCGGGGCGGACGCCCGCCGCACGCGAGCGGCTCATCGACGAGGATTTTTATGTTCCGCTGGAGGAACTGTGCGGACTCGGTCGCACGGAACTTCAGGCCGACGACCGGCTCCCGGCGATCTACAGCCAGATCGCTGGCCTCGCCGACTTCTTCATGAACGGCGAGGGGGCAAAGTATCGAGAGGCCTTCGTCGAGTATCTCGTGCGCGTCTACACGGGCACCGTCTCCCCCGACACGCTCGCCCGTCTCTGCGGCGCGAGCTACGCCGACCTCGACGACGCCTACCGCCGCCACATGGCCCGTTGAGAGCGGCATTCGTTGACGGTCGTGCGTCGGGCCTCATACACTCCGCCTCGAAAACAGATCTTCTCAGGAGCCTTGCCCGTATGTCCGCTTCTTCCGCAGCGCCCGCGCGCGCCACCGATCTCGACCGGCTCACGATCGACACGATCCGCACGCTCTCGATGGACGCAGTCGAAGCCGCCAAGAGCGGCCATCCCGGCACGCCGATGGCCCTGGCGCCCGTCGCCTTCACGATCTGGAAGGACTTCCTGCGCTACGACCCGGCCAACCCCGCCTGGCCCAACCGTGATCGCTTCGTGCTCTCCTGTGGCCACGCGTCGATGCTCCTCTATTCCTTGATCCATCTGGCGGGGATCAAGCGGGGCGGCTCGGCCGATGCCACTCGCGACGTGCCCGCCGTGTCGCTCGATGAGATCAGGAAGTTTCGCCAACTCGAGAGCGTGTGTGCCGGACACCCCGAGCACCACATGACCTCCGGCATCGAAACGACCACCGGCCCGCTCGGCCAGGGCTGTGGCAACTCCGTGGGCATGGCGATGGCCTCGAAGTGGCTCGCCGCCCACTACAACCGCCCCGGCCACGAGGTCTTCGACTACGACACCTATGTGCTCTGCAGCGACGGCGACCTGATGGAGGGCGTGGCCGCCGAGGCCGCCTCGATCGCCGGCCACCTCGGCCTTTCGAACCTGTGCTGGGTGTACGACGACAACTCGATCACGATCGAGGGGGAGACGCACCTGGCCTTCACAGAGAACGTCGGGCAGCGGTTCGAGGGGCTCGGCTGGCGGGTGGAGCACGTGGCCGACGCCAACGACGCGGCGGCCCTCAGGAAGGCGCTCCAGGCCTTCAAGGCGGAGCAGAAGAAGCCCACCTTGATCATCGTCAAAAGCGTGATCGGGTACGGGGCCCCGAAGAAGGCCGGCTCGCACGAAGCCCACGGCGCGCCCCTGGGCTCCGACGAGATCAAGGGGGCGAAGGCGGCCTACGGATGGCCGGCCGACGCCGCGTTTCTCGTGCCGCCGGAAGTGCCCGAGCACTTTGCGAAGACGTTCGGCGCCCGCGGCCGCCAGGCCCACGAAGCGTGGCAGAAGACCGTGGCCGACTACGGCAAGTCGCAAGCCGAACTCGCGAAGGAGTTGCACGACTTCCTCGATGGCCGGCTGCCCGCGGGCTGGGAAGCAGCGATCCCCACGTTTCCCGCCGATGCCAAGGGGCTCGCCAGCCGCGTCTCATCGGGCAAGGTGTTACAGGCCTTGAGCGCAGCGGTGCCGTGGTTCCTCGGTGGCTCGGCCGACCTCGCCCCCTCTACGATGACGCTCATCCAGGCGGAAAAGAGCTTCGGCCCCGGTTCGTTCGGTGGCCGCAATTTCCACTTCGGGATCCGCGAACACGGCATGGCCTCGGCCTGCAACGGGATGGCGCTCTCGGGCCTGCGGCCCTACTGCGCCACCTTCTTCGTGTTCTTTGACTATCTGAAGCCGGCGCTGCGGCTCTCGGCGCTCGGCAACCTCGGCGTGATCTACGTGCTCACCCACGATTCGATCGGCCTCGGCGAAGACGGCCCCACCCACCAGCCGATCGAGCAGCTCGCCAGCGCCCGCGCCGTGCCCGGCCTCTCGGTGTTTCGCCCCGGCGATGCCAACGAGGTTGCCGAGACCTATCGCGTCGTCATGCAGCGGCCCGACCGGCCGGCCGTGATCGTGCTCTCCCGGCAAAACCTCCCCACGCTCGATCGCACGGGTCTCGGTGCCGCCAGCGGCACCGCCAAGGGCGCCTACATTCTCAAGGATGCCCCCAACGGCAAGCCCGCCTGCATCCTGATTGGCACCGGGAGCGAGGTGCAGGTGTGCCTCGACGCTGCCGCGAAGCTCGCCGAGCAGGGCGTGCACGCCCGCGTGGTGAGCATGCCGAGCTGGGATCTCTTCGCCGAGCAGGATGCCGCCTACCAGGAGAGCGTGCTCCCCGCCGCGATCACGGCCCGCGTGGCCTGCGAGGCGGCCTGCGGCTTCGGCTGGGAGCGGTGGATCGGCCAGCGCGGGACGTTCATCGGCATGAACTCGTTCGGCGCCTCGGGCCCCGCCCCCGCGCTCTACAAGCACTTCGGTATCACGGCCGACGCCGTCGCCGCGGCCGCGAAGTCGCTCGTGTAGACGCTTGCCACGTGGGACAGGCTTCAGCCTGTCATGCCTCAACTCGCCCAATCCGGCGTCGGAGCCGGCGGTACGCTGCTCCATCGCCGAGGGCGATCTGTCATTCGACCTCGACGCGCCCAATCCGGCTTCGGGGGAGCGGCAAAAGTCTCCTCACTCCGGCCGCCGCGGCCGTCGTTCGGGAAGCGTTCGCCGACTCCCCCGAAGCCTCCCATTTCGTTTGAGGAGGCTCGGGGTTACCCCTGCCGTTGAGACGGCGTATTTGACCAGCGAAGCCATCTTCACGCGAACACCAGGCTTCGTGCCGTTGTTCGCTTTGCCGACCTCCGTCGGCTGGTGATCACCCGGGCCCGGGCCCCCAGCCCTGATGTGAGCGTGTGGGAGACGGGCTTTGCCCGGCGACCGTAAGCCGTTGCCGACGCCGGGACGGCGGCGACGGCGCGACAGCCGCCAGGCGCAGCGCAGGCAAATCCGAGTGAGCCGGAGCCTGGAGGGCGGAGGCGAACGTCCGGCGACGGGATATGGGGAGCCCGAAGCCGGCGCACATGCAGCGGAGCGAACGTCCGGCGAGACGGTACGGGGTAACCCCGAGCCGGCACGTGCCACTGTCCGATCTACGGCCCCGTCAGGTGCCCAGTCTCGTTGAAAGCCACGAGCTCCGGGCCGGGCCAGTCGAGGAGCGTGAGCGAGGCGTTGGCGAGCGCGGGGAGCTTCGTGAATGGCCGCTCGGCGGCCTGTGCGAGGAGCGGATGCGAGCGGCCGAGGAGGCTGCCGAGGGCCGCGGTGAGCACGCCGCCGTGGGCCACCACGATCATGTGTCGCGCCGGCCGGTGTGCGAGCTTCTCGAGTGCGGCCCGGCCGCGGGCGGCGAGCGCGGCCCGCGACTCGCCGCCGGGGATCGCGTAGTCGGCGTCGCCGCTGCGCCAGCGGGCCACTTCGTCGGGAAATGCCGTCTCGAGATCGGCCCACAAATGCCCTTGGAAAATTCCGGCGTGGAGTTCGGCCAGGCCCTCCTCGATCAGCAGCGGCAGCCCGAGGGCGGCGGCGATCGCCGTGGCAGTTTCGCGGGCCCGGGCGAGCGGGCTCGACCAGATTTCGTCGATCGTCACCTCGGCCGGTATCGCGCGAGCCCAACCGGCGAGTGATTCCGCTTGGAGTCGTCCGAGGTCCGAGAGCGGCACGTCGGCCTGCCCCTGCACCCGCGACTCGACGTTGGAGACGCTCTCACCGTGGCGTACGAGGTACTGTCGCATGACAGTGCCCAAGCCTACCTCAGCGGATCGGCCGGCGGCAGGGCGGCGAGGTCGGACCGCGCGGATGCTGGCTGGTGGCCGTGTGCGGCATGCCCGGCATGGGTCTTCGAGAGCTGCTCGACAAATTCGCGGCTCGAGCCTTCAAGCACGAACACCTCGCTCGCGGCCTGCGTCGCCCCGTGGGGCCGCACGATGCAGATCACTTCGGCCCGCCCCTCGTGCTGCCGCACGTGGTCGAGGAGTGCCCGCTCGCCGCCCGTCAGATTCGTCGCTCCTGCAGCTGCCGCGAGCGGAGCGGCGGGAATGACATTCGTGCCCGTGGAGGCGGTGGGCAGCGCGCCGCCGCGGTCGCGGCGATCGAACGACACCGGCGGCATCTCTGTGGGCATGCTCGGCACGCTCGGTCCGCCGGCGTCGGCCACGGCACCGCTCGGGTAGACGCTCTTGTACACAAACGCGAGGCCCGCCTCGTCGAGTTGTTCATGAATCGCCGGCAGAGCTGCAAACAGGCCCTCGTTGTCGGTCGGGTCGGCCGCGTTGCAGACGCCGAGGAGCGTGCCGTCGACGCCGAACAGGCCGCCGCCCGACCGGCCCTGCACCGGCTGGCCGGCCACCTGCACGTTGGCGGGCCCGAGATACTTGTCGACGGCGGTGACACGGCTGTGGTGGATCGTCGGATCGTGGCCGCCATTGCAGCCGACCGTGACGACCGGCTCGCCCGCCGCGGTGGTTCGCTGCACCCCGCCCACCTTCACCGGCTCGATCGTGACGTCGGTGAAGATGCTCACGAGCGCGAGGTCGCGCTTCAGATCCCACGAGATCACCTGCCCCGCGAGGCCGCGCGGCGCGTCGGGCCCGAACAGGTCGACCTCCACCCGGCCCTGGCCCTGCGAGTCGCGGAAGATGTGGCCACAGGTGAGGACCAGTGCCTCCCCCTGCCGGCAGTCGATGACGGTCCCCGTGCCCCACGACACGCCCTGGGCGTCGTCGACCCGAAGCCGGGCGGTGGCGGCCAGCAACCGTTGTTCGAGCGCCGCACGGTCGGCGGGCGCAAGCGGCGGGCTCGGGTCGGCTACCCCCGGATGGGAAGGAGCCGTTGCCGCGACGGTGGATGCGGCCGGAGTGCGGGCGGGCAGCACTCGCGCCGGCAGCGCCGCCTGGGCTGGGGCGGCAGCCTCGAGAGCCAGCGGTGTGTCGGGCTGATGGGCCGGTAGTGGCATGCCGGGCACGGCGGCGAGCGGCTGCCTCGCGGGCGCGGCCGCAGCAGCGGCATCGGCAGCCTCGGGGAGGCCGAGCGCCGAGCGGCTCTTCAGCAGGAGTTTTTCGAGTTCCTCGCGTGTGGTCGCACCGGCGATGCGGCCCACCTCGTGCCCCTTCACGAGCAGGATGTAGCAGGGCACGCCGGTGATCCCGAATCGCTTCACGAGATCGGCCTCCTGGTCGACGTCGACATGCCGCACAGGCCAGCCGGCCGCCGAGATTTCCCCGATCAGAGGTGCCATCGACCGGCAGGGGCCGCACCATGTGGCCGCGAAATCGAGCAGCACGATGTCGCCCGCTGCCAAGGCCTTCGCCGCGGCCTCCGCCGGGGCCGGCGTACCGGCCTGCACGACGAGCGGCATGGCCAGGGTGAGACAGGCCGCGAGCCACAGGGTTCCAAGGGACGATCTCATCGCGTGCTCCGACGTGCTCTCGAGGCGGCTGCCCGCGGTCGCGTCGCGAGCGGGCGGATACTGGCGGCGCCCCGCGCGCGCCACAAGGTCACTTTCGCCGTCTGCAAGACGGGCATTTCCTGCCTCGTCGCCCACGCTCACGCCATTTCCCCGGCGCCTGCGCTGTTTCCCCGGCTCCGCGCGGCCTCTACAATCCGCCGGCCTTCGAGCCCCCCGGAGCATCATGCCCGCCACCCGCGCCCGCCGGATTCTGGTCACCTCGGCCCTGCCCTACGCCAACGGCCACATCCATCTGGGGCACCTCGTCGAGTACATCCAGACCGACATCTTCGTGCGGTTCCAGAAGTTGCGCGGGCATCGGGCGATCTATTTGTGCGCCGACGATACGCACGGCACGGCGATCATGATCCGAGCGCAGGCCGAGGGCCGCAGCGAGCAGGAACTGATCGCCGCGATGCGCGAAGCCCACCTCGCGGACTTCGCCGGGTTTCAGATCGAGTTCGACCACTACGGCTCGACCGACAGCCCCGCCAACCGGCGGCTCTGCGGCCAGATCTGGCGAGCGCTTCGCGACCGCGGCCTCGTGGTTTCGCGGCCCGTCGAGCAGCTCTTCGATCCGCAGGCAGGCGTGTTCCTCGCCGACCGCTTCGTGCGCGGCGGCTGCCCCAAGTGTGGTGCCGCCGACCAGTACGGTGACTCCTGTGAACGGTGCGGGGCGACCTACGGCCCCGCCGACCTCGTGCAGCCCCGGAGCACGCTCTCCGGCGCCACGCCCGAGGTCCGGTCGGCCGAGCACCTGTTCGTGACGATCGAATCACTGCACGGCTTTCTCGACGGATGGGTGACGTCGTCGGGCGCCCTCGACGTGCCGGTGGCCAACTACCTCACGGGCCACTTTCTCTGCGATCCTTTGCGCGACTGGGACGTCTCCCGGCCGGCCCCCTACTTCGGCTTCGAGATTCCTGACGCGCCCGGCCACTACTGGTATGTATGGTTCGACGCCCCGATCGGCTATCTCGCAGCGACAGACGAGTGGTGTGCGAAGCACGGCGAGACGCTCGACGCCTGGTGGCACCGTGATCGGGCCGGCGCGGATGCCGCCGAAATCCATCACTTCATCGGCAAGGACATCACGTATTTCCACACGCTCTTCTGGCCGGCGATGCTCGAGGCGGCGAACCTCGCCCTCCCCACGAAGGTGCGCATCCACGGCTTTCTCACCGTCGACGGCCAGAAGATGTCGAAGAGCCGCGGCACGTTTCTGCTCGCCCGCACCTATCTCGCCCATCTCGACCCCGCCGCACTCCGCTACTACTACGCGAGCAAGCTCTCCGGCGGCATCGACGACATTGATTTGAACCTCGAGGAGTTCGCCGCCAAGGTCAACGCCGATCTCGTCGGCAAGGTGGTCAACCTCGCCAGCCGCACGGCGCGGTGGCTGGAGAAGACTGGGCTCGCCGCCGCGTATCCCGATGATGGGGGCCTGTTCGCCCGGGCCGCCGATGAGGGCGCCGAGATCGCCGCGGCCTACGAAGCCTGCGACTTCGCCCGGGCGATGCGAGCGATCATGCTCGCCGCCGATCGCGCCAACGCCTACGTCGACGCCGAGCAGCCCTGGAAACTCGCCAAGGCGGGGCCGGAAGCGGCCGGAAAACTTCAGGACGTGGCGACCGTGGCGCTCAACCTGTTCCGGCAGCTCGCCGTATACCTCGCGCCGGTGCTGCCACGGCTCGCCACCGATGCCGGCGCCCTTGTGGGCGGACCGATCCGGTCCTGGGACGAGTCCCAGACGCCGCTCGTCGGGAGGCCGGTCGGCCCTTTCTCACCACTCATGCAACGCGTCGATGCCAAACAGATCGAGGCCCTGCTCGCCGCATCGCGGGCCGAGGCCGCACCCCGAGGAGAACCTGCCGTGGATCCAACCGCCCCGACATCGCCCGCCGGAGGTGATCCCGGCTTGGCGCTTGCCGCCGAACCACTCGCCCCCGCGTGCACGATCGACGACTTCGCCAGGATCGACCTGCGGGTGGCCCGGATCGTGGCCGCGGAGGAAGTGCCGGAAGCGAAGAAACTGCTCAAGCTCACCGTGAACCTGGGCGGCGACGCCACCCGCACCGTGTTCGCCGGCATCAAGGGGTTTCACGAACCGGCGGCCCTCGTCGGACGGCTCGTCGTCGTCGTCGCGAACCTCGCGCCACGGCAGATGAAGTTCGGGCTCAGCGAGGGCATGGTGGTGGCGGCCAGCGGCGCAGGGGCCGAAGGTGTCTACCTGCTGTCGCCCGACTCCGGCGCCCTCCCCGGCATGCGACTGCACTGAAGACTATCGTATGACGCGGAGGACGGGCTTCAGCCTGTCGCGTCACCACCGAGGCGCCGGCTTCGGGGGAGCGGCAAAAGTCTCCTCACTCAGGCCGCGGCGGCCCTCGTTCGGGAAGCGTTCGCCGACTCCC
>Ga0075471_10002460_pt1 | contig 12173 bp, 5 predicted proteins | sample DEB19_08_DNA_2_FD_74787 | JGI IMG/M metagenome (GOLD analysis project Ga0075471, IMG submission 74787) | Aqueous microbial communities from the Delaware River and Bay under freshwater to marine salinity gradient to study organic matter... | ecosystem: Environmental > Aquatic > Marine > Coastal ... | reverse complement strand
AGAAATGGCGTGACCAGACTTCACCCGATCCCTCGACCGCGCTGTCGCAAATCAAAAGCCAAGCCACGACCATGCTGAAGGGCGACGGCTACGGGGAATGGGAGAGGGACAAGGAGTCCGGGCTACCCGTCAAAGGCAAAGAGGAAGCGTGGATCAAAGCCAACGAGCGCTATTCCGCCGAAATGGACGCCTTGGACAAGTGGGCCGAAGCCAACCCGAAAGAGGCCGCGGACTCGACCAAGGTTTACGAGCAGTGGAACGCCATCCGCACGCGCTTTTACGAAACCGACCGTGCCGCTGGCAAAACGCCAAACCGCCCGGCCATCATTCAAATGCCCCGGGCGCAGGACGTTCTCCGGGAAGTCGAGCGCATGCGCTTGGACGGACAAGACCCAAGGTTCCGCCAACCCGACCAGACGAGCGCCCCGGAGCTTCCGCCCGGCGACGGCTCATGGAACGTATTGCCCAAGACCCGCGACCAGATCAGATCGAAAAGCACCGCGGCCAGCCGGCAAGTGTCGTTGGATTTCAACGATTGGCAAAACCCGCCGGCTGACATTGACGGCAACCGGCGCGTGGAGATCGTCATCCCCTACAACGCCACGACCGAGGAGCGTGCCGCGGCACAAACCTACGTTAATCGCATGACGCAATTTTTCCGCGACAAGGGAATAACGATCAATCCCGGCAAGGTGCTGTCGAAGACCGGAGGAGGAGAGCTTGTCAGCCGATTCCACACCGAACCGTTTTTTGCCAAGGACAGCAAGGCGTACGAAGCCGTCCGCGACAACCCGGACGATGTCGCCGCGATTTTGGAAGATACGTTGGGCCGCATTCCCAACGTCACATTCATTGCTCCGCACCGTCAGAAAGACCCGGGCGCGGTGAATGACGAAACCAACGAGCGCGATTTCGCCCTTGGCTACCTCATCCCCGCGCTGCAAAGGCGCAAGGGTAGAACTGACGTTGCACAACAATGACACCGCTTCTCAAGCCGCAACGCGGCTACACCGGCTCCGATTTTTCCTACGCTCTGTCGATTGACGATGAGCAAGCGGCCAGCGTGTACTCGTCGCTTTCGACCGAGCGAAGCGAACTGGCGCGGCAAGCCAAGCTGGACGTCCTAGAATCTTGGGCCAAGGACAAGATCGCCCGGGACGCCGAGCGCGAGGAGGCCGACTTCGACCGCATGTACAACGACCTTCCCGGGTGGTGGAAGGAAACCGGCGACGATGTGGTGGACGAGGAAGTCAAACTTCGCACGGCCAACCGCAAGTTTATTGCGTCGCAATTCGGCTCCACGCCCGAGGATCAAATGGATTTGTACCCCAGCTTCCGCGACCAGTGGACGCTGGCCAATTTCGGCAAGAAAGACCTCTCCGAGTCCGAGACGTTCAACATGATCCGCGACAGCATCAACGGTCGCAAACAGATCAACGAATCGATTGACATGATCACGGGCGACGTTGCCTTGGCCTTGTTTGACCAAGCCGACAAAGGCAAGCCGGTGGACGTTTCGTCCATAGTTAGCAAATGGAAAGAAGAAAACGCCGATTTGTTATCTAGCCTTCCAGACGGGTGGGAGCCGAATTTGTTAAAGTCCGCGGGCGAGTATTACGCCGACGCCGAAAAGCTCATGCGCGACAACGGCGACGTCATCCAGCGCCTCTACGCCCACATGGTCAAGGCCACGGGCCGCGAGGTGGAGGGCGCTCCCGAGAACGCCCCGGAGACGCAAGAGGACGTCATGGCCATGATCGACGAACTGGCCGCGCTACCGCAGGACGTCCGGGATCGCGCCAAGACGGCCATCCTCATGGCGGCAAAGCGCCAAGGCATGGAAGACAAGACCTTTGGCGAGATGGCCGGCGAAGCGTGGGTGCGTTCGCTTAACATGGTCAGAACGACCGGGCTGGTCGCACAGGAACTAGAAGCCCAGCAGCGTGTGGATATGCTCAAGGACGTCGCGCCGGTCTACGTCTTCCCCGGGGGCGTATTGGGCAAAGAGCCGACTATGGCCGGCATGCCCGGCGACATGCCACGCGCCGGCGTAAAGTTGTCGGCGGAAGAACGGGCCACGCGAAGGGCCGAAGCGGAGCATGAAGTTGCTCGTTTGAACGTCATCCGGGAGCTACGCGACTTTGCCGACAACCGTTTCGACCCGATCAAGGCCAACGCCAAAACCGGCGTGGGACAGTTTTTCCAAAACGTCGCTCTGCTTGGCCCGCAGTCCTTGGCTTACACGGCCATGGCCGCGGTTCCGGTCGCCGGCCCGGTGCTGACCGGAGCGGCTATCTTCTCCGAGGAATACAACCAGCTACGCAACGAAGGCTTTCAACCCGACCAAGCCAAGACGCTGGCCGCGGTGAGCGCCCCGATCCAGACCGCCGCGGAGGTGTTTGGAGCCAAGCTCATTTTTGGCCGCTACAAATGGTATCGGGACGTCATCCAAAAGATGGTCAACCCGGCCCGGTTTGCCCGCACCGCGCAAGGCACGGTGAGCTTCTTTGGCAAGGTTGTCGGTGAAAACGCCACCGAGGCGACGCAGGATTTGACCACGCCCATCGTGCAGGACTTGGCCTCCCGCTTGAGCGAGGACTACCCGGAGGTGGATTGGCAGGACACACTGTCCAAGTTTGCCGACAGCCGGCTGGAAGTGTTTGCCGCCACGCTCATGCCGATTATCGGCGGTCACACCGTGGACGTCTGGACAGACAACAAGCGGTTCAAGTCTTACGACATGCGCGACAAGCTCATGTATTCCCGGCTGGGATTTACGCAGGAAGAAAAGGCATACGTCGAAGACGCGACCACGCCCCGGGAGATGAGCCAACGCTACGCCGAGGTGGTGAAGAACATGCCCGCGGAGCGCGTCAACGCAACCAAAGAAAGCATCGCCGCGGAAGCCAAGGTTGCCGCCGACACGCAACTCGACCCGACCACGCCGACCATTGAAACCGCCCGGGCCGAGGACGGGCGCTTGGAATACATCATCCGGGACGAAACCGGCCAAGAGGTGTTCCGAACCTTCGACCAAGCCGGCGCGGAGGAAGCCTACATGCTGACCACGGCCAAATCGACCGCGGCAAAACTGCAAGCCGACCGCATCGCAACCAAGGATTTGGTGGAATGGTGGACTTCGCAGGACGAGAACAACGTCGCCCGAGAGGAAACCACGCGCACCGCGCAGCAGGAACTGGAAAGGCTGCAAGGTCTTGGCGACGCCGCCGGCATCGAAACCTTGCACCGGCGCATTTCGCAGCTACCGGCCAGCGCCACCGCGGGCATGGTTGGGCCGGGCATGGACTACAGCCAGTTGAACATCCTTGGCACCGCCACGCTGGAAACCGTTGCCGAGGGCGTCTTCCGAGGAGTCATCGCTCTCAACGAATCTTCGCGCCCGAAAGACGCGCTGGAAGAGATCAACCACGTTTTCGTTCGACGCGCCAAGGCGCAAGGCCGGGTGAACGACAACCAATTGCGCGAGTGGATCACCGCGACAGAGGCGGTCACCGGGGAAGCGTACGCGAAAGACACGTTCGATGACATTGTCGAAAGCATGGCTGTCATTGCTGAAGCCTACGCCGCGCAACGTATCGACCAGAATGCCGAGTCACAGCTACCAAGCAGCTTCGTAGATTATTTGAAGCGCCTTGTCCAAGTGCTGAAAGAAGTGCTGACCCGCGGCATGGCTCTGCGACAAGGCTTTGCGGACGGCACGCTGGGCAACGACTATGAGCAGTTTCTGGCCGAAAGTGTGGGGCTGGCTGAACAGACACAAGTTGACCGAGCTAGAACCAACACCGAACAGGCTGTCGGAGCGAACGAGAACTACAGCATTTCATTAAATCAGCCCGACGCCCGCGGATTCAACGAAACCGCGCTGCCAGACGGCACCGTCCGCTTCTTGGCTTTCCACGGCAGTGAAAAGTCGCTGGCCAACATTGAAGACAAGCCAATGTATGTCAGCAGCTTGTCGGATGGCGCTGGATACGGATCACCGAACCAAGTTGTGGTGCAAGGCCGGTTTTTGTCCGTAGACGAATTGCCGGCATTCGCTGCAAAATATGGCATCGCCATGGACGATTTGTTCCATGAAGAGGCGAGCATGGAACGGGATTTGCAGGAGGCGCTCCGCTCCGAAGGCTACGACGGCGCAATCTACTACGACCAAAGGCGTGACGATGGCGACGTTATGCCGGCGGCTTTGATCGTTAATTCCAAAGCTGTGTCGTTTGCTCCCAAGCAGGATTACTCCATCGGCGCATTAGGAAACAACGATCCGTATTTGCCGCTCAAGACATCGGGCGGGAAATACAAGGGAGCGCCAAAGTGGGTCAATGCCGCCAAGACACAAGCTGGTCGAGATGCTGCGTACAAGCGCCTCCGCGAAAGATTGTATGAGCTAGTGCGCGAGGGAGCGCCCGGGCGTTATTGGTACGAAGACAGCGGACGCGCCGTTCTCCGCATGTTCAACAACGACGTTGTCGAGGCCGAAAAGTTTATTGAACTTCTCGCCATTTACAGCCCGCAAGCAACGGTCGAAGTAAACACTTATTTTGCGCTACGCGCTTACATCCAGCGTGCAGTCAACGCGGCCAAAGAAGAATTTTCCGTCAAGACCGGCACGCAAGATGACAAAGCCAAAGCCGTTCTTTATGACAATGAGCCATGGGCCGGTCGCAAGACAGACAACTTTTACAAGAACATCATGTATGTTCTGCTCAAAGAACTTCCCGCGGAGGAAGTGGCCAAGCTCAAGCTCGACCCCGAAACGTATGCCGAAATTCAAAAGCCGGTCACGGTGGACATGTGGGTCTACCGGGCGTTTGGTTTTGACAGCGACGCTCTGACCGACGTTGCCGGCACCGGAGCGTTTGGCTTTTCCGAGCGAGAACTTAACCGCATTGCCGAGGAGATGAACGCCATGCTCCCGGAAGGCGAAGACCCGTATTTGCCTCATCAGATACAGGCCATGCTGTGGACGGCAATCAAAGCCCGGGCGGAAACCAAAGAAGTCAAAGACCTCACCGAAGCGCAATCGATGCGTGCCGGCGACATGAAGAAAGTGAAAAACGAACAAGGCAAATTGGTGCGAGTGTTTCTTGCCAAAAACTACATCAACAACGCATCGATAATGCGCGAAGCTGCCAAGTCGTTGATTAAAGCCGGTGAAGCGACAGAGACAAAAGATGCAGACGGGAAACTGGCTTACACATTTAGTACGCCAGAAGCACAGGCAAAGTTTGACAAAAAACGCACAAGCCTTGCCGAGCGAGAAGCTCAACGCTCTCACATGGCGCGTTGGACTAAAAATGCATTAGACCTTCCTTCTGAAAAACTCGACGTCAGCATGGCCGCGGGAGCTTTCGATAGATTCATCAACAGCGTCAGCATGCGGGCGCTGTGGGAATCTGTGCCTTCGACAAACACCGCGGAGGGCGCGGCGATTACCAAACTTTCCACCGCAGAGAAAGCCGCGTTTACCCGGCAAAGCCGCGACATCATCCTCGACGAAAATGGAAACGACATGCTTGCCTCCATGCTTGGCGTGCCGATCAACGTCAGCCAATTGCTGTCTGGAGGCTATGGAACAGGCGCGACGCCCAACGTAGTCACCGAACTTTTCCCGAACAAACCAAGCGGCACATACGACGATGACACCGTGCGGGCCTACGCTCGCGCCATTCAATACATCTACAGACAAGATGCCGTGCCGTGGATGCGCTACATCAAATTCGGGGCGCACAACGACAAAAGCTATTACGCGCAATCTCCAAAAGGAGCGAAACGCCGCTTTACTTCGCAAGCAGAGGCCGAGGCTTATGCAGCCGACAAGCCCGGGTATGTGGTCAAAGGCGACGCAGAAAACTTTGCGTTGAAGCTAGATTTTGGAGAACAACTGACGCCAGATTTTCTGGACAAACTTCAGCAAGGTTTAGTCAAACTGCATGAGTATCTGGGCTTTACGCAAGTTTCACCTACGGAGGTAATTATTGCCAATTTCCGGGATGCAGACACTGGCTTGCCGGCGTTGACAGATGAGGATTTTTATCAGAAGCTATCTACAGAATATGGCAGCCAAGCAGACATCCAAGAGCTTCACACCGTTGGAGAGTACGGCCCCGTCCACGATTGGGCCGCAGACCCCGAAGGTGGGACGATTCTGTCAGCCAGTTCCCGCTTCACACCCGATCTACTTCAGTGGCTTCGCGGTAGGCGGGAGGTATCCGACGCCTTCCAAAAAGAGTGGGCAGAAGGCCGGGGCGTAACCAATTACTCCATCGCGGCACAGCCCGAGATTGACCGCGTAGTCAACGCGCTAGGGACGCTCGACCGCGACCCGCTGGAGCGCATCAAAGTATACGAGAAGGCCCAGCAGAAATTTCTGCAAGTCATGGCCGACAACCGGGAGGCGCTTGCCACCATGAAAATGGAAGGCGCGACCGGGCGCGAAATTCGTCGCACCAAGATGCTGCAAGCCATGGGCGAGTTGGACGGGCTGCTCTCCGCGTTGCCCGCGGAAGTCCGGGCCAAGGTTGGCGGGTACACTACGCTGGCGACTATCGGACAAGGCGACGCGGCACTGGCCAAGTTTTTCATCAAGCGCATCGAAATGATCGACCGGGCGCTGGAGCGTTTCCTGCGCGACGAGTACAACGCCGCGGCTGTCGAGTTGTTCCGCCGGGCAAGGCCGCAGCGCGACGCCCCCGGGGAAAAGCCCAAGGGCAAGCTCGACCCGGACGTCCACGATCTTTTCAACACGCTCAAGGAAGCGACCGAATGGAGCGCCGAACAGGCCGCGGCCTACGCCACCAGCCAAATCGACCGCGCCGAGTCCGGGGAGCTAAACCCGTCCCAAGCCGCGCATGCCTTCCTTGTCGCCAACACGGTCGAATTGTTTGCCGATTGGGAGAATGCCGACTCGACGCAACGTGCCGCCGCGGTGAACGCCGGCAAGGAAATCTTCAACCGGGCGTACAAGGCCAACAAACAAAAGCTCATTGCACAGCGCCAGAAGCGAGCGTACGACCGCACCGACTTGTCCGACGATGCCGGCGTGTCCGCGGAAGATGAAGCCGCCCGGCAAACCCGGATGAAGAAAGACAACAGCTTGCCCAAGAAATGGGAGAACGTGTCTTTGAACCTCGTCAACTTTGGTCAACTGATGGGCTACATTTTCGGCCCGGACAGCAAGGTCGCGCAACAATTGACCGACCGGCAGCGCAAGGCCGACAACGCCAAGAGCGACGATATTGCCAAGCTCTCCGGGGAGTGGGATGCGTTCTTGGCCAAGATAGGCAAAAGCACCGCGGGCGGTCACATGCTGCTTTTCAACATGTCGCGCATGGACAAGCAGATCGACGGCATTCCCTACAGCCAGAATCAGCTTATGGCCATCACCATGATGTGGATGCAGCCGAAGGGCCGACAGCACATGGAAGGCTACATGGACAGCGACGGCCAGCCGGCGGGCAAGTGGCACTACAACCAAGACTTCGTCAACAAAGCCGAGCGCCAGCTATCCCCGGAGGCCAAGCAAATCCGCGACTATCTGCTCCGCAAATACGCGGAGGAATACGATTCGATCAACAAAGTTTACCGCAAGCTGTACAACATCAACCTTCCGCAGAATGCGTTTTATTCGCCTCTGGTTGTGGAGAGTATTCGCGCTTCGTCAAACGCGGGCGTTGATCCGGTGACCGGGGCCGTCTTTGCTCCGAACGCCAACTCGCCCGGGGCGCTTCGCTCCCGCGGTGGTGCCATTGCACAGCCTGTCTTCCGGGATGCCGTGCAGACCTACTTTGCCCACATGCTGCAAATGGCGCACTGGAAAGCCTACGCGGAATTCAATTCCGAAGTGGCCGGTGTGCTTGGCCACCGGGACACGCGCATGGTGGTCAAGGGCAAGGCCGGCGAACAGGCCGCGAGGGTCATGGGCAACTGGCTCGACTACTTCAACATGGGCGGCAACAAGGACGCCGCCAACCAGCTTGCCATCAATGAATTTCTGAATCGCATGACCGGCAACTTCGCCACCATGGCGCTATTCGGGCGCGTATCTACGTTGGCGCTACAGATTACCCAGCTTGGTGCGGCATCGGCCAAGATGCCCACCGGCGCGTATCTGCTCCGGTTTGGCAAACTGCTCTCCGGGCAACTGTCATGGAGGGCCGCGCTGGACAGCGACTACATCCAGCGACGCATCAAAGACATGCCGCCGGCTGTGGCGCTGGCCATGCAGGGCTTGCGTGCCGAGAAACCCAACATGATCCGCAACGCGGCCCGGGCGCTGGGGCAACTGATCAGCGGGTTTGACGGTCTGGCCACCGCCGGCACTTACGCCATGGTCTATGACTACCAGCTTTCCCAAGCCAACAAGAACGGGCTGGCCGGGCAGGAGGCCAAGGAATACGCCCGCGAGGCCACCGAGCGCATTGTGGATGAGATTGCCCAGCCGACGCGGGCCGGCACCCGGTCGATTTACGAACTGAACATGACGCACCCGATTGCCCGAGCGGCGTGGGCCTTCTCCAGCGAGTCGCGCAAAAACTTGGGGCTGGTGCTTGCCGCCAACAGCGGACGCGATTTGAGTAAAGCGCTGGTCTACGTTGTCCTGCTCAACGGTCTGGTGGGCGGTCTGATCCGCTCCGCGTTCCGCGACATCAAGGACGATGATGATGAGGAGCTTTTTGACGAGAAGCATTGGGGCTGGAACCGGCTTGCCGCTATGTTCATCAGCGACCCGTTCTACGGATTCCCGATCATTGGCGAGTCTGCTGAAAGCGCTGTCTACAATGCGCTGGGCGTGTACAAACCGTCTGGGCCTATGTTTGACCTTGCCCCGGGCGTTCCCGCGGCCAAGCGTCTGGCCTACGATTACCCGAGCGGGGAGAAGGAGCCAGAATTCCGCGACATCGTCCGGGACGTCAACCGCGTCTTGTCCACCGCCGGCTTGTTCAATTCACAAATCGCCGCGGCGGCAAGTTTGTCGAACCTAGTCAAAGACGTCTACGAAGGCGTCGAAGCCAACTTGCCGCAAGAATGAAAACGATTGCGCCACACATTGTTGGGCGGTTTAGTCAAACCTTTACGATGATCAGCGAGCATCACACTTTTGCCCCACTGTTGAAAGGAGTCACCGGAATGGTTGCTTCGTTTAGTGGCGTCTACATCAGCTACATGGCGCACATCGAAGCGTTCCTCCGGGTGACGGGCGTTGCGCTGGGATGCGCGTGCGGCGTGGCTTCGCTGATTTCCATCTACCGCAACATGCCGCCGCGCAAGAAAGGCCGACTGCCATGAGTGTCAAAATTCAAGATTGGAACCGTATTGCCAGCCAAGTGGTGCTGGTTGCACAAGGCCCGGACGGAAGGCCGGCGCTGCTTTCCGCGGACAAACCCGCCGGCGCGACCGCGGAGAAATTCACCACGACCAGCGGCAAGGTGACCAAGGTCGAATACTTTTCATCCTACGACCCGGCGACTGAAACCGGCACGCTTATCGCGACCAAGAACATTCGCTACACGGGCGAGGATGTGAAGGACATCTACTGGACATAGCATGGCGACTTTCGGCTACAACCCGATCACCGGGCAACTTGACCTCGTTGGTTCTGGTGGGGCGAGTTACATAAATGGCGTAGTGGCTGACCCTACAGCGTTGCCCGTTACCGTTGGGACGCCAGCACTCGACTCCGTATATTTAGCCAAGGCCGGTTCTGGCGTGTGGCTAATCAACCGCCGGCCCGCTGGGCTGTATTGCCGCACGGCGAACAATGGCGTGGCCGCGGACTGGACATACCTTGGCGCGTTTCCCGAAGTGAATGCAGACGGCAATTGGGAGTTGTACAACTCTGCCGACCCGTCCAAGGAATTGAAGTTTGATCTGTCTGGTATCACCACAGGCACCACCCGCACGATCACTGTTCCAGACAAAAACGTCACGCTGGATGACGCAAGCGACAGCCGCACCCCCACGGCGCACACCCACGTTTCAGCCGACATCACGGACGCAACAGACGCCGCAACAGCAAACACAATCGTGCGGCGCGATGGCGTGGGTGGCGCACTCTTTGCTGCCACGCTGGAAGCGGCGGACATTTTCGCATTGGGCCGCATCGACGCACCTGAATACTTCGAAAACGACGTTAGCCTTGCCTCCAAATACGCTGCAATTTCCCACGCTCACGCCGCCGCCGACATCACCAGCGGCACACTCGACATCGCCCGCATCCCTACGGGCACAAGCAGCACCACAGTTTGCGTCGGGGATGACTCGCGCATTACAGGAGCCATTCAATCGACAACAGTAGACGCCAAAGGCGACCTCCTCGTCGCCAGCGCGGACAACACCATCACGCGCCTGCCTGTCGGGACAAACAACTATGTTTTGACCGCCGACTCGGCAGAGGCGACAGGCGTCAAGTGGGCGGCGGCATCGGGCGGCGTCTCCAACGTCGATTCCACACTTGCCGACGTCATGTCCGTCTCTGGAAGCAACCTCGTTGCCGACGACGGCGGGCTGGTCGATTCGTCCAACCCTGCTCTCGTCTGGGACGATGCGGCGGGCAAGGCCGTGTGGGCCAACCCGCTCAAGCGCACTTCGGCGGGTGCGTTCTATGTCGGCGTTGCTCCGACCACTACGGCGCTTGGCACAAATGCCGTCAACATCCAGCCAGACCGCACCAATGCAACTTATGTCGCGGGCGGCAATAACACCGTGGCGATTGGAAAAGATTCTCGCACGGCTAACAACGACGGTGTCGCCATCGGCAATAACACCTTGGCGGGAGCAAACAGTGTTGCTATCGGCACAGGGGCGCAAACTTTCAGCAACCCATCGGGCGCAATCGCCATCGGCAGAAGCGCAAGTGCAAACGCGATTGCCTATCCGATTGCCATTGGCGGATTTTCTAATGCGTCCCAAGAAAGTGCTATTGCCATAGGAGCGAACTGCGATGCCACAGCAATTCGTGCGGTTGGAATAGGGCAAGGCGCAGACATCAGCTTAAGGGGCGGTTTTATGACTATTCCGTTTGGGTCTGTCTACTGGGGCGGACAGACCACCAACAACACGGCAACCATTTTGACTCTAGACGCAAGCGGCACGGCATCAGACCGCTTCACCATCGCCGCCAACACTGCGCTTGCCGTGGACATCCTGCTCGTTGCTCGCCGCTCCGACACGCAGGACAAGTGGCTCGTTGCCCGCCGCTTCCTCGGCATCCGCAGGGACGGCAGCAACAACACTTCGCTCATCGGCGCGGTGCAAGACTACGGCCTCGACCAAAGCGCAGGCTCACCGACATGGACGTTTGCACTGACGGCGGATACGACCAACCACGCACTTCAGTTGGAGGTCACTGGGGCCACCGAGACGGTTCAATGGCGGGCCACAGCATTTTACCGAGTCGCCTAAAGCTATGAACTCCGAAAAAATCTACAACGTCCTCCTCGACCAACCGCGAGCCATAGACGGCAAGACATGGCACGGCCTGTCCTACCAGCTAACCCGCGACGAAGACGGCAAGGTCGAGGTTTGCGAACACGGCTGGCCGACAAAGCTGACGCTTTGGGAAGCGGACGGCCCCGAACTGGACACGCTGGACGAGGCCACGGTGAAGCAGATGATCGAAGCGGCATTGTCTGTGGACGAGAGCTATGTGATCCCGCCGCCGCCGCCGCCGTTTGTGGAGACGTTCACCGCCGACCAATGGGTAGACGCGCAGGGCTTTGACGGCAAACGCCCGACCACCCTGCTCTACCTCAAGTTGCAACTCGACGCCGCAGGAAAGTCATCGCCCAAGCTCGCCGCAGTGCAGGCGTGGCTGGATGGGATGATTGTCGCGGGCGTGACCAGTCCGACCGAGCAGCGTAGTGACTGGAGTGCGGCTCCGTATGGATTCCAAGAGGCCAGCGTGGAGGCTTTGGCGGTGTTGCAGAGCTAATCGTTTGACCCATGGTTCTCGTCTCGGTTTAGTCAAACCCATGAAAACATTACTCGCAAAACTGATGGGTATCGGCGCGAGCATCTGGCAGTTTTACGCTCCGATCCTTCGTCAAATGTTTGTTGCCGGGGCCGGCTCGTTGTTGCCGATTGCCTTGGAGATTGTTCAGTCGCTGGCCGACACTCGTAAGACCGGCGCAATGAAGCGCGACACCGCCATTTTT
>Ga0075471_10002458_pt1 | contig 12180 bp, 9 predicted proteins | sample DEB19_08_DNA_2_FD_74787 | JGI IMG/M metagenome (GOLD analysis project Ga0075471, IMG submission 74787) | Aqueous microbial communities from the Delaware River and Bay under freshwater to marine salinity gradient to study organic matter... | ecosystem: Environmental > Aquatic > Marine > Coastal ... | reverse complement strand
GGCAAACCCCTTGTCGAACGGCAGGAGGACCCGGGTGAGGATGTAGTCGAGGATCAGGATCAGGACCAGGGAGTTGACCACGGCCTTGGTGACACTCCGGCCAATCCCGCGGGGACCGCCCTGCGTGGTGAGTCCCTGGTGGCAGCAGATCACCCCGATGCAGAGGGCGAAGAAGAAGGACTTGATGAGGCCGTTCACGACATCCCCTGGATCCACGCCCTCCCGGAGGCTGGTGAAGAAGGTCTCGGCGGGGACGGCGATGCGATCGTTGTGGGCGGCGACGAAGGCCCCCCCCAGCCAACCGACCAGGTTCGAGAACACCACGAGGCAGGGCACCGCGATGCTGATGGCGATGACCCGCGGCAGGACGAGGAAGCGGATCGGATTGATGGCGAGGGTCCGGAGGGCGTCGATCTCCTGGTAGACGCTCATCGAGCCGAGTTCCGCCGCCATGGCGGAGCCGACGCGCCCAGCCACGAGGATCGACATCATGACCGGGGCCAGTTCCTTGCACATGGCGATGGCGACGAGATTTCCGAGGGCAGAGCCGATGCCGTTCTCGACCAGCACCGGACCACTCTGGAGCGAGAGCACACCTCCGATGAAGAGGGAGAGGACACAGGCCATGAAGAGGCTCGCGTTCCCGATATCGAAGAGCTGCTCCCCGATCTTCCGACGCTCCCGGCACGCCCACGGCAGGGCCTTCACCGTGGCGACGAACAGCAGCACCATTTCACCAATATTGCGGAACATGCGTCAGGATTCCCGGACCAGGCCGTAAGCAGAGCAGGATTTTGAACGGAGAGGAAGCGGGCTTTGGTCGAGGCGGATGCCCGACCCGCCCGTTGGCACGACATCATCACCGTCGAGAATCCTGCACCAGTATCACCGCGACCCTAATCGGCAACACCAGCCCGATCAGGATCAACGCCGTCGGGATCCTTCGGTTCACGGGGCCTGTCCTCGTCGATGGGACAGGGTCCCGAACCGCTCGGCACCACGCGCCGTGTCGACACCAAGGAATCGCGGAGAGGAGGGGTTGGGATCCTGAACGGCGACGGAACCCGACATCGACAAGGAGGTCTCGCGGAAATGGGGGTTCGGGAGCCATAGCCAGCGCCAATGACGGCGATCATCATCGCCACGGAGGGTCTGGATCAGGCCGAAGAACGAGGAGGTGCGCACGCGGGTTGGGGACACATCCCGCCGATAAAGATTCCAGAGCACCGATTCGCTGGACCGTCCCGTGTTGGGATTCTTCTCCGAACGGTACAGGGCCCAGAGGGGAGAATAGTTCCGCTGCACAGAGTCCCGGTTCCTGAAGAGGGTCTCGAGCAACTCGAGCACCTGGAGGCGCTCGCGCCCCTCGAGGTCCCGTTTCCAGACGAAGAAGGGCCAAAGCGCGCGTTCCCGACGATACCGTCCGTCCGTCTTGCTCTGGAGCCGGACGTCGTCATACAGGAAGAATCCAACCCGCCACCGGTCGCGTCGCATCGCCCCATCCTCGGCCTTCCGATGCGTGTAGAAGGGCCACATCACGAGGCGCGACTCGACCCCGGGGGCCTTGGCCACTCCGTAGAAGGGGAAGAAGCGCCGGGCCGTCTTGTTGGTGCTGTCCGCCCAACCAATGAATGGCCACGGCGCCCCCCACTCCACGAAGCCCTTCGATCGATCCTCGGTGCGGCTGAAGAACGGCCAGAGGATCGAGGTCTGATGGAGGTTCGTTCCGCGTTGCTGGGAATAGAACGGCAGGACCGCGAAGTTGGTCGTCGCCTGCGGGGTGCCCAGTCGAAGCTTCTCGTTGAAGAACAGGGGCCACATCGCGAAGACCTTCCCGCCCCCGGGAGACAAGACCCGGTCGCCCAAGTGGTTGGTGGTCCAACCCGTCTCCTTCCGCTCCCACCCAAACAACGGCCACACCTGCCAGCCATCCCAGCCGGGACCGTGGCGCGTGTGGACGAACGGCAACAGGTAGTTCTTCGTGACCAGCTCCCCCTTACGGCTCCGCAGGTAGAGCGGGAACATGTAGAAATCGAACTCGTCCCGGAACATCCGGTTGCGGGCATGACCGTAGAACGGCAGGACCGCGATGTAGTCGTTGGTCCCGCTAGCGGACTTCTGCTGGAAGTAGAAAGGGAACACGGTCCGCCGGACCACGGGGTCCTCGGACTGATAGGACGCCCCGGCGAAGTTGAGGAACTGGAAGAACTGCCACCTCGATTCGGTCCCCTGCTTCCGCCAGGTGAAGATCGGGTAGAGAACATCCAGTTCCTCGACTTCCACGATCGGGGCCGACTGGTAGCTCATCAGCGGGTAGACGCCCCAGTTCCGTTCGTCCGCCGTCGTCTCCCACATCGCCAAGGGACCCAGGATCTCGGTCTTCCGACCCGACTCCCAGACCGTCTGGAACTCCGCGAAAACTGGACCCGCCTGGATCGGATCCTCGAGCGCGACCTCCGGGACGGTGGCGCCATAGGCACCCCATCCGGCCAACACCATCCCCAGCGCAATTCGAAACCAGTGACCCATGCGAGACAGGAGACCCTCGCGGAAACCGGTCCCGGGAGGCAAGCCACTGCCCGGGGAGATCCTCCAAGGCCGGCTCGTCCGCTCCAAACCGGCAATGCCTCGAATATGGCCAACTGCATCCCCGTTGAACATAGTGGTCCTGAACCTCCGAACGATGCACCACCCATGAGATTCTCCAAACCCAGTCCTGTCCTCCGGCCCCGGCTTCTCGCCTTGGCCCTGGGCGGCCTGGCATCGCTCTCGAGCGGATGGGTCAGCGCCGCGACGGATCCCGCGCGGTTCGAGCGGTTCGAGACCTCGATCCGTCCCGTGCTGGTGGAACACTGCTACCCCTGCCACAGCGCCGGGGCGAAGGATCTCAAGGGTTCCCTCCGTCTCGACACCCGGGAGTGGGTCCTGAAAGGGGGCGCCTCCGGCCCCCTGATCGTGGCCGGAAAACCCGAGGAGAGCCTCCTGGTGAAGGTCCTCCATGGCACAGCACCGGACCTCGGAGTGATGCCGCCGAAAAAGGCAGGTGGGCCCCTCCGTCCCGAGCAGATTGCGGCCATCACCGATTGGATCCGCGACGGGGCACCGGATCCCAGAACCGGGGAGACGACCCCGACTGGTCCGATGGACGGCCACTGGGCCTTCCAGCCGCCCCGATCCGTCCCCGCATCCGAGGTGGCCGGCTTCGAACACCTCTCCCATCCGATCGACCGGTACATCGTGGCCCTGCTGGCCCCCAAGGGACTGGCACCCGCCGCCCGCGCCAGCCGGCATACCCTGCTCCGTCGTGCCGCCTTCGACCTCACCGGTCTGCCCCCAACCCCTGAGGCGATGCAGGCCTTCCTCGCAGATCCCTCGCCGAAGGCCTTCGAGTCCGCGGTGGACCGCCTCCTGGCGTCGCCCCGATATGGCGAACGCTGGGGACGCCACTGGCTCGACATCGCACGCTACGCCGACTCCAAGGGCTACGTCTTCGAGCAGGAGCGACGCTTCAGCCACAGCTTCACCTACCGCGACTGGGTCGTGCAGGCGCTCAACCAGGACCTGCCCTACGACCAGTTCCTGATCCAGCAGATCGCCGGGGACCAGGTCGCGACGACGGACAACCCGTGGCCCATGGCGGCACAGGGATTCCTGACGCTCGGACGCCGGTTCCTCGACAATCCCCACGACATCATCGACGACCGCATCGACGTCGTCACACGTGGCACCCTCGGGCTGACCGTGGGCTGCGCCCGATGTCACGACCACAAGTACGACCCGATCCCCGCCGCCGACTACTACTCCCTCTACGGGGTCTTCAACTCGAGCCAGGAGCCTGACGAGAAACCCCTGCTGGGACCGAACCCCAATCCGACGAAGGCTGCGGCGTATGCCAAGGAGAAGGCCGACCGGGAGAAGGAACTGGCAGAGTTCCGTGCGGAACGGACCCGCGACATCGCCAGGAAGCTTCGGGAACGGGTCGGGGACTATCTGCTGGCGGCCCAGGACTCGATGGGCCTCGACTGGACCAACCTCGAGGGACTGGCGCGGGTCCGCAGCCTGGATCCGGGCCTGGTCGGCGCGTGGAAGGGGCGACTCGAACACTGGCAGGGCAGTGGCGATGCCGTCTTCGGCCCCTGGTTCGCCCTGGCCCGTCTCGGGACCAACGACTTCCCGGCCCATGCCAAGGCACTCCTCGAATCTCCAACCCAGCCCAATGGCACGAACACCGCCTGGAACCCTCGGGTGGTCCAGGCCCTGCGCAACCCGATGCCGAACGCGTTCGGGGACGTGGCCAAGCGCTACGGGGAACTCCTCGTCGAGGCGGATCGGGCCTGGTCGGACGCCCTCGATCTGGCCAGGACCCAGGGACGCCCGGCCCCGGAGTCCCTTTCGGATCCCGATCAGGAACGGCTTCGACTCGTTTTGACCGCCTCTGACTCGCCGGTGATGGCGGCGATGAAGGACATCGACCGTTTTTTTGACACCCCCACCGGACAGAAGATCCGAGCTCTGAAGCGGAAGGTGGACGAACTCGAGGCCACGCATCCCGGTGCGCCGCTGCGCGCCATGGCGTATCTGGACCGTCCGCAACCCATCGAGCCCGTCGTCTTCAAGCGCGGCAACCCTGGAAACCCCGGCGCCAGGGTGCCCCGACAGTTCCTCGGCATCCTCAGCGGCACCAACCGCCCCGTTTTCGCCCAGGGAAGCGGCCGGCTCGAATTGGCGCGCGCGATTGCCCACAGGGACAATCCGCTCACCGCACGGGTGATCGTGAATCGCGTCTGGATGTGGCACTTCGGAGCCCCGCTGGTCCACACCCCCAGCGACTTCGGTGTCCGGGGCGAGAAGCCGACCCATCCTGAACTCCTCGACCATCTGGCCGTCTGGTTCATGGACCATGGGTGGTCGCTGAAGGCCCTGCACCGCTACATCCTGCTGTCGGACACCTACCAGCAGCGGAGCGATCCGGAAGGCCCCGGGGACCGCACCGGATTCGAGAAGGGAGAACTGCTCGACCCGGGCAACACCCTCCTGTGGCGCATGAACCGTCAGCGGGTCGATTTCGAGGCGCTTCGGGACAGCCTCCTCTGGGTTTCCGGGAAACTCGACGGCGACATCGGAGGCCAGCCCGTCCCGATGTTCGAGGACACCGCGACGCCCCGGCGGACGCTGTACGGGTTCATCGACCGTCAGAACCTGCCCGGACTCCTCCGGGCCTTCGACTTCGCGAGTCCCGACACGACGGCACCGCTGCGGTTCCAGACCACGACGCCGCAGCAGGCCTTGTTCCTGATGAACAGCGCGTTCCTTGCCGACAGAGCACGGGACTTCACGGGAAGGGCCGATGTCCTCTCGTTGGCCAGGCCCGCCGATCGGATCCGTAGGCTCTATCAGCTCGCCTACCAGCGGGATCCTTCGACCGAGGAGATCCGTCTCGGCCTCGAATTCGTCTCCCGTCCCGCAGCAGCCCAGCCCGAACCGCCCCCGACGGCCGCATGGCGATACGGAACCGGCGGGTTCAACCCCGCCACAGGAAAGGTGGAAGGATGGCGTCCCCTGCCCCACTTCACCGGCAAGGCCTGGCAGTGGGATGCGAAGCTCCCCTCGGCGGACGGCCTGTGGACCATGCTCGACGCCAAGGGTGGACACCCGGGTTCCGGGGCTCAGAACGCGGCCATCCGTCGTTGGACGTCTCCGATCCAGGGCGTCGTCCGGATCGAAGGCACCCTCGAGCACCCGGCACAGGAGGGCGATGGCGTCGTGGGCCGGATCGTGTCGAGCCGCCGCGGCCAGCTGGCCACATGGGATGTGGCCCACGGCAAGACCGTGACCGAACTGGGGTGGGTGGCCGTTGAGCCCGGCGAGACACTCGACTTCATCGTGGAACCCGGCTCCAACGAGAACTCCGACTCCTTCAGGTGGTCTCCTTCGATCGAGAGGCTGGACCCGCCTTCGGGTCACGTATCCTCCTGGAAGTCGGGACGCGACTTCGCGGGCCCCCAGACCTCTCAGACCCCGCTCGATGCATGGCAGCGCTACGCGCAGGTCCTGCTCAGCGCGAACGAGTTCGTCTTCGTGGACTAGGATCTCCAGCCCCCCAGACCGATGGCTCCAAGGCAGCACGAACGAACCGAATCCCCTGTGAAGAACCTCCGCCCCGTCATCCCGCCGAAGACGATCTATAGGATGTCGATCTACATGCGATGCCTCCAGCGGCTGAAGCAGAACCAGATCCAGACCGTGAGCAGCGAGGCCCTGGCCAGCGCCGCGGGGGTGAAATCGACCCAGCTGCGGAAGGACCTCACCTACTTCGGCCAGTTCGGCACCCGCGGACTCGGGTATGACGTCGACCAGCTGTCGACCATGATCGGGGACCTGCTGGGGACGAACCGCCTCCAGCCAGTCGTGCTGATCGGTGCAGGACATCTCGGGACCGCGCTCCTCAGCTACCGGGGCTTCGAACAGGAGGGCTTCGAACTCATCGCAGCCTTCGACACCGAGCCCCACCGGGAACGGGATCGCCCTCTCAACACCCCGGTCTATGGCATGGAACGCCTCCCCCGCATCCTCCGCGACCGCGGGGTGAAGATGGCCATCCTCACGGTCCCCGCTGCCGCGGCCCAGGCCGTCGCCAACCAGCTCGTCGACGCCGGCATCTCCGGGATCCTCAACTTCTCCCCGTCCATCCTCTCCGTGCCCGACAACGTCATGGTCAAGAACGTCAACCTCGCCATCGAGCTCGAGCACCTGAGCTACTTCGTCCAGCAGTAGCCTTCCCCGGGGATGTCGGACGACCGGGCGGAACTTCACGCTGGAGTTGCCTCGTCGGTCGGGAAGACTCGACCAGAGAACTCCATCATCCCGACTGCCTCCATGAACTCATCGATCACGACCCGCCTACCCTGGGTCCTCGCCACGGCATCCCTCGTCCTGCCCGCGACCGCGGCGACGATGATCGAGATCTCCGACCTCGACGGCACCCTGCCCCCACCCAATGACCGTTCGTTCTCGGTAGGCACCTCCAAGCAGCAGGCCGAGGTCATGGGCTGGTCCCAGTCCATCGCGTATGGAGACGTCCGGATCGCGGCATTCCTCGGCGACGTCCGGGCCGGATCCACGGTCACCGCCTATCTGACCTCCGCGATCGGTCCCGGCGCTGGATCCCCCATCGCGACCTCCACGGTCTCCATCGCCCAGACCACTGGCCTTCCTGCGACCACGGAACTCTTCTCAGGACTCACCCTCGGGCCCGGGGACTACTACCTGACCCTCTACAATTTCGACCTGTCCAGCAGCACGGATCCGAAATGGTACCGTGGCGCAGCCGTCTCGTTTGGCCCGGGCATCACCCCGAATGGCGAATTCTACGCCAACAACCACGGCGACGGGACTGTCGATCCAGTCGAGCCCTGGAGGTCGACCTTCAAGGCCAGCACCCTCTACGACCAGGCCTTCACCGTGACCGGAACCGTGGTCCCGGAACCCTCGACCGTGGCGCTCGTGGGTCTGGGCTTCCTTGGAATGCTGGCTTCCCTGCGACGCTGGGATGGCCATTGATCGGCAGCCGGCGCACCTCGAGCACCCGCCGGAGTCCCGTCTTTTCGCTCCCCCTCGGTTGCACGGGCGGCATAGGATTTCCGGACCACTATGGCCAAGCCCACCGTCTACCGTTTCTGCGCCGGACCCTGGAACTTCAGCGAGGGACAGGATCCCTACGGTCCCCCGACCCGTTCGCCGCAGTCCTTCGACTGGAAACTCTCCGCCCTGAAGGAGCTCGGGTTCGAGGCGATGATGTTCCACGACGATGACGCCGTGCCGGACATCGACTCCAAGTCCTCGGCCCAGATCCTCAAGGAGGCCAAGGAGCTACGGAAGCGGCTTTCCGGGGAGGGAATCGCCGCCGAGATGGTCGCGCCCCGCCTGTGGTTCGCCCCCCAGACCGTCGACGGTGCGTACACCTCCAACAACAAGAAGCACCGCCAGTATGCCATCGACCGCTCGAAACGCTCGATCGACATCGCGAACGTCCTCGGGACGGACATCCTGGTCCTTTGGCTCGCCCGGGAAGGCACCTACCTCCGCGAGGCGAAATCCGGGGCCCGCTCAGTCGACTATCTGGTCCAGGCCTTCGATGCGATGCTGGGACACGACCCGAAGATCCGTCTCGCCATCGAGCCCAAGCCGAATGAGCCGGCCGACGTCGCCTACGTGCCCACCATCGGCCACGCCCTTGCGATCGCCCAGCTGACCCGGGATCCGAAGCGGGTGGGTGCCCTGATCGAGTCCGCCCACGCCATCCTCGCCGGGCTGGATCCGGCCGACGAGATCGACTTCGCCATGGCCTTCAAGAAGCTCTGGTCACTCCACCTCAACGACCAGAACGGGCTCAAGTTCGACCAGGACAAGCCGTTCGGATCGAACAACCTCCGGGTCGCGTTCAACCAGGTCCGGGCCCTCGAGCGCAATGGCTACGGTCGCCGGGGCGAGTACGTGTGCTTCGACGTCCACCCGTTCCGGACGACCCGTCCCGAGCACTGGCTCAAGCATCTGGGCAATTCGCGGGACACCTTCCTGCGGCTTGTCGACAAGGCCCGCTCCTTCCCCGAGGCCAAGGCGCAGGCTCTGATCGATGACCTGAACTATCAGGACCTCGACCAGCTGGTCCTGAACCACCTGATGGGACGGTAGACAGACGAGTCGAGGGCCAGGTGGGTCCGCCTCCGTCAAAAACCCTTTTGCCAAGGCGACGGGGCGGTTCCTACTCTCGGCCGCATGGCGAAAACAGGCTTGGGACGCGGATTGGGGGCATTGCTTGGCGGTGCCTCATCCCAAACCGCAACCCCCGTCGTGGCCAAGGGTGTCCCCACCAAGGCGCCCGAACCTCAGCCGGCACAGCCCTCACAGGGGCAGGGACTCCGTCGGCTTCCCCTGTCCCAGATCCACCCGAGCCCGCTCCAGCCCCGGAAGGATTTCACTCCGGAATCCCTTCAGGAACTGGCCGATTCGATCCGCGCCCAGGGCCTCATCCAGCCCCTCGTCCTGCGGCCCTCCGGCTCCGGCTTCGAACTGATCGCCGGCGAGCGCCGCTGGCGTGCCTCCCAGTTGGCAGGACTGACCGAGGTGCCCGTGGTGGTGCGCGAAGCGACCGACCGCGAGGTGGTCGAGCTGGCGCTCATCGAGAACCTCCAACGGGAGAACCTCAACCCGATCGAGGAGGCTCTCGGCTACGTCCAGCTCAACACCCAGTTCCAGCTGACCCAGGAGGAGATCGCACGGCGCGTGGGAAAGTCCCGGGTGGTGGTGGCCAATGCCATCCGCCTCCTCCGTCTTCCGGAACCGGTCCGTGACCTGGTCCGACACAACCGCCTGAGCGTCGGCCATGCAAAGGTCCTCCTCACCCTGCCGGACATCCACCAGCAGCAGCGCCTGGCCCAGCGGATCGTCGACCACGGCCTGAGTGTGCGGGAGACCGAGCGCCAGGTGGCCAACGCGACGGGCATCGGTACCGACGCCGGCAAGGGCGCCGACAAACCCGCGACCGCAGGGTCCAGCCGCGACCCGATCGTCGGCAGCATCGAGGAACGGCTCCGGGAACGGCTCGGCACACAGGTCCACCTGCGGCACCGGGACGGAAAGGGAGCGCTCGAGATCCGCTACTTTTCCGACGCCGAGCTCAACCGGATCCTGGAGATCCTCGGGGTCTCACTGGACTGAGGCCCGCCTGGTCGAACCACCGCCCTCACCAACCCCCTTCCCGCATGATTGACACCCCTGAATTCCGCAACCAGACCGCCCAGAAACTGGAGGCGGCCGCCTCCCATGTCCCGAATCTGACCGCCTTCGTCGGCCTCGACGGATTCGTCGACGAGATCCTGCAGGTGGTCGACAAGCGGTACGACGCGAGCCGGTTCGACCGGGTTCCCACCATCGCCGCCTACGCCGCCCGCCTCGCCGCCGCGGCAGGGAAGAGCACGAACATCGAGCTGGTGAACGCCATGACCAAGCTCGGCGGCAACGGCCCCATCATGGGCAACGCCCTGTCGAGTTTCGGTCTCAAGGTCACGTATGTCGGCTCCCTGGGCTGGCCGGCCCTCCATCCGGTGTTCGAGAACTTCGCGCAGCATGCGGACGTGAACTCGATCTCCGAGCCGGGGCTGACCGACGCCCTCGAGTTCGAGGACGGGAAGCTGATGCTCGGGAAGCACTACATGCTCAAGCATGTCACGTGGGAGAACCTCATGGCCCGCTATGGGCGCGACAAGTTCGCCCGCCAGTTCCAGACGGCCTCGCTCGTGGCCTTTGTGAACTGGACCATGCTCCCCTACATGTCCGACATCTGGGCCTCGATCCAGTCGGAGATGCTGCCCTCGGTCGCGGGACCACGTCGCACCCTGTTCGTCGACCTCGCGGACCCGGAGAAGCGCCTCGCCTCGGACATCGCGTCCGCCCTCGAGCTGATCGCCAAGTTCCAGTCGAAGTTCGACGTGATCCTCGGCCTCAACGAGAAGGAGGCCTATGAGATCGCCCGGGTGGTCGGGCTGAACAGCGCGGCGCGGGATTGGCAGGGTCTCGCCGAACTCTCGGTCGAGATCCAGAAGAAGGTCCCCGTGTCCACTCTGGTGGTCCACCCGACCGCCTTCGCGCTGGCCGTCTCCGAAGGCCGGGCCGATGTCGTCGCCGGCCCGATCTGCCGGCGCCCGAAGATCACCACCGGCGCGGGCGACCACTTCAACAGCGGGTTCTGCCTCGGGAAGCTGCTCGGGCTGGACAACGCCGCGAGCGTCCTTTGCGGGGTGAGTACCAGTGGACACTACGTCCGGACGGCTGAGAGTCCCCGCGTGAACGACCTCGTGAACCTGATGCGGGCCTGGCCCTCCGCCTGACATGGTGCTTCCCGTCGTGAAGTTCGGGGACCCGGTCCTGCGCAAGCGCGGGGATCGCATCGCCACGGTGACCCCGGAGATCCGGCAGCTCATTGCCGACATGTTCGAGACGATGGAGGCCGCCAACGGCGTCGGCCTCGCCGCCCAGCAGGTCGGTCGCGCCCTCCAGCTGACCGTCATCGACGTGCGGGGCGCCAAGGAGCGGCCCTCGACGCTCTGGATCGACAACCAGCCTGCCGATCCGGAGTCGTTCATGCCGCTCGTGCTGATCAATCCCGTCATCAAGCCCGTCGGCAACCCGCTCAAGGAGCCCGAGGGCTGCCTGAGCTTCCCGGAGGTCTACGCCGACATCCAACGTCCGGGTGAGGTCGAGGTGAACGCCCAGAACCTCCGCGGGGAGTCGTTCTCCTTCCGCGCCGGTGGTCTGCTGGGACGCGCCGTGCAGCACGAGGTCGACCACCTCAACGGGATCCTCTTCATCGACCGCATGGATTCCGCATCCCGTCGGGACTGGCAGGCGGAGATCGACTTGATCCAGACGGCGACCAAGGCGCGGTTGGCCCGTCGCTGATCGTCGTCGACATCCATTCCCCCATGGCCGTCGAACTCGTCCACCTCTACCGCTCTCCCGGCCACAACTTCGTCGGCCGTCATGGCAAGACGCCTCGGGAGCACCCGATGCTCGAGGAGCAGGAACTGCACTGCGAGGCCGGTCGTGGCCTCCGCGGGGACCGCTACTTCAATTTCCGGGACCGCTTCAAGGGGCAGGTCACCTTCTTCGCCTGGGAGACCCATGAGGACCTCTGCCACCGCCTCGACCTCCGGCATCCCGCATCCGTGTACCGCCGGAACGTGATCACCCGCGGGATCGACCTCAACGAGTGGATCGGTGTCGAGTTCGAGATCCAGGGAATCCGGTTCGAAGGCACCGAGGAGGCCAGTCCCTGCTACTGGATGAACACCGCCTTCGGCCCCGGCGCGGAAGAGCTGCTGAAGGGACGCGGGGGCCTGAGGGCACGCATCCTCTCCAGCGGGATCCTCCGGCAGACGGGCATCGGTCCCTCACGTTGAGGATCACCCCCCGGATCGGGTCCCATCCCGGCCCGCGGTCGACACCCCGGTTCCCTTCACAGGGATTCCCGGGCGTAAAAAAGCCCGCAGGAGACCTGCGGGCTTCTTCCGTTTCGGATGGTGGAGCCGAGGAGATTCGAACTCCTGACCCCCACAATGCCATTGTGGTGCTCTACCAACTGAGCTACGACCCCGTTTCCGAAAGCGCGGAGACGATAAAAAT
>Ga0075471_10002456_pt1 | contig 12182 bp, 8 predicted proteins | sample DEB19_08_DNA_2_FD_74787 | JGI IMG/M metagenome (GOLD analysis project Ga0075471, IMG submission 74787) | Aqueous microbial communities from the Delaware River and Bay under freshwater to marine salinity gradient to study organic matter... | ecosystem: Environmental > Aquatic > Marine > Coastal ... | reverse complement strand
AATCCGGGAGGGCGAAGGTCCTCCCCCCCCCCACGACTGACTAGAACGTGACGCGCAATTCGCCGATCACCTGGCGCTTGAGGATGTCACCAAACACGTGCGACTGGATGTCGTCGTCGAGCAGGTTGATGACCTTCACCGTGGCGGTCGCCTTCTGGTTGAACAGCTTGACGCCGAATGCGCCGTTGACCTGCGTGTAGGCCTCGGTGATGCCGGCGAAGCGCGAGTCGAGCACGTCCTGATAGAACGCCTCGCCCACGTAGCTCACCGACAGGTTGCCAAGGAAGCGGCTCTGGTTGAAGTTCAACCCGGCGTTGACGCGGTGTGTCGGCGGCAGGTTGATTTCCGACAGCGCGAAGTCCGGTTCAGGCTCGGCCTGGTAGGAGTAGTTCGCAAAGAGGTTCAGCGCCTGTGAGGCCGCGCCGTCGATACCCAGCTCGAAACCCTTGTTCTTGTTGGTGCCGAGGTTGCGGTAGCTGAACTCCGAGGGCAGGCCACCGGTGGTGCAGGCACCGGTCGGTGACGCGCAGGCCGGGGGCAACACTTCGAGGATGCCGACGATGGACTGCGCCGGTAAGCCCGACGGCGTCAGCGTGGCCACCCAGTTGGCCGGCGGCGCAAGCGCACGATAGCGCGCCACCTGCGTGAAGAAGATCTCGTCGGTGTTCTTGGTGAAGTAGACCGACGCCGACACCGTGGCGCGCTTGGCGATCACGCCGGTGTAGCCGATCTCGTACGACTCGATCGACTCCTCGGTCAGGTCCTCGTTGCCCACCGCGCGGACCGGGAACGCATAGTTACGTCCGGGCAGCGCGGCAAACCCTGGGTTGATCGCCGCGAGGTCGAGCTGGTTGAGGATCGTCGTCTCGAGGAAGTTATTGATCAGCGACGGCGAACGGAACGCCTTGTTGTAGGACAGGCGGAAGGCATGATCGGCCTGCGGCTTGATGATCACCGCGACGCGCGGCGAGAACACCGGGTCTTCGATGTTGTCGAACTTGTCGAGGCGGGCGCCGAGGTTGATGCGCAGGTACTGGTTCAGGAACAGCTCGTCCTGCACGTAGAACCCCATCTCGGTGCGGCTGTCGCCGCGCGGCGCAATCGACAGGTCGAACGTGTTGTAGCGCAGGTTGCCGCCGTAGCTCAGCACGTTGCGCGTGCCGATCGCGTTGACGTTGCCGATTTCCACGTCGTAGGACTTGGTGTTGAACTTGAACAGGATCGGCTGGCCGTTGGTGCCGATCGACAGCAGGCCGCTGGCATCACCATTGAGCTGGTTGGTGAACGCGTTGAACTTGAGGCCGCCGCGCGTGTAGCGGATGCTGCCGTAGCCGATGCCGACGCCGTCCGAATCAAACGGGCCAATGCCGGTGTGGAAAATACCGTCGGTGCCGGAATAGCCGCCGGCGAACACCAGCTTGTACTTCTCGGCGTCGTAGTCGACGCGCGCGTCGAGCTTCGGCTGCGAGGTGCCGCTGTTGGCAAAGTTCGGATACGGCGTCGTGCCGGTGCCGGTCGGCGTCGGGATGATGCCGGTCGGACGCGCAAATGGATCCGACGTATAACCGCCGGCCGAGATCTTGTACGCCCACTGATCGTTGACCGCGCGCGCGTGGGTGGCGTTGATGCCCCACAGCGTGCCTTGGCCCAGCTGCTGACCACCGTCGATGTCGCGGCCGAAGGTGCCGAGCGTCAGGGTCGCGGAGTTGCCGTTCAACTCGCGCGGTGTCTTGGAGATGAAGTTCACCACGCCGTTCATCGCATTGGCGCCCCACACTGCCGACGCCGGTCCGCGGATGACTTCGATCTGTCGCAGTTCGTTCGGGTTCACGGGCAGGAGGTCCCAGGCCACGAAACCGAAGAAGTCGAGATACAGGCTGCGCCCATCAAGGAGCGCGAGCGTCGAGGTTGCGAGCGTCGACGACGCGCCGCGCATCGTGATGTTGAAATCACGCGCCGAGGTCTGCGACAGGTTGACGCCAGGCACCGCGCGGAAGAACTCCGCGTAGTTGGTGGCCGGCGTCGACGCAATCACGTCCGCCGTCACGACCGACACCGTGGCCGGCGCGTTCACCAGCTGCTGCTCGACGCGCGCCGCCGTGACCACGACCTGTTCTTCGTATACCGGCTGTTCCTCCGGCTTTGCCGGTGGCTGCTGCGGCGTACCAGACTGTGCAAGGGCGGTCGATGCCGTCAACGCGAACAGCATCACGACCGCGGAAATCCGCGCTCTCATGAAACCTCCAAGTGGGGGACTAGACAGATCAATTCTACGGTCATTACGACTACCGATCAGACCCACCGGTTGTAGGTATCGGTTCTAGCGGGTCCGTTCGTGAATCAGGGCCAGGTAGTCGAGACGATCGGCGGGGGTTCGGTGGCGGAATTGGGCCAGAAGTCGGCTGTCATGGACAACAAACACGCCTGGCTGGCGCCGCATCATCTCGGTGTCCTGGACACCGAAGCCGTGGGCCAACGCCGAGGCGGCGCCGCGCGTCCAGACGTGCGGATCGACCAGCGCCGTGGCGCTGGTGCGTCCCAGGCCAAACGCCCGGTAGTGCGCCAGGTCCGGATCGGAAATGTGCAGCACGTCCTCGAGGCCGTACTTCTTGAACCAGGGATCAGCTTCGGCGTTCGACTCGCTGTGCACGAACGCAACCTCGGCGCCGGCCTCGCGAATGGCGGTTCTTGCCTTCGCGACATCCGCCATGGCCTCGCGGCAAAACGTGCAGCCGAACGACCGCAGCAACACCACCAGGGTGGGTCTGGTCATTGCCGCCAGCGGTGATCCCGGCGGCAAGTCGATCAGCGGTGCGGTGCTGCCGGACTCACTCACGCGGTGGCGACAGCCTTTGCGGCCCACTGTTCGAGCTTGCGGCCGTCTTCGTTGAACCGGCGAATACCGTCCGACAACTTCTCCACCGCCATCGCGTCCTGGTTGTGGAGCCAGCGGTAGGTCTTCTCGTCAAGCGAGATCTTCTCTTCAGACGAGGCGCGGGCCGCATCGAGCGTCAGCTTCGGCGTGATCTGCCCGTCGGCCTTCTGCAGCGCGTCGAGCAGGTCCGGGCTGATCGTGAGCAGATCGCAGCCGGCGAGATCGACAATCTGGTCGACCTTGCGGAAGCTGGCGCCCATCACCTGCGTCGTGTAGCCAAATTTCTTGTAGTAGTTGTAGATGCGCGTCACCGACTTCACGCCCGGGTCGTCAGCGGCCGGAATGTCCGCGCCCTGTTCCTTGCGGTAATAGTCGTAAATGCGGCCAACGAACGGGGAGATCAATGTCACGCCGGCTTCGGCGCACGCAACGGCCTGGGCAAAGCTGAACAGCAACGTCAGGTTGCAGTGAATGCCTTCCTTCTCGAGTTCCGCGGCGGCGCGAATGCCTTCCCACGTGCTGCCGACCTTGATCAGGATGCGCTCGCGCGCAATGCCGGCCTTCTCGTAGAGGCCAATCAACTCGCGCGCCTTCGCGACCGTCGCCTCGCGATCGAAACTCAGGCGCGCGTCGACTTCCGTCGACACCCGGCCCGGAACGATCTTCAGGATCTCCTTGCCGAAGTTCACCGCCAGCCGGTCCATGAAGGCTTCGGTGCGCCTGGCGGCACCCTCGCGATCCGCATCGGCCAGCGCGGCATCGACCAGCGGCCGATATTGCGGCTGCTGCGCCGCCTTGAGCAACAACGACGGGTTGGTCGTCGCATCCTGCGGCGTGAACTGCCGCATGGATTCAATGTCGCCGGTGTCGGCCACGACGGTGGTGAAGTTCTTGAGGGAATCGAGAAGACTCATGCAATACAGGATACCCGCAAGTACGCCCCTAGGCCCCCACGACCCTAAGCCCTAGAATGAAGAAGCGATGCGGGTACTGGTAGTGGATGTGGGCGGAACCCACGTCAAGTTGATGCATTCCGGCAGCCCGGAAGCGCGCAAGTTCAACTCGGGCGACGGCTTCACGCCTCAGCAGGTGGTGGACGGCGTCAAGGCCCATACCCGCGACTGGAAATACGACGCCGCCACGCTCGGGATCCCGAGCCCGGTTCTTCGTGGCCAGGTTACCGAAGAGCCCTGGAACCTCGGGACGGGGTGGGTTGGGTTTGACTGGAGCGCCGCGCTCGGCGTGCCGGTCAGGATTCTCAACGACGCGGCGATGCAGGCCCTTGGCAGCGACGAGGGCGGCCGCATGCTGTTTCTCGGTCTCGGATCCGGGCTCGGCACGACGCTGGTTGACGATGGCCGTGTCGTCGCACTGGAACTGGCGCACTTCCCCTACAAGGATTCCACCTTCGAAGACGTGATGGGCCAGCGCGGCTTGAAGGCGCTGGGCGAAGAGGCGTGGAAGGCCGCCGTCATCGAGGGCGCGACCCTGCTGCGCGCCGCGATGGTCGCCGAATATGTGGTGCTCGGCGGCGGCAACGCGCGGCTGTTCAGCGAACTACCCGAAGGCTTCAGGCGCGGGCACAACGACAAGGCCTTTGAAGGCGGATTCCGCGCGTGGGACTCGCCGGAGCCGCTCGAGTCATCGGACTCGCCGCTGAAGGCGCTCGCTTCGTTCGCGCCGCGCGAACATCTGCGCGAGTTATTTGCGCAGGACCCCGCGCGCGCCGACCGGTTCTTCCTCAAGGTCGGCGGCCACCTCAATGTCGACTACTCGAAGAACCTGATCACGCAGGATTCGATGACGGCGCTGTTCGAACTGGCGCGCAAGACCGGCGTCGAGACGCTGCGCGACCAGATGTTTGCCGGGCAGCCGATCAACGTCACCGAACACCGCGCGGTGATGCACGTCGCGCTCCGTAACCGATCGGGACGGCCGATGCCGGTTGCCGGACGCGATGTCATGCCGGACGTGCGCTCGGCGCTCGAGCACATTCGCGCGTTTTCGGAGTCGGTGCGCAGCGGCAAATGGCTCGGCTACACCGGCCTGCGCATCACCGACATCGTCAACATCGGCATCGGCGGATCCGACCTCGGACCGGCCATGGTCACAGAGGCCATGCGTCCGTACACGCACGACGGGCCGCGCACGCACTTTGTCTCAAACGTCGACGGCGCGCACCTGGCCGACACGCTGCGCGCGCTGCATCCGGCGACCACGCTGTTCACGATTGCGTCAAAGACCTTCACCACGCAGGAGACCATGGCCAACGCGCGGACGGCGCGCGAGTGGTTCCTGACCCGCGCCAAGGATGAATCGGCCATCGCCAGGCACTTCGTGGCCATCTCGACCAATGCCGCGGAAGTGGCGGCGTTTGGCATCGCGCCCGAGAACATGTTCGTGTTCTGGGACTGGGTCGGCGGCCGCTATTCGCTGTGGTCGTCGATCGGCCTGCCGATCGCTCTAGCTGTCGGCTACGGCCATTTCGAGCAGATCCTCGATGGCGCCCACGAAATGGACGAGCACTTCAGGACGGCGCCGATCGAACAGAACGCGCCGATCGTGCTCGGCCTGCTCGGCGTGTGGTACGCCAGCGTGCTCGGCGCCGACTCGCACGCGGTGCTGCCCTACGAACAGCACCTGCAGCGGCTGCCGGCCTACCTGCAACAGCTGGAAATGGAAAGCAATGGCAAGCGCGTGGATCGCGAGGGCCATCTCGTCAACGTGCAGACCTCACCGATCGTGTGGGGTGAGCCGGGCACCAACGGCCAGCACGCGTTCTTCCAGCTCCTCCACCATGGCACCCGCCTGGTGTCGACCGACTTCCTGGTCGGCATCGAAACGCATCACCAGCTGAGCGGCCACCACCAGTTGCTCGTTGCCAACTGCCTGGCGCAGACCGAAGCGCTGATGCGCGGCAAGACCGAAGACGAAGCGCGCGCCGAGTTGAAGGCACAGGGGCTGCCAGACGAGGCGATCGACCGGCTTGCGCCTCACAAGGTGTTCCCGGGCAACCGGCCGTCGACGACGATCATGTACCGCAAGCTCGGGCCGCGCACGCTCGGCATGCTGCTGGCCATGTACGAGCACCGCGTTTTCACAATGGGTGCGGTCTGGAACATCAACTCGTTCGACCAGTGGGGCGTGGAGCTCGGCAAGCAGCTCGCCACTGCCATCGCACGGGACCTGAAGTCGAACGACGAAGCCACGTCGCACGACAGTTCGACCAACCAGCTGATCAGGCTGGCAAAGACCCGTTAGTCAGTTCTTGGAGTGCGGCAGCGGGAACGGCGCTTCAGCCAGCAGCCCGCCAAACGCCTGCGCGTCGACCGGCGGGCTGAAGTGATATCCCTGACCTTCGTCACAGTGCTCGGCGCGCAGATGCGCGAACTGCCGCATCGTCTCGACGCCCTCTGCCACCACCCGGCAGCCGAGGCTTTTGCCCATCGCGATCACCGCGCGCACCAGGGGCGCGCGGTCAGGTCGTGATTCGATGTCCGCGACAAATGATTGATCAATCTTCAGAACATCGACCGGACACTGGGGACGGCCGCGCAAGTAACTGAGACTGGACGGTCCAGTGCCGAAATCGTCCACCTTCTGGATCACGCCCTGCTCCTTGAGAACGTCAAGGAGGGCCGCCGTCTCCGGGTGATCGACCATCAGCGCGCTTTCGGTCAGTTCGAGCTCCAGAAACCGCGGCTCGAGACCAGTCTCCGCGAGGAACCGACGCAGGTCGTCAAGGAAGCCTGGAGTCCTGAACTGGATGGCCGACACGTTGACGGCAATGGGAATCGGCGGCAGCCCCGCGTCCTGCCACGCCCGCGCCTGCCGGCAGGCCTGTCCGAGCGCCCACCGCCCCATCGGGACGATGAGCCCGGACGCCTCGGCGGCCGGAATAAACTCGTCGGGCGCCACGATGCCCCTGGTGGGATGCCTCCAGCGCATCAGCGCCTCAGCGCCACGGATCGCGCCGGTTTCAAGATCAATGGTCGGCTGATAGAAGAGTTCGAGCTCACCGTTTTCGAGGGCGCTGCGGAGTTCCGACTCCGTGGATGGCGGCGCGGGTGCCTGCGCGATCATGCCCGCGCGATAGAACGCCACTTGATTCCGGCCGGCGTGCTTGGCGTGATACATCGCCGTATCGGCGTGCGTGATCATGGTCTGCGGATCTTCGCCATCTTCGGGATAGATCGCGATCCCGACGCTGGCGGTCAGCTCCAGCGCATGCCCGGCAATGTGGTGAGGCGCGGCAATCGAGCTGACGATCTTCTCCGCAATCAGCCTGGCGTCCTCGGCGTGCTCGACCTCCGACAGCAGCACGAGGAACTCGTCGCCGCCATGTCGACTGACGGTGTCAGATTCGCGGACGCACGCCGTCAACCGTCCAGCGACCGAACGCAGCACCTGGTCGCCAATGGCGTGGCCGAGCGTGTCGTTGATGTGCTTGAACCTGTCGCAGTCGAGGAACAACACGGCCAGGCGGCGATCGTAGCGCCGCGCCAGCGCGATCGAGCGCGCCAGCCGATCGCTGAGCAGCAGGCGATTCGGCAGGTCGGTCAACGCGTCGTGCTCGGCCAGGTGCAGCATCTGCAGCCGCCGCTCTCGCGACACGATCACGTCGCGGAACACGATCACAGCGCCAAGGATCGACCGCTGCGGATCGTGGATAGGAGCCGCGGAGTACTCGATCGACGTTTCCTTGCCGCCGCGACCGACGATGACGAAGTTACCGGCGCCGCGGATCCTGGCCTGCCTGGCAATCGCGAGGCTCGCGGGATCATCCGCAGGCTTCCCCGTCATTGCGTCGGTGACGTCGAACACGTCAGCCAATGGACGGGCAAAGGCTTCGGCCCGGGTCCATCCGGTGAGGGACTCTGCCTCAGCGTTCAGGTACGTGACGCGGCCCTGCGTGTCGGTCGTGAGCACGGCGTCGCCAATCGAGTTGAGCGTGATCTCGGCGCGTTGGCGTTCGACAAACTGCTGCCGCTGCCGTCCACGCCGCTCGAACATCATGGCAATCAGCTGGCACAGGCCACGGGCGTCGATGGTGTCGGTCACGGCGAAATCACTCGCGCCCCGCTCGACCGCGCGTCGCGCGAGTGGCTGATCGATGGCACTGGCCAGGATCATGATCGCCGCATCCGGCGCGAGGGCGCGGAGCCTGTCGATCGCGCTCAGGTCCCGCACTTCAGGGATCGAGACATCCAGGAGGATCGCGGTGAAGCTCGTCTCGCGAAGCCGGCAGACCCCGCTGTCGAGATCGCGCACACGCTCGAGCTCCAGGAGGTCCGCCGCGCCGGCCAGAACACCAGCAATCGAACGGCGCCCGCCGCCTTCAGGCTCGATCAGGAGCAGCCTGGGAATGGCGTGACCTATTTCATGTAGTGCATTGGCAGCGGTAGCAACTCGAGCCATCGCGCCTGGAAAAAGCAATTTCTTTGCCGAGAAGCGAATCACGCCTCGCGAACGGCCGAAGGCTCGTCCGCCGTTTGCAGGACTCGCTCTGGCTCGCGAATGGCCAAAGGCCGTTCGCGGCCTGACCGTGGACTGGTGGGCGCAATCAGCTCACGAAGTGAGCTGGTGCGCCCAGCAGGACTCGAACCTGCAACCTTTGGCTCCGGAGGCCAACGCTCTATCCAATTGAGCTATGGGCGCGAGACATCCATCATACCTCGCAGCCCATCTGTTCGCGCCGTGAACCTTGGCCCCTGCACCTAGATGAGTTTCTTGATCAGCTGAATCTGTCCGGCGTGATACGCGGCGTGGCCGCTGATGCCAACGATACCAACAATAGCGATGGCCAAGTAACTTGTCAAATAATTTTTGGTGGTTACACGCAATCAGCCCTACAATCGGAGCCATGGCCAAGTCCGCCAGGCCGGCTCCCCTGCCGGCCGAGTCCGTCGACGCGGAGCGCGTGCTGGCGTTCGTCAATACGCTGGCAGGCCGGCCACGCGAGGTTCCGGACGAGCGGTTGACCGGTTACGACGCGCTCGTCGACTGGGCCAGGGAGCAGCACCTGGTTTCGGCGGCCGCGGCGGATCGGCTGCTTGCCGAGGCCCGCAGGCATCTCCACCAGGCGGCAGCCGCGCTGTCGCGCGCGAAGGAGTTTCGCGAAGCGCTCAACGAGCTGGCGACCGCCATCGACCGGGGCCGGCCACCGGGTGCCGAAGTCCTGAAAACCATCAGCGAGAGCCTGGCTGCCGCCTATGCGAACGGCCGCCTCGTCCCCCATGACGGAACGTTGCAGTGGGTCGCGAGCGCGGAAGACGATCTCGAACGTATCCGCTGGGAGGTCGCGCGGGCGGCGGGCCGCCTGGTGGTGTCTCCGCGCCTGGCGCGCGTGCGAGCCTGCGCCGCCGCCGACTGTGCGTGGTGGTTCGTCGACGACACGAAGAACCGCAGCCGGCGCTGGTGCGACATGAAGCTCTGCGGCAATCGCGAGAAGCTGCGTCGCTTCAGAAAAAAGCAGTAGCATTCGCGCATGCTCACGCTGCTCCTGCTGGCCGCCCTTGGCCTGCACCACTCACACGCGCCCGACACATTCACGGTGCGCCTGGAGACCACGAAGGGCGCCATCGTCATCGAGTGCGTCCGATCGTGGGCACCGAATGGCGCCGATCGGTTCTACGAGCTGGTGACATCGGGCTACTACGATGATGCGGCGCTGTTCAGGATCCGCCCGAAGACGTGGGTGCAATTCGGCATCGCAGGCGATCCCGCACTGGCGCAAGCGTGGCGGACGAAGACCATCCCCGACGATCCATTTCAGCCGGCACACGGCAGCGAGCGCGGCACAGTCTTCTTTGCGTGGGCGGTCGCCAACGGCCGCACGACGCAGGTCGTGATCAACCTGCGCGACAACCGCGAGGTGCACGACAAGGAGCCCTTCGTGCCGTTCGGCCGCGTCGTGCAGGGCATGGAAGTGGCCGACGCCTTGTTCGATGAGTATGGCGAAGCCGCCGGCGGCGGCATCCGCGCAGGGAAACAGGATCCCGTCTTCCAGGGCGGCAATGCGTATCTGCGGAAGAACTTTCCGAAACTGGACTACATCAGGACGGCCCGCATCGTTCAGTAGCGCTCAATGCGGCGTCTCGCGGTCAGGAGGCGCCGACGATCTGGCCGGCGAGCTCGTAGATCTGGTCGAGATGATCGCGACGCTCACGCGACACGTCAGCGCGTGACGTCGTGACAATCACCAGTTGCTTCGACGGCACGATGAAGATGAACTGACCGCCGTAGCCCCAGGCGTAATACGACTTCACGCCGCCGAATTCGCGGATCCAGAATCCGTGGCCGTATTCACGATCGCTGCCCCACCGCGATCGCCCAACGCCGTCATCGGCCTTCTCCACCCACGCCTTCGGCACGATCTGCCGGTCGCCCACCCGCCCGTCATTCAGGTACAGCTCACCGAAGCTCACCATCTGCTTCGGCGTCATCAACATGTCGTTGCCGCCGAAATAGATGCCCTGCGGATCGGTCGGCCACTGCGCGAGTGAGAAGCCAAGCGGCTTGGCGAGTTCTGCCTGCGCGAATTGCCAGGTGCTCTGCCGGGTAGCCTTGGTGAGAATCGCCGACAACAGATGGGTGGTGCCCGTGCTGTACTCAACGCGAGTGCCTGGCTCGTCCTCGAGCGGACGCGCCAGGACGTAGCGAACCCAGTTCTTGCTCGTCACCCACGCGCCATAGCCGCGGCCGCTCGTCGACGCGAGCCCGGATCGCATCGTCACCAGATCCTCGATCGTGATGCGGCGCTTGCCGGCGGCAGGATCTCTCATCAGCTCCGGGAAGAAGTCGGCGACCGGCTGGTCGGCGCTCTTGATGTGTCCCTTCGCGATCGCAATGCCAACCAACGCGGAGATCACGCTCTTCGAGGCCGACTTGATATTGGTGACCTGCGTCGCACGCGCGCCATTGAAGTAGCGTTCGAGCACGAGGTTGCCTCGATGGCTCACCAGAAGACTCTTCAACCTCGGCAGCTGCGATGCCGCTTTGACGACGGCTTCATACGTAGTCGATGGCTGTGAGGCACGCGCGTCGGCGCTGACCACTAGGGCTACAATGCCGGCAATCACGAAGAGGCTTTTCACGATGCGCAAATTATCCACGACTTCGATCGCCTTATTGATTGCGTTGATGGCCGCCCCTGCCGCCGCGCAGGTGACCGGCGCCGACTACCAGCGCGCCCAAACGTTGCGGCAGCAGTACGAGGCCGCAGCCATCAACGTGCCGGATACACCAACGTGGGTCGGCACCACACATCGCTTCTACTACCGCCGCACGCTGGCCAACGGCCACGAGTTCGTCATGGTTGATGCCGACACGCAGCAGAAGTCGCCGGCCTTCGATCACGCGCGCCTGGCCCAGAGTCTGTCACGCACCAGCGGCCGCGACTACACCGCTACGCGACTGCCCTTCAACACCTTCACATTCAACGACGCGCTGAGCGCCATGGATATGACGATCGACGGTGCACGATGGACGTGCTCGTTGTCTGATTACGCCTGCCGCACGCCGGAGGTTACGCCTCCCGGAGAAATTCGTCGCGGTATCACGGGACCAGTGCGTGGCGACATTTCGGCCGTCACGCCGCGGCCACGGCTGTCGCCCGACGGCAAGTGGATGGCGTTCATCGACAACTACAACGTCGCGATCCGCCCGTTTGGCGGGGAGAAGCGGATCGCGCTCAGCACCGACGGCTCTGAAGGCAACTACTACGACGGCGCCTCCATCGCCTGGTCGCCGGACTCGTCCAAGCTCGTGGCCTACCGCGTGCGCCCCGGCTATCGCCGGCTGGTGCACTACGTCGCCTCCTCTCCGGAAGACCAGTTGCAGCCCGAGCACTGGGCCGCGCAGTACGCCAAGCCCGGCGACCAGCTCGATCTCGAGCAGCCGGTGCTGTTCGACGTGCGCAGCCAGAAACAGGTCGCCATCGATTCGACGCCGTTTCCCAATCCCTACGACTTGTCGGACATGGTGTGGCGCAGAGACAGCCGCGGCTTCACCTTTGAGTACAACCAGCGCGGGCACCAGGTGTATCGCGTGATTGAAGTCGATGCACACTCCGGCGTGGCGCGCGCGGTGATCTCGGAAGAGCCGAAGACGTTCTTCTACTACAACCGCTCGCAGGCCAACCTGCAGCAGGGCAAGCGGTACCGCTACGATCTGGCTGACGGCAAGGAAGTGGTGTGGATGTCGGAGCGTGACGGCTGGAACCACATCTACCTGATCGACGGCGCGACCGGCACCGTGAAGACGCAGATCACCAGGGGCGCCTGGCCGGTGCGGCATGTCCTCAAGA
>Ga0075471_10002455_pt1 | contig 12183 bp, 11 predicted proteins | sample DEB19_08_DNA_2_FD_74787 | JGI IMG/M metagenome (GOLD analysis project Ga0075471, IMG submission 74787) | Aqueous microbial communities from the Delaware River and Bay under freshwater to marine salinity gradient to study organic matter... | ecosystem: Environmental > Aquatic > Marine > Coastal ... | reverse complement strand
AGACGCAGTCCGCTCGAGTAAAAAAGTTCGAGAATCGCGGCGTCGCGCAACGGCATCCACGCGGGTGCCTGCTTTTCCGGTTTGGCCTCGCGCGGTGCGCGCAGCAATGACTCGATCTGCACAGCGGTGAGAAAAACCGGCAGCCGTTTCTCCGCCTTCGGCAGGGAGACCGCGTGGAGGGGATTGCTCGCGATTCCCTTCCTCTCGCAAAGGAAACGGTAGAAGCTGCGCAGCGCGGCGAATTCCAAACGGATGGTCGCGCGCGCCCTGTCCCGCTTCATCAAGGCAAAAAGATAACCGCGAAAATCGTCGGGGCCGGCCTCGCGCCAGTTTTTCGGGCCGAGTGCCGCCGCGGCGGCGGCGAGGGCGCGACGGTAGTTCTCGACCGTGCGGGGGGAGGCGTTGCGCTCGTCCGCGAGATAATCGAGGAACGCTAGGGCCAGCAGGTCATCCGCTTCGGGCACGAGCCGAAGCTAATTCCGCGAGCCCGCCGAGGGGAGTGAAACTTGCTAATTTTTGCGACCCATCGGCGCGGCGAGCGGCGGCTGCGCGGTCGCTCCGACGTCGCCCCGCCTCGCGGTGGCGCGTTCGAATTTCAGCACGGCACGGCGCGTTTCCAAGCCGTCTGGCGACGTGGCCACGATGGGAATCTCGAATTCGCCGTCGGGCAGAACAAAGTGGTAGCGGAAACTGCCGTCCGGGCGCAGGGCGATCCGTTTTCCGTCGACGGTGACTTTGGCGTCGGGGTGCGTGCCGCCGTAGAAAATGACCTCGGCGTTGACGTGCATGAAGAAGCCGCGTGGCGCCGAGCTCCAGCTCGACAACCAGCTGCTCTCCGCTCCCCAACTCGATTGCGCGGCCGCGGACCAACTGCTCACCGCGCCGGACCAAGAGGCGCTGCTCCACGAAGCACCGACCAGGCCCATGAGGGCGAGAAAGCCGCTGGAAAAACCGCCGGGCGCCTCGGCCCAGGAAGCTGCCCCGCCCCACGAACCGGGGGTAAATCCGCCGGAGAACAGGCTCGCGCCCGGCGAGGAGAGGAAGCGTCCGAGGTCGCCCGAGGTTAGCGAGCCCAGATTCGTCTGCAGAAGCGTGTCGAGGGCGATGCGCTGCGCGGAGGACAGTCGCGTGGACGGCATGTCGCCGCGCTTTTGCAGGCGGCCCAGGGCTTCGGCCAGGCTTTCGCCCGCGCGCATTTCACCGCGCAATTTTTCCACGAGTTCCTGGAACGTGACATGAAAGGGCATGTTCGCGAAGAGCGGTTCGCCGAGGCCGGACAGCGTGTCGCTCGGAGTGAGGACGGCGGCGGAACGGGTCAAAGTTTTCCATTTGCCGCGCGCGTAGCAACCCAGTTCCACCACGTAGTCGGCGTCCGCGTCACGAACGGACAAATACCAGCTGTTGGTCTCGCGCGGGACTTCCACTTCGCCCTCGGGATCCCGTCCGTCGCGTCCGTGACGGAGAAAAACAGCGCCCGTCGCGCCGTCGGCCAGCGTGTAGTCCCAGTAGCAAAAAAGCCAGTGCGGCTCCTGCGCGACAACGAAGATGCGGTCGTCGCCGTAGCTGCGGGGCAGATCGCCCAGATTGTCGATGTCGGCGCCATTTTTGCGCGCGCGCGTTTTGGCCGGTGCCGCGGCGCGGCGTTTGCCGCCCGGGCGCGCGGCTTCGAATTTGTGCACATCCCCGGTAACCGCGGTGCGTTTCGGCGAGGTCTTGGCCGTTTTCTTGGCCGCGTTTTTTTTCGCGGCTGCGGCTTTTTTCGCGGATGCGGCGGTCTTCTTTGTTGTGGCTTTTTTCATCGGCGGTCCCCGAAAAAGGGCCGCGGATCATTTACGAGGTGGCGGCTCCTGTAAAGACCATAGACCCGCGACCACCCCGCAGGAAGGCGGGGTTTGCGTATTTCTCCACTGTCAGGGTCGCGACCCGCTCCTCCAACCCGGTCGGGCTACGCCAATCTCCGACAGAGGCGGCCAGCGCCCCGGCGAAAACCGGACCGAAGGCGCGGGACAGTTTCGCCGCCCCCTGCACCGACCCCTGGTGCAGCAATGCGCGCCGGGTGCGCCGCTGGGCACCGCCGGCCACCTTTCGGCCGTCCAGCACCACATCGTGCTCCACCGCGCCGACAAAGCACTCCCCGGAGTTGCCCGCTGCCTTGTCCGACAACACTGCCGCATAACACTGCTCGCGGAGCGCCTCCGCCAAGGCCGCATGGATCAAGCGGTAGCTTTCGCCGGGCCGCTCGGCGGCCAGCCGTTCGCCGCGCGGCAGTATCAGAGAAAAAGTGAAATCCCCGTCATGCACCACGATTCCACCGCCTGTCCATCGGCGGCAGGCGGGGAGGTCCGGCCGGGCCCGCGCGGCATCGTTCATTGCCGTGAAAAAACCCGCGCTGACCCAAGGAGACCGCCAGCGGAAAACCCGGAGGATCGGGGTCTCGGCCAAGCTCACCAAGACCTCGTCGCAGGCCATCTGTTCCGGTCCATCCCGCGGGACCGGGTCGTCCCATAGCGCCAGATGCCCGATAATTTTGCGTGGCGCCATTTCCACGGGGAAAACCTAAAAGCAAGATCTCCGGCTGGCCACCGAAATGGGCACAAATCACTTGAAATCCCGATGGATCGGCACGAATTTAAGAAGGCCATGACCCCCCGATCGACCTCATCTCGTGTCGTCTTCTGCGCAGCTCTTGCTTTGGTCGTTTCGGCTGCCGTGACCTTCGCGGCCCCGGAGATCAAATTTCCGCCGGGAGTGGACTGGAACAACGCGTCGCCCGAGCAAATCCGCGAGGCCGTCTTCGCCGCGGTGAAAGAAAATCCCGACGACGCCGTCGAGATAGTCCAAGCGGCGATGGAGAACGTGCAGAAAACCGGCCGCTTCCCGAACACGGGCGCTGGCGACAACAAGCAGGTCATCGACCCCGATGACGGCATCGTCACTTTGCCGGAAGTTGCCGAGCAAATTGCCCAAGGCGCCATCCAGGCCAATCCGGCCATGGCGGCCTTGATCACCCAAGCGGTCAATAATGCTGTTGCCGGCGCGCCCATCACGCCACCGGGCGCGACACAGACCCCCGACGGCGGAGGTGGCACCAGTGGTGGAGGAGTGCCTCCCGCTCTGCCCGGCGGCTTCGGCGGTGGTTCCGGCGGTGGCACCACGGGCGGCGGATCGATCTACGGCAACTGAGCCCGCTCTGGCGGCACCTTCGTGCTCCGGGAATCCGGTCGCCCAAAATTGCTACGCGCCCGCCAACCATCCCGCAGTTCCCCGCCCGGCTGATCGAATCGTTTGAGTCTGCGCCGGTTGCTATCCGCTTGGGCCGAGGGCGAACTTTCCAACACCCGCTCCGCTCGCGTAGGATTCCCGCCTCATGGCCAAACCATCTCTCGGACGCGGGCTCGGCGCCCTGATCTCGCCCTCCAAAGCCGCCGCTGCTGCCGTGGCCGCCGCCGAGGCGGCGGGCGAGCGCGTGCAAAGCGTCGCGCTCACGCGCGTTGTTCCCAGTCCGCTGCAACCCCGCTCGAATTTTGCTCCCGAGCTCCTGGGCGAACTCGTCGATTCCGTCCGTGAAAACGGCATCATCCAGCCGCTCATCGTGCGGCAGGTCAACGGGCTTCTCGAACTCATCGCCGGCGAACGTCGTTGGCGCGCGGCCGGTCAGGCCGGGCTCAAAGAGGTTCCGGTCATCGTCCGCGAAGCGACCGACCTCGAAGTTCTCGAGCTCGCGCTGGTGGAAAATCTCCAGCGCTCCGATCTCAATCCCATCGAGGAAGCGCAGGCCTACGCGCGTCTCGCCAACGAATTCAAACTCAAGCAGGAAGATATCGCGAAAAAAGTCGGCAAAAGCCGCGCTGCCGTGGCCAACACCATGCGTTTGCTCGATCTCGATGCCGAAGTGCAGGGGCATCTCGTGCAGGGTCGACTCAGCGTCGGACACGCCAAAGCGCTCCTCGGGTTGCGCGCCCATGAGGAACAGCGCGCCATCGCGGGCCAGGTGCTGCGGCGCAGTCTTTCCGTGCGCGCCACGGAGGAAGCGGTCAACGACCACCTGACCAAAGGCGGGAAACCGCGCAAAAAGCGGGGAGGTGCCGCGCGCGAGGTCTCACCCGCCGTGCGCCATCTCGAGAACCGTCTCCAACAGCACCTCTCCACCCGCGTGGAAATCCACCACGGCGACGAGAAAGGGAAGATCCTCATCGAGTATTACGGCAACGACGACTTGCAGCGCCTCCTCGCGCAGCTAGGTTTGCCCCAGGAATAGAGCCATGCCCGCATCCGCTTCGCCGCTCCGGCGCATCGTCAATTTCCTCGACAGCGACTACTTCGAGGGCGACGCCGAAGTCATCCGCAACCAACCCGAACGCATGGAGTGGGGGCGGCTCGTGCCTTTCCTCATCCTGCATCTCGGGTGCCTCGGTGTCGTTTGGACCGGATGGAGCTGGGTCGCGGTGGCCACCGCGGCATTTCTCTATTTCGCACGCATGTTCCTTATCACCGGTTTTTACCACCGCTATTTCAGCCACAAAACTTTCCAGATCTCGCGCGCCGGCCAGTTCGTCGCCGCGTTCCTCGGCCTGACCTGCACGCAGCGCGGTCCGCTTTGGTGGGCGTGGGTCCACCGACACCACCACAAACATTCCGACGAGGAAGAGGATTTCCACTCGCCCGGCGTGCAGGGCTTCCTCTGGTCGCACATCGGGTGGATCACCAGCAGCTGCAATTTCCCGACCGACTATTCCAAAATCAAGGACCTCTCGAAATATCCCGAACTCGTCTTTCTCAACCGCTTCGATCTCATCGGGCCGCTCTTTCTCGCCCTCGTCATGCTCGGATGGGGCTGGCTGCTGCAGGCCTTCGTCCCGGCTCTCGGCACCTCGCCGCTCCAGATGCTGGTCTGGGGATTTTTCATCAGCACAACGTTCCTCTTCCATGGCACATCCTGCATCAACTCGCTCGCCCACGTGCTCGGCCGGAAGCGCTATGACACCGGTGATGACAGCCGCAACAGCATGATTCTCGCCTTCATCACTTTGGGCGAGGGATGGCACAACAATCATCACCGCTACCAGGCCGCCGCGCGCCAAGGCTTCTACTGGTGGGAGTTCGATCCGACCTACTACATGCTCAAGTTGCTCTCTTGGCTCGGGATCGTCAAAAATCTGCGTCCCGTGCCCGAGTCCGCCTACCGCCAGGAAGACCAGATCAGCGCGCGGGTTTCGGCGTGAGGGTGCACTGTCTTCTTGTAGCGGCGGTCTGTGACCGCCGGAACATGGAAAAAAGCAGCGCCGGTCACAGACCGCCGCTACAAGGGGAAAAAGAATGAGCAAAGAACGCTTGGCCGTCATCGGCGGGGGCATTGCCGGGCTCGGTGCCGCGTGGCTTTTGCGCAAGCGCTACGATGTGACGGTCTTCGAGCGCGAAAAACACATCGGCGGCCACTCGAATACGGTCGAGGTCGACGAGCAAGGACGCCGCGTGCCCATCGACACGGGCTTCATGGTCTTCAACAAAGTGACCTACCCGCATCTCGTCCGCCTGTTCGACGAACTCCGCGTCCCGATCAAGCCGACCGAGATGAGCTTCAGCGTCCGGAACGACGAACTGGACGTGGAATACAACGGCATGGGTTTCAACCGCGTCTTCGCCCAACGCGCCAATCTGGTCCGTCCGCGCTTTCTCAAGTTGCTCGCGCAAATCCTCCGTTTTTTCCGCGTGGCCAATGCGTCCCTCGACGACGAGTCCCTCGAGTCGATGTCGATCGACGAATTCGTCCGCCGCCACCGTTTGGGCGACGACTTCCTGCGTCTCTACCTTGTGCCGATGAGCGCGTCGATCTGGAGCATCACGCCCGGCGGCGCGCTTGATTTTCCTGCGGCCACGCTGGTGCGATTCTTCCACAATCACGGGTTTCTCGGCGTCACCACGCATCATCCGTGGTTCACCGTCGACGGCGGATCGAGGGAATACGTGAAGCGCATGCTGGCCGATCTGCCGCCATCGCACGCGTCTACACCCGTGGCCTCGGTCGAAAGCGGCACGGATGGTGTCACCGTGCGGACCGAAGACGGCGCAGCGCATGCTTTCGACCGCGCGATCCTCGCCGCACATGCCGACGAGTCCCTGGCCATGCTCGCACACCCCACGCCGCTGCAGGAAGAGTTGCTCTCCGCTTTCCGTTACCAAGCCAACGAAACGCTTCTGCACACCGACGCGACCGTCATGCCGCGGCGCGAGTTGGCTTGGGCCGCGTGGAATTACCGCATGGAGCCGAGCGGGGAAGGGGAACGCCCGTCCACCCACTATTGGATGAACCGCCTGCAGGGAGTTTCCGATCGGGAGAATTATTTTGTCAGCTTGAATTACGCCGACCGCATAGATCCGGCCAAGGTGCTCTGGCACACCGATTACACGCATCCGATCTTCGACCGCGCGGCGCTGGCGGCGCAGCACCATTTGCCTTCGATCAATGCCGCGTCGCCGAACCAGCGCGTTTTTTTCAGCGGTAGCTACTTCCGCTACGGCTTCCACGAAGACGCGCTGGCCTCGGCCGTGCAGTGCGCACACGCGGTTTGCGGCGAGGATCCGTGGACATGAACTCGTGTTTCTACGAGTGCGACGTCTTCCACCGGCGCCTGCGCCCGAAGCAACACGAATTCCTCTACCGCGTTTTCTATTTTTACCTCGATCTCGGCGAGTTGTCGGAAGCCGCGCGGAAGCTGAAGATCTTCGGCGTCAACCGTCCGAACATTTACAGCCTGCAGGACAGTGACCATTTCCAATACGGGGATGGCGTTCGTCCGGTCGCCGACAACGTGCGCGAGTTCCTCGAGCGTTCCGGTTGTCCCTTGGAACCGGGCGGCTCCGTCCGCATGCTCTTCTTTCCCCGATTCCTCGGCTATGTCTTCAACCCCATTACGATCTATTTTTGCCACAATGCCGATGGCACCCCGCACGCCGGTGTGGTCGAAGTGGGCAATACCTTCCGCGAACTGAAGCCCTACCTCGTCCCTGGCGCGAAGGACGGCAAATGCGACTTCGAGATCCGTGTGCCCAAGCACTACTACGTGTCCCCGTTCAGCCCGGTCGACCTCGACTTCCATTTCCGCCTGCATTTGCCGGACGAAAAACTGCGTGTCTTCATCGACGATTACGACGCGGAGGGTAAGGTTTTGGTCAGCACGCTGACCGGACAGCGGCGCGAACTGACCCTTGCCAACCTCGCCAAATTCACCGCCAAGTTTCCTTTCATCACGCTCAAGGTCATCGGGCTGATCCATTGGCAGGCCTTCCGGCTCTGGCTCAAACGGATGCCGTTTTTCTGGAAGGAGACACGCGCCGAAGATCAGCGCGGCGTGTTCCGTCCGCACCGCTCGTTGCGAGGCAAGTCCTAGCGACGGCGGCGGAGGGCGAGCGCCGCAACGACAGCGCCAGAAAGAGCCAGCAGCGACACGGTGGATGGCTCGGGCACAAGAGCGGTGATTTGCTCGTCGTAACTGGAGATGCGCGCGAAGTAGTTGGCGTCGCCACCGCCCGACGAGTCGAGTCCGAATGTTGTGGAACTTGCTGTTTGGCTCTGCACGGCAGTGGTCAACCCGACCAGATACCACTGGCTGTCTATTTGCTGGAAAAGGCCCGAGCCCGAGTCGTAAAGCGTGGCTCCGGCCTCGCTGGGTCCGAGGCCCTTGTTGCCCGGAACCGGGGAGTTGGTTGTGCCGGTGTAGGTAACGAGCGAGGAGTTGGTGTAGCTCGAGGAGCCTACCGAGTAAGAAACACTTGCGCTCGCACGCGGTGCGTTCAAGCCCCAGCGCTTGCCGGACGTCGAGCCATCGCCCCAAGCAACGGTGTTCGTGCCAACAGGCGACGAGGCGCTGCGGCCCACTCCCCAGCCCACCAAGGTGGCCGACGATGATGAACCGAACGATTCGTTCGCGGTGGGCAAGAGCACTGCGGCCGTGGCGCTCGCCGGTATGCTTGTCAGTTTGAAGACAGCCAAATCCACGCCTGGCGCGACTTGTTTGCCGTAGGTGCGCACGCCGTCGTTGAATGTCGGATCGATCGCAAAGGTCTCCACTTGATCGAAGGTGACGAACGAGTAAGTGAGATTCATGGTCACGTGGTTCGCGGTGAGCATGAAACCATTGCCCAGGTAGACCGCGGAGCCTTCGATCAGCGAACCGCCACTGTTGGTGACTTTGGCCACGGCGCTCCACGGGGCGCCGGAACCAGGGTCCGTCTGGTTTGCGCTGTTGTCCAAGCCCCAGAGCACAAGTCCGGACGCCGGCATGTGTGCCGCGAGAAGCAAGGCCGTGGTGAGAATGGGTCCGCGCATGGGCCGTTCCAAAATACCGCTCCATCTATCGGGGGTCAAACCGCGCCAATGGAGCTTCCGCGGGTCGCCCCGTGTGCCTAAGGTTACGGGTTTTCCATGAACTACGCGCCGATCCTTTTTTCCGCGCTGGCCCGCATGCAGCGGGGCCGGCTGCTTGTTGTTTTGCCGGACGGCTCGGAGAAGGTTTTCGGCGGGTTGGGGGAGGAGCCGCGGGCCGAGGTCCGGGTGAAAGACGATGCCTTTTTCCGTGCTTGTGTCTTGGGCGGGCCGGTCGGTTTCGGGGAGGCTTACATGGACGGGCTGTGGGAGACGGATGATTTGGTCGGAGTGATTGCGTGGTTCATTCGCAATGCCGACGAATCGACCGTGCTGGAGGGCTCGGGGAAGACGGACCGGCGGATCGGGTTGATGAATTTCGCGCATCGCGTGGCGCACAAGCTGCGGCCGAACAGCCTGCGGACCAGCCGGCGCAACATCAAAGAGCATTACGACCTGAGCAACGAGTTCTTCGCGCTGTGGCTGGATCCGACCATGACCTACTCCTCGGCTTACTGGGACCGGCCGGACATGACGCTCGAGCAGGCGCAGATCCGCAAATATGATGTTCTTTGTCGCAAGCTGCGGCTCCAGCCATCCGACCAAGTGCTCGAAATCGGCAGCGGGTGGGGCGGCTTTTCCATGCACGCGGCGAAAAATTTCGGGTGTCATGTCACCACGGTGACGATTTCGCAGGCACAGTTCGACGAGGCTTCGCGGCGGATCGCGGCGGCAGGGCTGGTCAACCAGATCGATGTTGTTTTGGAGGATTACCGCAAAATCCGCGGGCAATTCGACAAGATCGCCTCGATCGAAATGCTCGAGGCGGTGGGGGACAGATACCTCGATGGTTATTTCGCGCAGTGCCACCGCCTGCTCGCGCGCAAGGGGTTGCTCGGACTGCAATACATCACGTGCCCGGACGCGCAATACGAGGTGCTGCGGCGTGGCACGGACTTCATCCAGCGCCATATCTTCCCGGGCTCGCTGCTCAACAGCATCGGACGGGTCAATACCGCGCTGAACCGGACCGGCGATCTTTTTCTCCACGACCTCGACGACATGGGGCCGTATTACGCGCGCACGCTGCATGTCTGGCGGGATAATTTCCACCGCGTGCCCGATGCGGTGCGGGCGCAGGGATTCGACGATGCATTCATCCGCAAGTGGGATTACTATCTGGCTTATTGCGAAGCTGCGTTCGCCACGCGCCACATCAGCGTGGTGCAGGCCGTTTACACCCGGGCCGACAATGAGACGCTCGATTTGCCGACCGGCCTGAACAGGGGGTGCTCGTGATGCCGGAGTGGGCCGAGTTCTGGCGGCTGATGGTTTTCGCGTTGGTTATCCCGGTTGTCATGATGGCCGGCGTCTGGCTGCTCGCGCGGGTGCTGAACAACGCGGGGATCGTCGATATTTTCTGGTCTTACGGATTCATCCCGGTGGCGGCGGTGTGCGCGGCGGTCGCCCAAGGCAACGTGACGCGCAATTTCATCTTGGTCCTGATGGTCGCCATTTGGGCGGCGCGGCTGGGGACCTACTTGCTGATCCGCGTGGCCAAACATCATCCGGAAGAGGACGGGCGCTACGCGACGTTGCGGCGGCAGTTTCCGAACCGGACGTGGCTCATGTTTTTCGGATTTTTCGAGGCGCAAGGAGTGCTCATCGCCTTGCTCAGCGTTCCCTTCGTGCTCGTGTTCATCAATGGCGCGCCGGGCCTCGGTTTGCTCGAGTATGCGGGCGTCGCTTTGTGGTTGGCCGGCATGCTCGGCGAGTCGGCGGCCGACGCGCAACTGGCCCGGTTCCGCAAAAATCCGGCCAACAAAGGAAAGACGTGCCGCGTCGGGCTCTGGAATTACTCGCGCCATCCGAATTACTTCTGCGAGTGGTTGGTCTGGGTCGGATATTTTCTCTACGCGCTGGGCTCGCCGGGCGGGTGGATGGCGGTCTATGCTCCCGCGCTCATGTATTTCTTCCTCACCCGCATCACCGGCATCAAGGCCACCGAGGAGCACGCGCTGCGTTCGCGCGGCGAGGATTACCGGCAGTATCAGCGGACCACGAACGCATTTTTCCCGTGGTGGCCGAGGGCGTAAGGATGAAAAAAGAAAAGGCAGCGGACGGCTGGGCCAGCCGTCCCTACCACCGGAAATAATACAAATGAGCTTTTTGGATCGGGTTTTGGAAAAAGGACTGCTGCCGGATTTTGTCATCCGCGCGGGGATCAACCAGCTTTTGTCCCGCAAGCTGAAGGACGAAAACCGCGGCGGGGTGGAGGCGCAGCAGAAGGCGCTGATGGATTTCGTGCGCGAACTCAAGTCGATGCCCATCGCGGTGAAGACGCGCGAGGCCAACGAGCAGCACTACGAAGTGCCGACCGAATTTTTCAAATACGTGCTGGGTCCGCGCATGAAATACAGCAGCGGACTCTGGCCGACGCGGCACACCAGCTTCGAGGAATCGGAGGAAGCGATGCTGGCGCTGAGTTGCCGGCGCGCGCGTTTGGAAAACGGACAGCGCGTGCTGGAGCTGGGTTGCGGCTGGGGATCGCTGACTTTGTGGATGGCGGAGAAATACCCGGACTCGCGGATTCTCGGGGTCTCCAATTCGCGGACGCAGCGGGAATACATCATGGGCGAGGCGGCCCGGCGCGGGCTGCGCAACGTGGAGATCCACACGGCCAACGTGGCCGAGTTGGATTTGCCACGGGAGGAATTCGACCGGGTGGTGTCGGTCGAGATGTTCGAGCACATGAAGAATTACGAACTGCTCCTGCGCAAAGTGGCGTCATGGATGAAGCCCGGCGGGCTGCTTTTCGTGCACATCTTCACCCACCGCACTCTTGCCTATCATTTCGAGGGGACCGACCCGAGCGACTGGATCACGCGGTATTTCTTCGAGGGCGGCACGATGCCCTCGGACGATTTGCTCGCGTATTTCCAGGACGATCTCAAGTTGCGCGATCACTGGTGCGTCAATGGAACGCATTACGCGCGCACATCCGAGGCTTGGCTGGCCAATATGGACAAGAACGAGGCGCAGATCACCCCGATTCTTGCCGCGACCTACGGCGCGGGCAATGTGACCAAGTGGCGCGTCTACTGGCGTGTCTTTTTCATGGCGTGCGCGGGACTTTGGGGATACCGCTACGGCGAGGAATGGATCGTCTCGCATTATCTTTTCGCCAAATGAGGTTTTTGCTTGGTGCCTTCGTCGCTTTGGCGGCGGCCTCGACTTTGCACGCGTCCGCGGAGTGGATCGAGCAGGGCGACAGCTTCGAGCGGCAATTCAAGTCGGCCGAGGCGCTGGCCGCCTACCAAAAGGCGCTTGCGGAAAATCCGGACGATCCGGTCATCCTGCGCAAGATCGCCAAGCAATATGTGGAACTGGCGCTGGACGCGCCGGGCAAAGCGGAAAAGTTGCGGCTGGCCCAGCAGGGCTACGACACCGCGCTGAAGGCGAAGAAGCTCGACCCGAACAATCCCGAAGGCCGGCTGACTGTCGCGGTGGCCGCCGCGCGGCTCGGATTCTACAGCGACGCCAAGACGAAGTTGGAACTTTCCAAAGTCGTCAAGCAGGAGGCCTCGGAAGCGATCCGCCTCCAGCCCGGCTACGCGCTCGGCTGGCACATGCTCGGGCGCTGGAACTACGAGATTGCCTCGCTCAATCCGCTGCTCAAAAAACTGGCCGAAGTCATCTACGGGAAAATGCCGCCCGCCTCCTACGAGGAAGCGGTGCGTTGTCTGGGCAAAGCGGCGCAGCTCGAGCCGGACAACGCGCTTTTCCAGGCCGAACTCGGGCGCGGGTATCTTGCCTTGGAA
>Ga0075471_10002453_pt1 | contig 12184 bp, 12 predicted proteins | sample DEB19_08_DNA_2_FD_74787 | JGI IMG/M metagenome (GOLD analysis project Ga0075471, IMG submission 74787) | Aqueous microbial communities from the Delaware River and Bay under freshwater to marine salinity gradient to study organic matter... | ecosystem: Environmental > Aquatic > Marine > Coastal ... | reverse complement strand
CGCGCGCATCGCCACAAGCAGGGCGTGCGCCCCGTGTTCAAGCGCATCGATACCTGTGCGGCCGAATTCGCCTCGCCCACCGCCTACATGTATTCGAGCTATGACGCCGAGGACGAGGCACGCCCGTCGGACCGGCAGAAGATCATCATCCTCGGCGGCGGCCCCAACCGCATCGGCCAGGGCATCGAGTTCGACTATTGCTGCTGTCACGCCTGCTTCGCGCTGCATGACGCGGGATATGAATCGATCATGGTCAACTGCAACCCCGAGACCGTGTCGACCGACTACGACACCTCGGACCGGCTCTATTTCGAGCCGCTGACGGCAGAGGACGTGCTCGAGATCATCCACAAGGAACAGTCGAACGGTACGCTGAAGGGCGTGATCGTGCAGTTCGGCGGCCAGACGCCGCTGAAGCTGGCGGACGCGCTGGAAAAGGCCGGCGTGCCGATCCTCGGCACCACGCCCGATGCGATCGACCTTGCCGAGGACCGCGACCGTTTCTCGAAGCTCTTGAAGAAGCTGAAGCTGCGCCAGCCGGAGAACGGCATCGCCCACTCCGGTGCGGAAGCCAAGAAGATCGCCAAGAGGATCGGCTTCCCCGTTGTGATCCGCCCGTCCTACGTGCTGGGCGGCCGCGCGATGGAAATCGTCAAGGACGACACGCAGCTCGAGCGCTACATCACCGAGGCCGTGGTGGTTTCGGGTGACTCGCCCGTGCTGATCGACAGCTATCTCTCCAACGCCATCGAAGTCGACGTCGACGCAATCTGCGACGGCAGGCAAGTGTTCATCGCCGGCGTGATGGAGCACATCGAGGAAGCGGGCATCCATTCGGGTGACAGCGCCTGCTCGCTGCCGCCCTATTCGCTGAAGCCGCCCGTCATCGCCGAGCTCGAGCGCCAGGCCAGGGTCATGGCGCTGGCCCTCAACGTGGTGGGACTGATGAACGTGCAGTTCGCCATCAAGGATGGCGACGTCTATGTGCTGGAAGTGAACCCGCGTGCGTCCCGCACGGTGCCCTTCGTGGCCAAGGTGATCGGGCTTCCCGTCGCCAAGATCGCATCGCGCGTCATGGCGGGAGAGAGCCTCGCCAGCTTCAAGCTGAAGCCGAAGAAGCTCGCCCACGTGGCGGTGAAGGAAGCCGTTTTCCCCTTCAACCGTTTCCCCGGCGTCGACGTGCTGCTCGGGCCCGAGATGCGCTCGACGGGCGAGGTCATGGGTCTCGACATGAGCTACGACATGGCCTTCGCCAAAGCCCAGCTCGGGGCCGGCATGCGCATGCCCATGGCGGGCACGGTGTTCATCTCGGTGAAGGACACCGACAAGCCGAAGATCCTGCCGGCGATGAAGAAGCTCGTCGACATGGGCTTCAAGCTCGTCGCCACGGGCGGCACGCAGCGCTACTTCGAGGACAAGGGCATTCCCTCCACCAAGATCAACAAAGTGCTCGAAGGCCGCCCGCATGTGGTGGACGCCATCAAGAACGGCGAGATCCAATTGGTGCTGAACACCACCGAGACGCGCGCCTCGCAGTCGGACTCCAAGCCCATCCGCCAGACGGCGCTGATGCAGAAGGTGCCCTACTACACCACGCTGCCGGGCATCCTCGCCGTCACCAAGGCGATTGCCGCGCAGAAGGAAGGTCGCCTCGACGTGAAGCCGCTACAGGATTACTTCTGACGCCTCGCGCTACGGCTTGTTTGCCGCCGTCACGATCAGCCCCGCCCAACGCGTCACACGCGCGAGGTTGACCCCCATGTCGGACTTGCCGATCTGCGAGCGGGAATAGATCAGCACCGCTGTTGAGCCGTCCGCCATCGGCGCCAGCTTCACGTCGATGGTGTCGGGGAAGCCGAGCAGCGCGCTCCGCTGGACGAGGCGCAGCGTGCCCTGGTCGGGATCGGCGGCGGCGAGGCTGACGCGCGGCTCGCGCAGCAGCGCCTGCTCGACGGCCGGAAACGCCTGCGCCACCGGCAGTGCAATCACCGGCGCGGGAACATCGGCCTTGGCCGCGCAGAGTTCCGGCAGGCAGGCCAGCGCATCGTTGGGCGTGGTCCGCCGTGCGAGCGTTGCGAAGTCGACCGCGCCGAGATCGGCAGGTCCGAACTGCGCCCACAGCCGCTCCGGGCCGAGGATCAGGAAGGCGACCGCAAAGGCGAGGACGAGGGCGAAGGCCGCGGCGGCCAGGAGCATGAGAACCCTAAGCATGGCGGGAGATTATCATCCTCCCGCCCGCGCCGTCATCCCGGCGCAGGCCGGGATTCAGCGTCCCTTGCGGCAAGCCCCGCGAGGGCCACGTCATCACTGGGACGACATATATATAAATCAATAACTTAACTGGCAAACTCCCGCTCCCCTTGAATTTCGAGCCGAGTTGGGCCATGTTTCTCCTTCGCCCGGCAAGATGCGGTCCACCCCGTATCGCCGGGTATCGTTTTTCCCAGACACGGATTGAATTTTGCCTCCGGGCCGTCCCGGGGCTTGAAAAAACTGGACAAGATTGGACGAGACCGATGGACAAAGTGCCCATGACTGCCGAAGGCCACTCCGCCATGATGGATGAGGTGAAGCACCTCAAGACCGTGGAGCGCCCGCGCATCATCAAGGCCATCGAGGAAGCCCGCGCGCACGGCGATCTCTCCGAAAATGCCGAATACCATGCCGCCAAGGAGCAGCAGGGCTGGACCGAGGCCCGCGTCGCCGAACTGGAGGACAAGCTCTCGCGCGCCGAGATCATCGACATTACCAAGCTGTCGGGCGACACCGTGATGTTCGGCGCCAAGGTGACGCTGATCGACGAGGAAACCGACGAGAAGACCGCCTACCAGATCGTCGGCGAGTTCGAGGCCGACGTGAAGAAGGGCAAGATCTCTGTCTCGTCTCCCATCGCCCGCGCCATCATCGGCAAGAAGAAGGGCGACAGCGTCGAGGTCAACACGCCTGGCGGCGGCAAGTCCTACGAGATCGCCAAGGTCGTGTGGCGCTAGCACCGCCTATCATGAGTTGCAGCAGAGCCGGCGGTGATTGAAACCCCGGCTCTGTTCATTTCCAAACTTCAATCTGCGATAATGATAATGATGCTGCAGTCATGCGGCAGTCAGTGTCATGCACGGAAGGATGGAGCCGATGAAAACTCTCGACATCAGCAAGTGGGCCACCGCGCTGCTTCTTGGCGTGGCCCTGGCGGCATCGCCAGCGCTGGCCGACAGGGGCGGGAATGGCGGCAACGGTGGCGCCGGTGGCGGAAGCAGCCACGCCGGCGGCAATGGCAAGGGCCAGGGCGCGGACCACTCCAAGGCCGGCAAGGACAACGGCGCGGGGTCCACGGACACAGACACCGATACCGACAAGCCGGACGACACCAGCACGGTCGCAGCGACCAAGACCTACGGCACCATCAACGGTTTCCTGCACGCGTCGAAGAACGGCCTGCTGCATGCGAGCAGCAACTCCGCGATCGGCCGCGTGCGTGACGGATACGTGGCGCTGGCAACAACCGCGACAAGCGGCGAGCAACTGCTGGAGGGCCTGCAGGCCTATTCGAAAAAGCCGGTGACCAAGGCCACGCTGCTCGCAACCAACCAGAAGCTCGCCGATGCCGGGCTCATCACCACCGAACAGCTGGCGACGCTCAACGGCTATGCCAACGCGCTGCCCTGATTTCTTCTGATCTGAAACGACAACGGGAGCGCCACACCACACGCGGCGCTCTTTCTATTTCGCGGCCAGCGCCTTCTCGACGGCGGCTGTGATCTTCGGGCTCATCGGCTTGGTGGGCGTGGCGAACCAGTCGACGAAGCGGCCATCGGCGCCGATCAGGTACTTGTGGAAGTTCCACTTCGGCCGGCCCATCATGCCGGCCTTGTCGCCCGCCCATTTGTAGAAGGGATCGGCCTTGTCGCCCTTCACCACCGTCTTGTCGGCAAGCGGGAAGGTGACACCGTAGTTCAACTTGCAGAAGGTGGCGATCTCGGAGGCGGTTCCGGGCTCCTGGCTGCCGAAGTCGTTGGACGGCACGCCGATAATCACCAGCCCCTTGTCCTTGTAGGACAGCCACAGCTTCTCGAGGTCCTCATACTGGGGCGTGTAACCGCACTCGGACGCCGTATTGACGACCAGGATCGGGTGGCCCCTGAACTGGGAGAGAGGCATGGGCTTGCCATCGATGCCGGTCAGCGTGAAGTCATAGGCAGTGGTTTCGGCCATGGCGGCGGTGCTCGCGAAAACAAGAACGATAAGGGCTTGGATGAACTGGCGCATGGACCTCAAACGGGCGCAACCCGGCAGCGGATCATCGATTCAGCCTGCGGCGGTGGAGAAGATGGCGCGATCCATAAAGCACGAGGCCCGCAACGAGGCCCCAGAAGGCGGACCCCACGCCCATGATGGTGAGACCGCTGGCGGTGACGAGGAAGGTCACCAGCGCGCTCTCGATGTCGCGCGGTTCCTTCATCATGGCGGTCACGCCGCCCATCAGCGGCGCGAACAGGGCGAGGCCCGCAATCGCGGTGATCAGGTCCTTCGGCAGCGCGCCCAGCACATGCACGAAACTGGCCGCCATCAAGCCGATGAGGCCATAGAGCACGAAATAGGGATAGGCGACGAGCCAGCGCTTCTTCGGGTCCGGGTGGCAGTCCGGCCCCGTCACGATGGAGGCGGTGATCGCGGCCATGTTGATGGCATGGCTGCCGAAGGGCGCCATGAGCGCCGAGCCGATGCCGGTGACGAGCAGTGCAGGCTGGACGGGTGGCTGATAACCGCTCGCCCGCAGCACGGCGAAGCCCGGCAGGTTCTGTGACGCCATGGTGACGAGGAACAGCGGCACGCCGATGGAGAGGATCGTCTGCCAGTCAAAGCTGGGCGTGGTCCATTCCAGCGCGGTGATGCCGAAGCTGCAGCAGTCGCCCGCGAAGCCGCCGCCGAAGGCGGCCAGCGCCACGCCGAGCACCACGACGACCGGCACGGCATAGAGCGGGTAGGACAGCCGCAGCCCGAAGAACACGAAGATCAGCGGAAGGACCGCCCAGGGCATGGCCATGGCAGCGCCCGGAACACCCAGCGTATAGCGCAGCAGCACGCCCGCCAGCATGGCCGCGGCCACGGGTGCGGGAATTTTCTCGATCGCCTTCTCCAGCGGCTTGATGAGACCTGCCACCACCATGAGCAGGCCCGCCACGAGGAAGGCGCCCAGCGCGTCGGGATAGGTGATGCCGCCTCCGCTGGTGGCGATCAGCACAGCGCCCGGCGTCGACCACGCGGTGATCATCGGCATCCTGTAGCGCCAGGACAGGATGAAGGACGTGGCCGCCATGCCGAAGCACAGCGCCGCCGCCCAGGAGGCTTGTTGCGTGGGCGAAGCGCCGACGCTGCGCGCCGCCTCCATGATGACGAGAATGGTCGAGGCGAAGCCGACGACCACGGCGGTGAGCGTCGAGGAAAAGATGCTGAACCAGCCGGAGCGATCGGTCTTGAATGCAGTCTCGGTCACGCGATGGGAACTCCGGGCTCGTATTTCGCCACGCGCAACATGAGCGTGGTCTTGACGTTCTCGACATTGGGAGCGGCTGTCAAATCGTGGATGATGAAGTCCTGCAAGGACGGAAGGTCGCGCGCCACCAGCTTCAGCAGGAAATCCGCTTCGCCCGAGATGGCATAGGCCTCGCGCACCATGGGCCATGCCGCCACGCGCTCGGTGAAGGCGCGAAGCTCGGCCTCGGCCTGGCTCTTCAAGCCTACGAAGGCGAAGAGCGTGACCTCGAAGCCCAGCGCCGCGGCATCGAGCAGCGCGCGGTAGCCGGCGATCACGCCCGCCCTTTCCAGCGCCTGCACCCGGCGCAAGCAGGGCGGCGGCGACAGGCCGACTCGGCTGGCCAGTTCGACATTGGTCAACCGGCCGTGGCGCTGCAATTCGCGCAGGATCTTCACATCGGTGGCATCGAGCTGCATCAATTCGCTGTAGCAACTCCGCAGCCATGCGGCGAGAGGGTGATGCGCCCATCCCACCTTCTCGAATTCCGCATTGCTAGGATGGTGCAGCGCCGCATCATCGTTGCTGCATAGCAATATCTCTGTGGTGCGTAACACTCGGAGGAGGCAGCAGAATTCCCGATTGCAATAACCAGCTCCCGGACCCCCTGCCCCACTTGTTCACAACAGCTTGTAGTACCCTTGCCGTTACGAACAATTAAGCTATGCTGTTTTCTCATAGCAACTGGAGCACACCATGTCCGCCCGCCACGCCCGGGTGCTGATCCTCGGATCGGGACCTGCCGGTTATACCGCCGCCATCTATGCCGCCCGTGCAATGCTGAAGCCGATCCTCGTGCAAGGCATCCAACCGGGAGGCCAGCTCACCATCACCACCGACGTCGAGAACTATCCGGGCTTCGCCGACGTGATCCAGGGCCCATGGCTGATGGAGCAGATGCGGGCTCAGGCGGAACATGTGGGCACAGAGATCGTGTCCGACACCATCACCGAGGTGAAGCTCACAGCGAAGCCGGTCTGGCTCAAGGGTGACTCGGGGACCGAATACACCTGCGATGCGCTGATCATCTGCACCGGCGCCCAGGCCAAGTGGCTGGACCTGCCCTCCGAGCAGGCGTTCCGCGGCTTCGGCGTCTCGGCCTGCGCGACGTGCGACGGCTTCTTCTACCGCAACAAGCGCGTGGTGGTGGTCGGCGGCGGCAATACCGCGGTCGAGGAGGCGCTGTTCCTCACCAACTTCGCCTCCGAAGTCATCGTCGTCCACCGCCGCAACGCGTTCAAGGCCGAACGCATCCTGCAAAACCGGCTGTTCAACCACCCCAAGATCAAGGTGATGTGGGACACCACGCTGGCCGATGTTCTGGGCACGGATAATCCGAAGGGCGTTACCCATGCGCGCCTGCAGAACGTCAAGACCGGCGAGACGGAAGATGTGGCCGTTGACGGCATCTTCATCGCCATCGGCCACAAGCCCGCGACCGAGCTGTTCGAGGGGCAGCTTCCGTTCAAGCAGGGTGGCTATCTCGTCACCGAGCCGCGCTCCACGCAGACGGCCATCCCCGGCGTCTATGCGGCGGGCGACGTGACGGACGACGTCTACCGCCAGGCGGTCACCGCCGCCGGCATGGGCTGCATGGCGGCGCTGGAAGCCGAGCGCTGGCTGCACACCCGCACGGAGGTGCGCCATGCCGCTGAATAACTCGGTGATGGACTGGGACAAGCTCAGGATTTTCCACGCCGTGGCCGATGCCGGCAGCTTCACCCATGCCGGGCATGAGTTGGGCCTGTCGCAGTCGGCCGTCAGCCGCCAGATTTCGGCGCTCGAAGATGCACTGAACGTGCCGCTCTTCCACCGCCATGCGCGCGGCCTCATCCTCACCGAGCAGGGCGAGATGCTCTATCGCACGGCGCATGAGGTGTTCACCAAGCTCACCGCCGCACAGACGCGGTTGATGGATTCGAGGGAGAAACCATCAGGCGAACTGCGCATCACCACCACGGTGGGGCTTGGCAGCGTTTGGCTGACGCCGCGCCTCAAGGAATTCTCGGAAATCTATCCTGAGATCAACGTCACGCTTCTGCTCGACGACCGCGAACTCGACCTTTCCATGCGCGAAGCGGACGTGGCCGTGCGCCTCAGGCGGCCGACGCAGCCAGACCTTATCCAGCGCAAGCTGTTCACCGTTCACCACCATCTCTATGCGTCCGCCGACTATCTCAAGAAGCACGGCATCCCGAAGTCGCTGGAGGACATCGACAAGCACAAGATCCTCACCTTCGGACAAGCGCCGAACTACCTGACGCCGGTCAACTGGCTGGAGTACGTGGGTCGTCCCGAGGGCGAGCCGCGCCCGGTGGCGCTGCGCGTCAACAACGCCTATGGCCTGCGCCGCGCCGTGCAGGCGGGCATGGGAATCGCGTCGCTTGCCGACTACATCGTTCCGGAGGATTCAGGCCTGGTGCAGATCGACGTGCCGGTAGAGACACCGGAGTTCGACACCTATTTCGTCTATCCGGAAGAACTGAAGGACACCAAGCGCGTGACGGTTTTCCGCGACTTCCTCGTCGCCAAGGCGAAGGAGTGGAGCTTCTAGGCTCTCGACTTCTGCCGCTTCCCGGGGCAGGGCCAAAACCGTATTCCCCGAAGGCATGGCTCCCATGTACGCGCGTTGCTTGCGAATTGGACGCGCGAAAGCCATCCTCCGTCCTGCCGCGCATTCCGGTGCGGAATTCGCCGCTCCTCTGTCTCCCCTTGTGGAGCGGCCGATGGGTTCCCGCCCCTCATCCCTGAGCGGGCATACAGAACCAAACCCTCGGAAACGAGGGGGAACGGGCAACTTGAAAGGCCGGTCCGCGGACTGGCCTTTTTCTTTCACATGAACAGCTTCTCGTTCTCGAGCCCCTTGTAGAGATCCGCCACCTGCTCGCCATAGCCGTTGTAGAGCAGCGTCGGCACGCGCTCGCCCGCGCCCAGCACCTCTTCCGATTCCTGGCTCCAGCGCGGATGCGGCACCTGCGGGTTGACGTTGGCCCAGAAGCCATACTCGTTGGGGCCGAGTTGCTCCCAGAAGCTCACCGGGCGTTCCTTGGTGAAGGTGACCTTCACGATGCCCTTGATGGATTTGAAACCGTACTTCCACGGCAGGTGCAGGCGCAGCGGGGCACCCATGGACGTGGGCAGCGGCTTGCCATAGGCGCCGGTGACGAGGAGCGGCAGGTCGTTCATGGCCTCTGCCATGGTCACGCCCTCGACATAGGGCCAGGGGTAGCTGGTGAACAGGCCGTCCTTCTGGCCCGGAGCGATTTCGGGATTGTTGAAGGTCTCGAAGCGCAGGTACCGGGCGTTCGAGGTGGGCTTCGCGAGTTCCACGAGGCGCTTCAGCGGGAAGCCTGTCCACGGCACGACCATGGACCACGCCTCGACGCAACGATGGCGGTAGATGCGCTCCTCGAACATCACCTGGCTGAAGAGATCGTCGATGGCCACTGTCGTGGGCTTCTCCACCTCGCCGTCGAGAACGATGGCCCAGGGGCGGATCGGCAGCGCCTTGGACGCCTCGGAGATGCGCTTCGAGGAGCCGAACTCGTAGTAGTTGTTGAAGGTCGTGGTGTATTCCGCCTCCGTCACCGGCCGGCCGGCATCGGCATAGGCCGGGTTGGGCTTGGCGGGATAGAGCGAGGCGGACGGATCCTCGGCTGCACGGGCAGGCCGCGCGGCGGCGAGTGCCACCGCCCCTGCGGACGCCGCCATGAAACTGCGGCGATTCAAGAACACATGCTCCGGCGTGACGCGCGCCTCCGGAATCTCCCAGCCCCGATTGCGCTTGATCAGCATTCGACTCGTCTCCTGTGAATTTGGGCCAGCATAGGCCCTCCCCTCTAACGCAGGCCAATCAAGCCCCGATCACTTTCCGGAGAGGAAGCGGACTGCCTAAGCCGCTTCAGCCTTGCGCCCTGCCACCACCTGCTCCGCCGCGCGGCCGGTAAGCTCCGCCATGTGGTCGAGCGTGAAGGTGAAGGTGCCCACACCCGCCGTGGCCGAGCGCAGTTCGATGATGAGCGAGGCCATCTCCGATTCCGGCATGTGGGCCTTCACCGTGTCCCAGCCGGGCCAGCCATCGCGGCCGTCATAACCGAGCAACTGGCCGCGATGGCCGGTCACGATCTGGTTGACGCGCGACGTGGCCTCGTTCGGGCTGTGGATCTCCACCAGCACGATGGGTTCGAGCAGAACCGGGGCGCATTGCGGCATTCCCTCCGTCATGGCGATGCGCGCTGCCGTCTTGAACGCCATTTCGGACGAGTCCACGTCATGGTACGAGCCGTCCGACAGGTTGACCCCGAAATCGACGACGGGGAAACCAAGCGGCCCGTGGCCCATCCACTCGCGCACGCCCTGCTCCACCGCAGGAATGTATTGCTTGGGCACGACGCCGCCGGTGATGGTGTCGGTGAACTGGAAGCCCGAGCCGCGCGGCAGCGGCGCGATCTCCACCACCACGTCGCCATACTGGCCGTGTCCGCCCGACTGCTTCTTGTGCCGCCCGCGGATCTGCACCGGCTTCCTGATCGTCTCCTTGTAGGCAATGCGGCGGGGCTTGGCACTGGCATGGACGCCGAACTTGCCCATGAGCTTTTCCAGCGCCACGCGCAGGTGCATTTCGCCCTGGCCCCACAGCACCATCTCGTGCGTGTCGTGATTATGCTCGAGCGCCAGCGAGGGATCTTCCTCGACCAGCTTGGCGATGGCGCTCGTCAGCTTCACCTCGTCCTTGCGGTCGGCGACCGAAATGGCAAAGCCATAGACGCCAGGCGCCTTGTCGACGCTCACCAGTTGTGGGGTGTTACCCTTGGATGCCGAGAGCGTTTCGCCAGTATGTGCGCCGTCGAGGCGGCCAAGGGCCACGGTGTCGCCGGTGACAGCCTTCTGCATCTTGGCAGGTGACGAACCCATGAGCGTGAACACGCCGGCCACGCGGCTGTCCTGGCCATCGGCGCCGTAAAGCACGGCACCATCCATCACCTCGCCGGACAGCACGCGCGACAGCGACAGCTTTCCGCCATGCGCGGTGTGAAAGGTCTTGAGCACCTGCACTGTGGCGCCGTTGGGCTTGAGGCCGAGCCGCTTCACGGTTTCGGCGATGCCGGGCGCCTCGTGGCGAAGCGCCTTGAGCAGGCGCTCGATGCCGGTGCCATGCTCGGCGGAACCAAACAGCACCGGCGTGATGAAGCCATCGGCCAGCTCGCTCGCGAGGTCGCTGAACACGCGGTCGCGCGGCGGCTCCATGTCGGAGAGCAACTGCTCCATCATCTCGTCATCATGGTCGGCGAGGCGTTCCAGCATGGCGAAGCGCTGCGACTTCTCGAGCTCTGCCATGTCGGCAGGCATGTCGATGAGCTTGCTCTCGAGGTGCTCCTGGTAGACGAAGGCGCGCTCCAGCGCCAGGTCGACGAAGCCCGTGACAATCGAGCCCTTCATGATGGGGAGCTGGCGCAGAATGAGCGGCTTCGAGGAGGCGGGCTGCAGCCACTCGAGCACGTTGCGCGGCGAGAAATCCGTCTTGTCCACCTTGTTGATGAACAGGATGCGCGGAAGGTTGATCTCGTCGAGCTGCTTGAGGATCAGCTGCAGCGCAGGGGCCTTCTTGTCGTCCGCCTCGCAGACGACGATGGCCACGTCGGCACCCACGAGTGCAGCGCGCTGGTCCTGCGCGAATTCGACGGAGCCCGGGCAATCGAGGAATGTGTAGCTCTCGCCGAGATAGCTGGTGGTCGCGGCATTGAGCTCGATCGACATGCCGTGGGCGCGTGCTTCCGGCGCCGCGTCGCCGACGGTGGACTTGTCCTGCACCCGGCCCTGGCGCGCGATGGCGCCGGTGCGGAACAGGATGGCTTCGAGGAGAGTGGTCTTGCCGCTGAGATAGGGGCCCACCAGTGCGACGCACCGCGAGCCCGAGGGCCTTCTGCCGGTCTGGGTATCCATGGACAATGCTCCTTTGACTGCTGAAACTCAGTGCAGCGAAGGACCGCCCTCTCAAACCCCGTGTCACCACGCCGGGGCGGTTCCACGGCGTCAAGACTGACTCCGTTCCAGACCCGCGGCAAGCGAATTCCAAAATGCAAAAGGGCCCGGCGTATCGGCCGGGCCCCTTCTCTCATATTCCGAAGGATTACTTCTTGGCGGGCTTGAGGCTCAGCGCGGCGACGCCAGCGGCCACGTTCAGGCCAGTCTGGGCCTGGACCGACAGCGGCTGGAGAGCAATCGACTTGTTGCCGCCGCCGACCAGCACGTTGGCGCCGAGACCAACCGCAACCGAAGCTTCCGCTGAGACGCCGGCATACTTGCCCTTGAGGGCACCCTTGGCGATCTGGCCCGGGGCGAAGACGACCCACGACATCACGCCCTTGCCGGTGAAGCCGATATCGACGCCGAGGCGCTCGAGGGTACCGGTATAATATTCATTGCCGCCCACGGCGCGGTCGAAGGTGCACTTCATCGTCTTGGACGAGGCGATGATCATGCCGACACCTGCAGCGACGTCACAGTTGAGGACGCCGATCTTCACGCCGCTTGTCTTGGCGAAAGCCGGAGAGGCCGCGAGGCCCAGAGTCACGAGAGCCGCAATGGCCAGTTTCTTCATGTTCTTATGTCTCCTATTGGACGCTAAGGCTAGAGGCCGGTATTGTGTCAGCA
>Ga0075471_10002452_pt1 | contig 12184 bp, 11 predicted proteins | sample DEB19_08_DNA_2_FD_74787 | JGI IMG/M metagenome (GOLD analysis project Ga0075471, IMG submission 74787) | Aqueous microbial communities from the Delaware River and Bay under freshwater to marine salinity gradient to study organic matter... | ecosystem: Environmental > Aquatic > Marine > Coastal ... | reverse complement strand
GCGGGCGCGTTGTACCAAAGGCCCGTGTAGTTGGGCGGCGGGGCGACGGGCGGGCCGACCACGAGGGCGATCCACGCCGCGATATCCGCCACTTGCGGGTCGGACAGGAAGCTGAGAAACCGCATGTCGGCGACGTAGTTGATCGCCGTGCGAATGCTGGAAGGGTCCGCGGCCGACCCGACAGGGGCCGCGTGACACGTTGCACAGTAGGCGCGGTAAAGCGCCTCTCCGTTGGCTGCGCTTTGAGCGCGCGCCGTGGCTGCGACAGTTGTCGCGACCAGGACGAGTATGGCGGCGGCGAGACGGCGATGCATGAACTGTCCTTACGAAAGGCGGGGCGAGCATAGCAGACACAAACGCCCTTTCAGCCCTGCAACCCAGCCCTTCAACCCGCGATGACGTCGATATACTTGCCGGAGCAGCCTGCGATCGCGCGGGCCTCTTTCCGGACGGAGCGAACCATGAACACCCTCAAGCGAATTCTGCGACGCGGCGCGCTGGCTGCCGCCTGCGTGGCCTCGGCGGCAGCGATGGCCCAGGCATACCCGGCCAAGGCCGTGACGATCATCGTGCCCTACCCGCCGGGCGGTGGCACCGACGCGCTCATGCGAATCATGCAGCCTGTGCTGGCCAAGATGTGGGGCCAGACGGTCGTGGTGGAAAACAAGCCAGGTGCCGCGGGCACGTTGGGCGGCGATGCGGTTGCGCGCTCGGCCCCGGACGGCTACACGCTCCTGATGTCCTCGACCGGGGGCGTGAACGACAAGAATGCCTCGCAGTTCGCGCCGATCATGCTGGTGTCGGCCTCCCCGTACGTGATCGTTGCCAACCCCAAGGTGCCGGCAAGCAACCTGAAGGAGTTGGTCGAGCACGCGAAGAAGAACCCCGGCAAGGTGACGTTCGGCTCCTCGGGCCCCGGCTCGGCCTCCCACCTGTCGGGCGAGCTCTTCAAGTCCGTGGCCGGCATCGACCTGCTGCACGTACCGTACAAGGGCGTGGGTCAGGCCGTGGCGGATTTGCTGGGCGGGCAGATCGACATGCTCTTCGCGCCGGCGCAGGCTGTGATGCCGAGCGTGCAGGCGGGCAAGCTGAAGGCCTTTGCGGTCACCAGCGCAAAGCGAGCCACGGCGCTGCCTGAGCTGCCAACCGCCATTGAGGCGGGCGTGCCCGGCTACGACGCGGTGGGTTGGTTCGGGCTGTTCGCGCCGGTGGCCACCTCGAAGGACATCGTGAACAAGGTTGCGGCCGACGCCAACAAGGTGCTTGCCGACCCGGAGGTGCGCAAGAAAATCCTCGCGCTCGGCGCCGAGCCCTCCGGTGGCACGCCCGAGGAATTCGGCCGCTTTGCCGCCGCCGACCGGGCCAAGTGGGCAAAGCTCATTAAGGAACGCAACCTCGTCGTCGAGTGACGGGAGGTTTCCGATGAGCAAGGTCACGCGCGGCGACCCGCCGGGTTTTCGAAACGTCCGCAAGACGATCTACCACCACTACATCCGCGTCGACGAGCCGAAGTCCCTCATTTTTCTCTCCGGCCAGCTATCCCGGGATGCCGACGGCAAGCTGGTCGGGGCGGGCGACATGGCCGAGCAGACGCGCCAGTGCATTCGCAACATGCGCACCGTGCTGGAATCGGCTGGCGGCACGCTGGATGACATCGTCTCCATCGTGGTCTACACGACCGACATCCGGCAGTTCAAGGAGATCGTGGCAGCCCGCGAAGAGTTCTTCGTGGCGAAGCTGCCCACCAGCACCATCGTCGAGGTGAACCACCTCGCCGACCCGGGGCTGATGATCGAGTTTCAGGCCACGGCGGCGCTCTGAGGCGCCTGAGTTGGGCAACCGTGCCACCGCCGCCGAAATCCTCGGCATCGACAAGTCGACCCTCTGGCGCAAGATCAAGCGCTACGGGCTCGAATGAACAGGAGAAAACCATGCTCTCGACGAACTGTGCTCCCCGCTTTCTCATCGCCGCCATCATCACCCTGTTGGTTCCCGGCCTGGCCCTCGCACAGGCTTTTCCGACTCGGCCCATCAAGATGATCGTTCCCCTCGCCGCCGGCGGAACGGGCGACACGCTCGCCCGCGCGGTGGGCGAGCAGATGTCCAAGGAGTTGGGCCAGCCCGTCATCATCGAGAACAAGCCGGGCGCCGGCGGCCTTGTAGGCACCGAGATGGCGGCCAACTCGGCCCCGGACGGCTACACGCTGGTGATGGTGAGCCCGTCGCACACCATCAACCCCATGCTGCACGCGGACAAGAAGACCTACGACCCGATCAAGGGCTTCGAGCCCATCACGGTAGCGGCGAACACGCACCAGATGATCGTGGCGCACCCGTCGGTGCCGGCGAAGAACACGAAGGAGCTCATCGCCTACGCGAAGGCCAACCCCGGGAAGCTCAATTACGGGTCCGCGGGCGTCGGCTCGGCCACGCACTTGAACATGGAGCTCTTCCTCACCATGGCGGGGATCAACGTCGTGCACGTGCCCTACAAGGGCTCGACGCAAGCGCGCCAGGATGTGATTGCCGGACAAGTGCAACTGGCGGTTGATGGCCTGCTCCCGCTGCAGCCCCTGATCAAGGATGGCCGCCTCGTGCCCATTGGCCTCACGAGCAGCAAGCGCGCCCAGAGCAACCCGGAAATCCCGACGCTGGGCGAGGAGGTAAAGGGTTACGCGTCCGACACCTGGTATGGGCTTGTCGCGCCCGGGGGCACACCGAAGGAAGTCGTGGCCATCCTGCACGGGGCCGCCGTGAAGGCGCTGAATTCCCCGGCCCTCAAGGAGCGGCTCGCCAAGCTCGGGGCGGATGTGGTCGCCAACACGCCCGATGAATTCCGCCGCCTGCTCGAGCAGGATCAGAAGACGTGGGCGAAAGTGATGCGCGACGCGGGCGTGACCAAGAAGTGATGAAGCGCCCCACCACACGGTTGCGGGAACTGATCGCCCGTGGCCCCACACTCTACGTGCCGGGCTGCTACAACGCCCTGAGCGGCAAGGTGCTGCGGGATGCAGGCTTCGAGGCCGTGTACATGACCGGCTACGGCACGTCGCTTTCGCTCACGGGCCTGCCGGACGTCGGGCTCGCCACGATGACAGAGATGGTCGCCAACGCGCGCTACATCGCACAGGCAACGGGGTTGCCCGTGATCGCCGATGCCGACACTGGCTTCGGCAACGCCATCAACGTGATCCGAACCGTGCGCGAATACATCGGCGCGGGTGTGGCGGGCTTTCACCTGGAGGACCAGGTGAGCCCGAAGCGGTGCGGGCACGTGGCCGGCCGCCTGGTCATCCCGCTGGAGGAGGCGGTGGGCAAGATTCGCGCGGCTGTCGACGAGCGCAATCGCCTCGACCCGGATTTCGTGATCATCGCCCGCACCGATGCGCGCGGCGCGCACGGGGGCTCGCTGGATGAAGCCATCCGGCGCGTGAACGCCTACTTGGCTGCCGGCGCGGATCTCGGCTTCATCGAGGGGCCGACCAGTGCGGAGGAAGTCGAGCGTCTCTGCCGAGAGGTGAAAGGGCCGGTCTTCTACAACATGACCGGCGTCTCGCCACGCTTCACGCTGGATGAATTGCGCACGCTCGGCGTGGCGGTTTGCATCTCGCCCAACGCCATGCTGCGCTCCGCCCTCGCCGCCATGCACGACCTGGCCGCGCAGATGAAAGCCGAAGGCCCGGTGGCCGAGACGCGCTTCATGGAAGGCTTCCGCCAGCATCCGCTGGGCGATCTCCACACGTTCGCGGGCTTCGACGCGATCCGCGCGTGGGAGCGCGAATACCTGGGCGAAGAGGCCATGAAGAAGTACGCGGATTCCGTCGGCCACGTGCCGAAGTAACCGCCGGTGGGCCGCACCCTCTACGAGAAGGTCTGGGATGCGCACGCGGTGGCGCAGGGCCCGGGCGGCCGCACCCTCCTCTACGTCGATCGCCACCTGCTGCACGAGGGGAGCTTTCACGCTTTCTCGGCCCTGAAGGCGAGCGGACGAACCGCGCGGCGACCCGACGCCGCGCTTGCGACTCCGGACCACTACGTGCCCACACGCGAGCGGCACCCGATCGCCGATGCCGAGCTGCGCGACAAGGTAGAGACCCTTGATCGCAACGCCCACGAGAATCGCATCACGCTTTTCGGCTTGAGGGACCGGCGCCAGGGCATCGTGCACGTGATCGGCCCCGAACAGGGCATCACGCAGCCCGGCATCACGCTGGTGTGCGGCGATTCGCACACCGCCACCCATGGCGCGTTCGGCGCGCTTGCCTTCGGAATCGGCGCATCAGAGGTCACGCACGTGCTCGCCACCCAGTCGCTCTGGCAATCGCGCACGAAGACCCTGCGCGTTACGGTGACCAGCCGCTTGCGCGAGGGCGTGCACGCGAAGGACCTGATCCTCGCGCTGATCGCGAAGATTGGCGCGGCGGGCGGCACCGGGCATACCCTCGAATACGCGGGAGAGGCCATCACGGCGCTGTCGATGGAGGGCCGGATGACCGTCTGCAACATGTCGATCGAAGCGGGCGCGCGCGCAGGGCTCATCGCGCCGGACGACACGACGTTCCAGTGGCTCGCGGGCCGCCCCTACGCGCCGCACGGGACCGACTGGGAACGTGCCCTCGCCCGCTGGCGAGCCCTGCCAACGGACGCCGATGCTCGCTTCGATCGCGAGGTCACGCTCGACGGCGGCAGCATCGCGCCCATGGCGACCTGGGGAACCAGCCCCGAGCACGGAATGCCGGTGACGGGCGCGATACCCGACCCCGCGAGCGAGGCCGACCCGGTCCGTCGCGCCGGGATGGAACGCGCACTCACTTACATGGCGCTCCAACCGGGGCAACGTCTCGAGGGGATCGCCGTCGATCGCGTGTTCATCGGCTCGTGCACGAACAGCCGGCTTGATGACCTGCGCGCCGCGGCCGAGATCGCCAAGGGGCGCAAGGCGCGCGTTCCGACACTGGTGGTTCCGGGCTCGGGCCTCGTGAAGCGCGCCGCGGAAGCCGAAGGGCTCCATCGCGTCTTTATGGATGCCGGCTTCGACTGGCGCGAGCCGGGGTGCTCCTCTTGCGTGGGCATGAACGGCGACCTCGTTCCGGCGGGCCAGCGCTGCGCGTCGACATCCAACCGGAACTTCGAAGGCCGCCAGGGCAAGGGCGCACGCACACACCTGATGAGCCCGGCGATGGCAGCCGCGGCAGCAGTCACCGGAGCGATCACCGACGTTCGCCAGTTGATGGCTGGTGGAGAAACCGGGCGATGAGCACCACGACCCCGGAGCCGTTCGGCGTCCTCACGGCAGTAGCGGTGCCCCTCGACCGCCCCAACGTCGACACCGATCAGATCGTCCCGGCGCGCTTCCTGCGCCAGCCGCGCTCGGCGGGCTACCAGAACTTTCTGTTCCGCGACCTGCGCGAAGCGGACCCCGGCTTCCCGCTCGGCCAGCTTGCGTATCGCGATGCGCGCATCCTGGTTGCCGCCGACAACTTCGGCTGTGGCTCGTCGCGCGAGGCGGCCGTGTGGGCGCTCGCCGGTAGCGGCCTGCGGGCGTGGATCGCGCCGTCGTTCGGCGACATCTTCTTCGAAAACTCGTTCAAGAACGGCGCTCTCGCGATCACCCTGCCGCGGGATCGCGTCGCAGCCCTGCGCCTGCAATTGACGGCCACGCCGGGCGCCACGCTCACCATCGACCTCGCAGCGCAAACAGTTATTGGCCCCGACGGGCAGGCCGACCCGTTCGACATTGACCCGTTCAGAAAGGCGTGCCTGCTGGAAGGCGTGGACGAAATTGCCCTCACCCTGAAGCACGAGGCGGCCATTGCCGCCCACGAGGAACGCCAGCGGCGCGAGACGCCTTGGCTCGCGCTGTCCCGCGACTCCTAGCGGGCCACTCGCAGCCGGGGCCGCGTGCGGGCCAGCAACAGGGCGAGCGTCAACACGAGGGCTGCCGCGCCAGCGGAATGGACGAGGGCCGCGGCAATGGGCCAGCCCAGGATCACGTTGGACAACCCGCTGGCCACTTGCGCCAGCGTGAGCGCGGCCAGCGCAAGCCCGTAGCCGCGCAGCGGTGGCTGGCCGGAGCGCAGCAGCGCCACGGCGGCCCACAGCAACACGATGCAGGCAACCACTGCGAACCAACGGTGCACGAGGTGAATCGCCACCAGCGCGTCGACGGAAAGCATCGCCCCGCTTGCCGTTTCCCCCAGCTCACGCAGTAGCGTGAAGCCCGTGGCGAAATCGGCCTTCGGAAGCCATTGGCCGTGGCAGAGCGGGAAGTCCGGGCATGCCAGCACCGCGTAATTGGTGCTGACCCAGCCGCCCAAGGCAACTTGCATCGCCAGGGCCAGCAGCGCCGCCATCACCAGCCGCCGCAACCCGGCCGCCACGACCAGCCGCCGGTCACGAAAAGCCTCGTGCTGCACGGCCAGCAGCGCCAGCAGGAAGAGGCCGCCCAGCAGATGCAGCGTGACGATTGCCGGGTAGAGCTTGAGCGTCACCGTGTACTTGCCGAACAGGCCCTGGACGATCACCCACCCCAGCGTGGCGATGGGCAACCATGGGGAGTGAGGGAGGTTGCGGCGCTCGACAACGCTAACGACTGCCATGACGAGGATCAGCACGCCGACGGTCATCGCCAGGTAGCGATGGATCATCTCGATCCACGCCTTCCCCCAGGTCACGGGGCCGGTCGGCAACGCACGCTCGGCTGCGGCAATGTCAGCCTGCGCGCCAATCGGGCTTGCTGCGCCATAGCATCCCGGCCAATCCGGGCACCCCAGGCCGGAATCCGACAGGCGAGTGAAGGAGCCAAACACGATGAGGTCGAACGTGAGGAACAGCGTCACGGCCGTGAGCGTCGCCAGCCGCGCTCGAAGGGAGGCGTTGCGCGCGCGAAGCCAAACGTAAGCAATCGGCAACAGGGCAGCCACCACCGCCAGTAGCGCCAGGCGAGCGAGGGGAGCGAGGTCGACGAGCGGAGTGTCCATGCGGCAGGTCGCGATTGTACCGAGGGGCTATCGCGCGGCGTTCCGCTACACTCGCGCGCATCTGCGGCTGTGGCCGCCTGCAAACTGGAAAACCCGCATGCGCAAGGTGCTCTTCATCTTCAGCGAGCTGAGAGACGACGACATCGAATGGCTGGCCAGCGCGGGTGAGCGCCAGCGCCTCGCCGCCGGCGACACGCTGGTCGACATGGGCGCCCAGGTCCAGAACATCTGGTTCGTCCTGGAAGGCGAGCTCTCGGTCCTCTCGGCGGGCGGCTCAGCCATTGCCAGGCTCGCGTCCGGTGAGGTGATCGGGGAGATGACACTCGTCGATCCCGCGACGACCACAGTGTCAGTCGTCGCGGCAAGCGACTCGCGGCTGCTGCGCGTCCCCATCACCACCGTGCGCGCGAAGCTGGCCACCGACCAGGGGTTCGCCGCCCGCTTCTATCGGGCGCTGTGCGTCTTCCTGGCGGCACGCCTTCGCAGCACCTCCCGACAGTTGGGCTTCGGCAGCGCCGATCCCGATACCCGAGACGAGTTGAACGAGGACCTCCTGGACCACCTGCACCTGGCTGGCGCGCGCTTCGATCGGATGATGAAGCGCCTCGCCAGCTGAAGCCGAGATGCCTTCACCCGGCAAGCCGATCTTCCGAAAGTCCGCCCTCGAGCGCCTGGCCTCTCCCGAGCGCACTGACGCGCGACAGCGCTGGCCCTCGTATCCGGTGGCGCTGGCAGTGGCAGCCGTCGGGCTCGCCGCGCTCACGGCCTGGTTTGCGGCATGGCTGCGATAGAGGCTTGCGCGCCAACCCCGCTGCACGACGCCAAGCGCATTCGGGTACCCACCCGCCTGCAACTGGAGTCCGTCGAGTGCGGCGCGGCCTGCCTCGCCATGGTGCTCGCCTATCACGGGCGCCACGTGCCTCTGGAGGCGCTGCGGGCGGCCTGTGGCGTGTCGCGGGATGGCGCCAAGGCCGGCGCGATCCTGCGCGCAGCACGCGAATACGGGCTCGTCGCGCGCGGGTTCCGCAAGGAGCCCGCAGAACTGGCGGGCCTGCCGCGTCCGGCGATCCTGTTCTGGAACTTCAATCACTTTGTCGTGCTCGAGGGCTTCGAAGCCGGGCACGCGTGGGTCAACGACCCAGCCTTTGGCCGACGCCGCGTCGACGCCGGCGAGTTCGATGAGGCTTTCACCGGTGTCGTGCTCACCTTCGAGCGCGACGCGAGCTTTCAGCCCGGTGGCGTGCGCCCCTCGACCCTTCGCTCCCTTTCCCGCCACCTGGATGGCCTCGCGGGCCCGGTGGCCTTCGCCGTCGTGGCTGGGCTCGTGCTGGTATTGCCCGGCCTCGCCGTGCCCTGGCTCGTGGGCCGCTTCATTGACGAGGTCCTCGCGACACGAATGCCGAGCATGGCGCAAGCGCTGATCGCGGGCCTGGTCTTGGCCGGCCTGGCCCGCGGGCTGCTCGTCTGGCTGCAAGCGAGGGTGCTTGCCAACGCGTTCACCGAGACAGCGCTTCGGTCAGCGCAGCGTTTCGTAAAACACGCGCTCGCCCTGCCAATGGATTTTTTCGTGCAACGTTCCGCAGGCGAGATTGCCGCTCGCGTCTCCCTGAATGACCGCGTCGCCGAAACGGTGTCGGCGGATCTTGCGCACCTCCTGCTTGACTTGCTCACGGCGACGTTCTTCCTCGGCATGATGCTGCACCTCGACGCCAGGCTGGCAGCCCTGGCGGTGGCCTGTCTCGCCGGCCAGTTCGTCGCGCTCCGGGCGATCGAGCGGCGTGCGGAAGGCATTTCGCAACGACTGAGCGTCCAGGCCGGTCGCCTCGCCGGCATTGCTGCCGGCGGGCTTGGCAGCATCGAAAGCATCAAGGCAGGCGGCCAGGAGTCCGCTCTCTTTCACCGCTGGCTCGGCCTGCAGGCGCAGCTCGCCAACACGGCCGTTGACAGCCAACGGGCGACGCTCGGGCTCATGCAGGCGCCCGCGGCGCTCACCCTGCTTGCCAACCTGGCTGTGCTCGGTGTGGGCTCCCTCCGGATCATGGAAGGAGGCCTGTCCGTCGGGGACCTCGTTGCCTTTCAGGTTCTCCTCGCAGGCCTGTCGGCGCCGGTGCTGGCGCTCTTCGGCGCTGCACGGGAAGTCCAGACGCTCCGGGGCGACATGGCGCGAGTGGACGACGTGCTCAACCACCAGGCGGATCCCGGCTTGGCAAGCCCCACGCCCCCCTCACCCTCGGCGGGGCCTGCATCGATTGCGCTGCGGGATGTGAGCTTCGGCTACGCCCGTGGCGCAGCGCCGCTGATCGAGAACGTGTCCCTTGAGGTCGGCGCCGGGCAACGCGTGGCCCTGGTGGGCGCCTCCGGATCCGGAAAGTCGACGCTCGCCCGCCTGGCCGCAGGGCTGTACAGGCCAACGGGCGGCGGCGTGCTGTTCGACGGCTTGCCACGGGAGGCCTGGGCGCGGGAAGGCCTCGCGCGCGCCGTGGCGTTCGTCGACCAGGACGTGGTGCTTTTCCAGGGATCCGTTCGCGACAACCTCTCCTTGTGGGATTCGAGCATTTCCGACGCAGCGATCCTGCAGGCAGCGCGTGAGGCGGGAATCGGGCGAGAAATCGGCAGCCGCGCCGGCGGGCTCGACGCTTCGCTGGAGGAAGGCGCTCGCAACCTGTCCGGCGGACAGCGACAGCGCCTCGAGATCGCGCGCGCCCTGGCGCAGGGGCCATCGATCCTGATCCTGGATGAAGCTACGAGCGCCCTCGACCCCGCTACCGAGGCGCTCGTTGAGGCCAGCCTGCGCGCGCGCAAGCTCGCCTGCCTGGTCGTTGCGCACCGGCTGTCGACGGTGCGCGACGCGGACGAAATCATCGTCCTGGAGGCGGGGCGTGTCGTCGAGCGGGGCCGCCACGAGGCGCTGCTGTCCATTCCTGGCGGACGCTACGCGGCGCTGGTGGCAAGCGAGTCGGGAGACACGTTGGTGGACGATCGCCCATGACAGCTCATCGCCCGGGAGGACTGGCGCTGTCGGAGGCAATGGCGACTCTCGTCGGCGGCGCCCAGTTCAGCCCCACCCTGCCAGAGGGAAAACTCCTCGATCTCGTGGAAGACGCCGCCGAGGCAGTCGGCTGCCGAGCGCGCCGCGTGCTGCTCGACCCCGGGTGGTGGCGTGAGCCCGGGGTTCGCCTGCTCGCGAGGGTAGATGATGATGACGCGCCAAGCGACACCGGCTGGGTCGCCTTGTTGCCGCGCGCCTGGCGCGGCTATCGCGTCGTCGGCCTCGACGGGCCCGGCACTCCCCAGATAGTGGACGCTGCCGTCGCAGCACGGCTTGCGCCATTCGCCTACTCACTGGAGCAGCGGTTTCCCTCGAGGCCATTGGTCGTGGCCGATGTGCTCCGGCTTGCGTTGGCGCCCCTGCGGGCCGACTTGGCCCTGTTGTTGGTGGTAAGCCTCGCAGCTGCCTTGGCCGGGCTTGTGGTGCCGGTAGCCACCGGGGCGCTGATCGACCGCGCCATTCCGGCCAGGTCGGAGGTGCTCGTGTTCGCCCTGGTCGCTGGCGTCGGTGGGGCCGGGCTCGCTGCCATCGCCCTCGGCATGCTGCAAAGTATCGCGAGCCTGCGCATCGAGGCGCGCGCGGGTGTTCGCCTGCAGGCAGCGCTCCTTGACCGCGTCATCCGCGCGCCAGCGCGCTTCTTCCGGGGCTTTGCCAGCGGCGACCTGGCGCTGCGCCTGGCTGCCGTCGGCACTGTGCAGCGCACGCTCACCCACGCGGCTCTAGGCACGGCAATCGCCCTGGCCTTCGCGCTGGCCAACACGGCCCTCATGTTTTCCTACAGCGCGCCACTGGCGTGGCCTGCGCTCGGCGTCGCGGCCATGACGGCCGCCATTTCGGCGCTGATCGGGATCGCTCGCGTTCGCGTCGGGCGGCGGATCAGCCAGGCCGAGGGCACGCTATCGGCCACCACCGTCGAGATGTTCGGCGGAATTGCGAAGCTGCGCGCCGCAGCAGCCGAGGCCCGGGCACATGCCCGCTGGCTCGCCCGTTACCGGGAATGGCGATTCCTCGGTCGCCGCGGCGCGGCGCTGGCCAACCTCGAGCTTGCGCTGCTCTCGATGCTGCAGCCGTTGGCACTGGTGGCCGTGCTGGCGCTCGCGTGGCGGCTTGCCGAGACCGCCTCGGCCAACGCGCTCAACGTGGGGGAGTTTGTCGCTTTCCAATCGGCCCTGTTCGGCACGCTCGCCGGCGTCGCGTCGCTGGTGTCCCTCGCCTTTTCCGTGGCGAGCATTGCGCCGGAGTGGGAACGCGCAAGGCCGCTGCTCGCCATTGCGCCCGAGGCAGCGGGCCCGGACCGCGGGCGCCATGTCCCGAAAGGCGCGCTTCACCTCGAGCAGGTGAGCTTCGCCTACCCCGGCGGCCCTCCCGTGCTGTCTGACATCTCGCTCGATGTGCCTGCGGGCGCCTTCGTGGCCATCGTGGGCGCGAGCGGGTCAGGCAAGTCCACGCTGCTGCGTCTTTTGCTGGGTTTCGAGACGCCAGACCGCGGCGTCATCCGCTACGACGGCCTCGACCTCGCCACGCTGGACGTGCCCCGGCTGCGGCGCGGCATCGGCACGGTGCTGCAGGGCGGCAAGCTCTGGGCGGGCGACATTCTCACCAATATCGCCGGCTCACATCCGCTGACGGTGGAGGAGGCGCTGCAGGTGGCGCGCAAGGCGGGCCTCGAAGCCGACATCGAGGCGATGCCGATGGGCCTCTACACGCTGGTGGGCGAAGGGGTTGCGACGCTATCGGGCGGGCAGCGACAACGGGTGCTCATCGCGCGAGCGCTCGCAGGCAACCCGAAGCTCCTGTTGCTGGACGAGGCCACGAGCGCCCTCGACAACCTCTCGCAAGCGGCCGTACTTGCTTCGCTGGCAGCGCTGAAAGCCACCCGTATCGTCGTTGCCCATCGCCTGTCGACCATCCGCAACGCCGATCAGATCATCGTGCTGGAGGGCGGCAGGATCGCCCAGCGCGGCACCTACCGGGAACTGGCGGGAGCCCCGGGACCCTTTGCCGCGATGCTGGCGCGGCAGGGGGCCTGACCCCGGCCCAAGCCTCAGTTCGGCTTGGTCTTGGGGGTGGTCGAGGCGACCTGCGTAGGCTCCTCGCGCTTGCCCGTCACGGTGATCTTGCCCAGGTTCACCACTTGCTGGCCCTCCTCACGCTT
>Ga0075471_10002449_pt1 | contig 12199 bp, 10 predicted proteins | sample DEB19_08_DNA_2_FD_74787 | JGI IMG/M metagenome (GOLD analysis project Ga0075471, IMG submission 74787) | Aqueous microbial communities from the Delaware River and Bay under freshwater to marine salinity gradient to study organic matter... | ecosystem: Environmental > Aquatic > Marine > Coastal ... | reverse complement strand
CGGGGGACCACATGGACATGTAGGTGCTCGGGCACGCTGCCGCCTGCGGACGAGCCGAGGTTGATGCCCACGTTGACTCCTTGGGCGCCAAGTGCCGATTTCATCAGATCGACGGCCTGCGTCACCAACGTCCAGAGTTCAGCGGATTCGGTCGCCAGCAAATCGGAGAGTTCGGGAACCTCGCGTTTGGGTAACACCATCAGATGGCCAGCCGAATACGGGTGGAGATTCATCAGAGCGAAACAACGATCACCTCGGCGAACGATCAACGTCTCGTCGTCCGAGAGACCCGAATCGAGGATTCGACTGAACACCGACGCGCCACCGACACGAGAAGTCGACGTCGTGTCGAGGTATTCCTGACGCCAGCCGGCCCAGAGGCGCGATCGCCGATCATCCATGTTCAGATCGCGCGATGATCGGCGACTTCGGTGGTGACTCGGGCCACGAAATCCGTGAGCGCCACACCTCGTTCGACGTCGGCGCCTCGAGCGTTCACTCCCACGGTGGATGCGGCAACGTCGTCGTCCCCCACGACGAGGACGTACGGGATCTTCTCCACCTTGGAGTTTCGGATCCGTTTGCCGAGTTGATCGGAAGCTTCGACGATCTCGGCTCGTATTCCAGCCTTCGTCAGCTCATCGACAACCCTCGATGCGTAGGCATCATGTGAATCGGCCACCGGGAGGACGCGAACTTGCACTGGAGCCAGCCAAGTGGGGAACGCCCCGGCATAGTGCTCGACCAGCACGCCGAAGAAGCGCTCGACCGAACCGAAGAGGGCGCGATGCAACATGATCGGGCGCTGACGACTTCCATCGGACGCCACGTACTCGAGACCGAAACGTTCGGGGAGGTTGAAATCGCACTGGATCGTGGACAACTGCCACGTGCGACCGATGGCATCCTTCACGTGGATGTCGATCTTGGGCCCGTAGAACGCCGCGTCGCCTTCCTTGACCGAATACTCGACTCCGTGCACCTCAAGTGCCCGCGAAAGTGCCGTGGTGGCTTCGCTCCAGATTTCGTCCGAGCCGACGTACTTCGCCGGATCCTTGGTCGACAGATGGAAGGAAAAATCCTCGAAACCGAACGCACGAAGAACACTCATGACGAAATCGAGCAACGAGATGATCTCGTCCTGGAGCTGCTCGCGGGTGCAGTAGATGTGGCTGTCGTCCTGAGTGAATCCCCGAATGCGCAGTAGTCCGTGCAGGGTTCCGGCGCGCTCGTAGCGGTAGACGGTCCCGAGTTCGAAGAGTCGTAGCGGCAACTCGCGATAACTACGACCACGGCTACGGAAGATCAAACAGTGCATCGGACAATTCATCGGCTTGGGGTAATACGTGCCGTTGTCCATCTCCATGGGCGGATACATGCCGTCGGCGTAGAAATCGAGGTGGCCCGAAGTCTGAAAAAGGTTCGCATTTGCCAGATGCGGGGTGAACACGAACTGGTATCCGCCCGACTGATGACGCTCGCGGCTGTAGTCCTCCATCAGCTTGCGGACGATCGCTCCCTTCGGGTGCCAAACCGCGAGACCGCCACCGAGTTCGTTGGGAAAGGACAGGAGGTCGAGTTCGACCGCCAGTCGTCGATGATCGCGTCGCTCGGCTTCTTCGAGCCGGTGCAGATACTCGTCGAGTGCCGATTTGCTCTCCCACGCCGTGCCGTAGATGCGCTGAAGGGTCGGACCCTTTTCGCTGCCCCGCCAGTACGCCGCCGACACCTTCTGGAGACGGAAGTGACCGAGTCGACCGGTGGATGGCACATGGGGTCCGAGACAAAGGTCGACGAACGTGTCGCTGTTGCGATACACCGAAACCTCATCGGCCGAGCCGACCTCTCCGGCATCGGCTCCGTCGGCTCCCCCGCTGCGAACCCGATTGATGATCTCGCACTTGTACGGCTGATCGGCGAACACCTCGAGCGCCTCATCGGCGGTCACGGACGATCTGGTGAATGGTTGGTCGGACTTGATGATCTCGCGCATACGCGATTCGACGACGGCTAGATCGTCCTCGGAGAAGACTCGCCCTGCGAGATCGAAGTCGTAATAGAAGCCATTCTCGATCGCCGGGCCGATGGTGTACTTGGAACCGGGGAAGACCTGCAGAACGGCCTGAGCCAGAACGTGGGCTGTCGAGTGCCTGAGGACATGGCGCCCCTCGTCGGAATCGGACGTGACAATGGAAACGGTGTCGCCGTCCGCGAGTTCGGTGGAGAGATCGACGAGGCGATCGTTGACCTTTGCGGCGACGGCCGCTTTGGCGAGGTTGCGCGAGATCGACGATGCGAGATCGGTGACCTTCGAGCCTTGTGCGAGAGCCCGGCGGGAACCATCGGGCAATATGACCGTCAACTCCGACATGGAGTTGCGAGTTTACGGTCAGGCCGTTGCCGAAACCGGAGAATTGTCCGAAGTGCCCCGGTTCTGGTCGCCGATGTGAGCCACCTGACCGACCCGGTCCGACTCGGCCGGCGACTCGGAAGTCGACTTGCCCGCGTAGACGTTCTTGTACACCTGGCCCGTCATCTCGCGAATCTCGAACATGACTTCATCGATCATCGAGCGCCAAGCCCGATGTTGTTCGTCGGCCGCCACATCTTTCTGAAGATGACGGGCCGGCAGCACCGGCCTCCCGATCGAAATCGAGCAGCCTTTGAACAACTTCGGGGCCTTCGCATCGGGCGGTTGGATCAGATCGGTGCCGACGATGCCCACCGGATACAGCGGACAATCGAGTTTGGCGGCCAGACGAGCGGCTCCGGTGCGACCCTTGTACAGACATCCATCGCGGCTACGCGTGCCTTCCGGGAAGATGCCGAACAGTTCGCCCCGGCGAAGAACGTTCTCCGCGGTGTCGAGCGCCGCCTGGCTCCGGTCTCCGCCAGCGCGATCGATCGGAATCATTCCGAGGAAGGGAAAGAGAAACTTGGTCTTCCAAGAGTCCATGTATTCGGCCTTGCCGACGAACGAAATGTTTCGCGGCGCGATCAACATCAGGAAAGCGGAATCGAGAAAGCTGATGTGATTCGGACACAGGATCGCCGGGCCCGACTCGGGAAGGCGATCGAGACCCAACACTTCGATGTTCCACAGACGATGAGCAACCGGGGCGACGACATGCCGAAGACGACCTTGCGCCTTGCCTGCACCGACCGCTTTGACAGCCATCGCATCCTCCTCCTCGGCGCAGGATAACTGTCGTCGGAATACCGGAGACGGCGAGTGACGAAGATGACATCGTGTGTTAACGATGCGTTCGTGTCACGCCGAATCGTGGCGTGCAATCAGTCTTGACGAATCGTCAAAGCACGATGCCGAGCAATGCGGCAGCGTCGCGAACCGAGACTCCATTCGAGGCTGCTGAATCAATGAGCACTAAAGCCGTTGGCGTGTCGAGATCCTCGTCGAGGGCGCGGCGCACGTCTTCGAGCAGCCCGTCGTCGTGACGGCCATTGACGCTGGACAACCAGGTGGAGAGTCGACTCTGAGCCCTCGGCATCAATGAATCAGCCCATTCCCACTCGCGCCGGTAGTGGTTGGCGACCAGGGCCAGACGAATTGCTCGGGGATCCCATTCGAGGCGGAGCGCATCGACGAAGGCCAGGTTTCCGAGACTCTTGGACATCTTGGCGCCGTCCTTGAAGACCATGGCGACATGCATCCAGTGTTTGACGAAGGGAACTCCGGTGGCCGCCTCGCTCTGTGCTCGCTCGCACTCGTGATGCGGGAAGATCAGGTCGCTCCCGCCCCCGTGGAGGTCGATCGTCTCGCCGAGCTCGCGAAGCGCGAGCGCACTGCACTCGATGTGCCAGCCGGGTCGACCGGAGCCCCAGACCGCCTCCCATGCCGGCTCGTCGGCGGCCGATGGGTGCCACAACACGAAGTCGAGCGGATCCCGCTTGTGAGGATTGTCCACATCGCCGCCTCGCTCGCGGGCGAACGCGATCATTTGCTCACGGCTGTAGTGACTGATCGATCCGAAGTCGGTGGCCCGGCTGACATCGAAATAGACCGAACCGGCTGCTTCGTAGGCATAGCCACGATCGAGGACCATTCCGATGAAGCCTCTGATGTCGGATATTGCCGATGACGCGCGAGGTGTCGAGTACACCGGCAAGACATTCAACGCATGGAGGTCCCGTTCGAAACGCGCCTCTTCACCGGCCGCCAGGTCGAGATAGTGCACGCCGAGTTCGCGAGCCTTGGCGAACAACGGATCGTCCACATCGGTCACGTTGCGGACACATCTGATCTCGTGACCCATATCGATGAGCCGACGCTGCAGGACGTCGTAGAAGACGAACGTCGTCGCATGGCCGATGTGAGTGGCGTCGTAGGGGGTGATGCCACACGTGTACATCAGCACCCGTTGACCGGGTTCGAAGGGAACGATCTCTTGTCTCGCCGTGTCGTACAGGCGCATCGACACCGGTCAACCTCCGTTGGTCACACCGGTGGCGACGTTGCGGATCCCGGTCAACTTAGGAGCGACTCTCGTCTTGTAGCGGACGTTCAACTGCAGCAACACGGCGGTGAAGGCTTCGATGGCGGTGGCGTTCGACAGTTCGCCGGCGTCGAGCGGTCGACATCCGGGGATCTTGGCGACGATTTCGCTCACGACCACCAACGCCTCGGGATCGTCGCTGCAGATGAGAACGTCGGAATCGATCGGTTCGCCCAAGTGACCGAGTTCCTTGGCCGGGAGGTGGTGGAACGCGGCGACCACCCGACACTCGGGAACGGCGGCCTGCACGTGTGCGGCGACACTCCCACGAGGCGGGAGCAAAGGCTGGAACTCTCCGGCCACTCGCACGAGAGCATTCGCCATGCTCACGATCACCTTGCCACGAAGCGCGAGGGCGTTCTCCTGCACGGTGGTGGCCGCCGAATCCCACGGTGTCGCGATGACCACGAGATCGCACTTGCTCGCATCCGAATTATCGCCGTAGGACAGGAGCGAATCGAGTTCGGGGAACTTGGCGACCTGCTCGTCACGGGCCTCCATTGCTTTGTACTTCGACCGAGAACCGATCACGACCGAATAACCGATCGATGCCAGACGAGCCGCCAGTGCCGTTCCCGCCGGCCCGGTTCCACCCAGGATTCCGATGCGCATTCCCCCACCCTGTCACATTCGGTCCGACCGATCGGAGTCCGGACTCCGACGGGAAGGCGACTAGTTTCTCGGCATGGGGTTGCTGCAAGGCAAGAACATCGTCGTCACCGGAGTCCTCACCGATGCCTCACTCGCTTTCTCGGTGGCTCGATTGGCTCTCGACGAGGGCGCCGACATCGTTCTCACCGGCGCCGGTCGCGCGTTGTCGCTGACCCAACGCACGTCCCGAAAGCTCGCCGCCGAGGTCGAGGTGCTCGAGCTCGATGTGACGGTGCCCGAGCATGGGACTCGACTGCTCGAACACCTCGAGGCGAAATGGGGTCGAGTCGATGGGGTCCTTCACAGCATCGGTTTCGCCCCTGAGGTGTGTCTGGGCGAGGACTTCATGGCCGCCCAGTGGGCCGACGTCGCGACCGCGATACAGATCAGCGCCTACTCGTACAAGTTCCTGGCCGAGTCCCTCCTGCCGTTGCTCCAGCCCGGTGCGTCGATCGTCGGACTCGACTTCGACAACACCGTTGCGTGGCCGGCGTACAACTGGATGGGAGTCGCCAAGTCCTCTCTCGAAAGCATCAATCGATACTTGGCACGCGACCTCGGTCGACGAGGCATCCGATGCAACCTCGTGGCCGCTGGACCCATCAAGACGATGGCCGCGAAATCCATTCCCGGTTTCAAGAAGTTCGAGGACGTCTGGGACGAGCGGGCGCCTCTCGGTTGGAACGTGGAAGATCCCACTCCGGTGGCGCGCGCCTGCGTCGCACTCCTCTCCGATCTCTTCCCAGCCACCACCGGATCGATGATTCATGTGGATGGCGGCTATCACGCGACCGGAGCCTGAGTCGTGAACCGGCTCGCCGGTGAGGCCTCGCCCTATCTCCGCCAACATCGCGACAATCCCGTCGACTGGTATCCATGGTGCGACGAGGCCTTCGCCGAGGCGGGGCGACGTGACGTGCCGGTACTGCTCTCGATCGGCTACTCGGCCTGCCATTGGTGTCATGTGATGGCCCACGAGTCCTTCGAGGACGAAGAAGTCGCCGCCGAGATGAACCGCCGTTTCGTCTGCGTGAAGGTCGACCGCGAGGAACGTCCCGATGTGGATGCGGTCTACATGGACGCGGTGCAGGCGTTGACGGGTCATGGTGGCTGGCCGATGACCGTCTTCCTCACTCCGGAACGAGAGCCTTTCTTCGGCGGCACGTACTACCCCCGCGAGGGATTTCTCCGTCTGATGTCGGCGATCTCCGACGTCTGGACGAACCGGCGCGATGACGTGATGGGAAACGTCGGTGCAATCGTCGAGGCGATCGGCCGCACATCGGTCGTCGAGCCGGCGAGCAACCTTCCATCGCCGGACTTCCTCGACCGATGCGCTCAAGTGATCGCCGATCGTCACGACTCCGAATGGGGTGGGTTCGGCGAGGCGCCCAAGTTCCCATCGACCATGAATCTCGATTTCCTTCTGAGTCGCCATCTCGCGGACTCGGACAAAGGGTTCGATCGAATCGTCGAACGATCACTCGATGCGATGGCGGCCGGCGGGATTCACGATCACCTCGGGGGCGGGTTCTCGCGCTATTCGGTCGATCGACGATGGCTCGTGCCCCACTTCGAGAAGATGCTCTACGACCAAGCTCTTCTGCTCAAGTCCTACTGTCACGGATACCTCGCACTGGGTCATCGACGCTGGCGGCAGGTGATCGAAACAACAATCGACTATCTCCGACGCGACATGCGTCATTCGCTCGGCGGGTTCTACAGCGCCGAAGATGCCGACTCCGATGACGGAACCGGTCATCATCACGAGGGCTGGTTCTACACGTGGACGATCGACGAGTTGAAGAGCGCCATCGGTGAGGACTCGACCGAAGTGCTCGAGTGGTTCGGAGCCTCGCCGGAAGGAAACTTCGAAGGTCGAAACATTCTTTTCCGGCCCATCGATGCGACGATGTTCGATCGTTCGTCGTCGGTCGAACGGTCGTGTCGCGAACTTTTGAACTTCCGTGGGAAGAGGCCCCGGCCCGGTCTCGACGACAAGGTGCTCCTCGAGTGGAATGCGTTGTTGGTGTCGGCGATGGTCGAATGCGCCCTGGCTCTCGACCGACCCGACTGGCTCGAGGTCGCCGAATCCACTTCGTCGTTCTTGTTCGAGAATCTGCGCTCTTCGGATTCCTCTTGGTCGCGTGTCTGGCAAGCCGATTCGGTCCCCCGGGCCCGCCACCGCGCGCTCGCCGTCGATCTGGCGGCAGTCATCGACGCATTCACGAGGTTGGCCGAGGCGACCGGCCGTCGAGTCTGGATAGAGCGGGCCGTTGAAGTCGCCGAGGCCCTGATCGGCGAGTTCCACGACGACGTGAACGGAGGCTTCTTCACCGTCGGAGCGAGTGGCGAGAAATTGGTCGTCCGTCAGAAGGACCTGCTCGACAATGCGACACCCGCCGCGAATTCGTTGGCCGCTCTGGCACTTCTTCGCCTCGCGGCTCTCACCGGACGCAACGACTATCGGCAGGTTGCCGAGGGAACTCTGCGGTTGTTGGTCCGTATCGCATCACAGGCTCCGACCGCGTCAGGTCTGACACTTCAGGCCCTGTCACTCGCGATCTCCGGACCGATTGAGGTCGCGATCCCGGGCGACCAGCCTTCTCTGAGACGAGTCGTTCACAGAACCTGGCGGCCTTCGGTCGTCCTCGCGTGGGGCGAAAGTTATGGAGGTCCGCTGTGGGACGGCCGAACGGACGGACACGCGTATGTCTGCCGCGATCACTCCTGCCTCGAACCGACATCCGACCCGGATCGCCTGGCCGGTCTCCTGGCCGAATCAGGCGGCTGAACGCTCCAGGATGTGGACTCCGCAGGCCGAGCCGAGACCGATCACATGAGCCAGGCCGACCTTGGCGTCCTTGATTTGACGATCGCCGGCTTCGCCACGAAGGTGATGACAGACCTCCCAGATGTTGGCAATGCCGGTTGCCGAGATCGGATGGCCCTTCGACTGCAGACCCCCCGACACGTTGACCGGGGTCTTGCCGTCACGCCACGGAGCACCCGACATGAAGAAGTCGACGGCGCCTCCCTCGGGGCACAGCATGAGGTTGTCGTAGTGGACGAGTTCGGCGGTGGCGAAGCAGTCGTGGAGCTCGACGAGGTCGAGATCGGACGGTGAGACACCGGCCTGTTCGTAGGCGATTCGTGCGGCGTTTCGGGTGAGGGTGTTGACGTCAGGAAGGATTTGGCAGGCCTCCTGGTAAGGATCGGTGGTGAGCACCGAAGCCGACACCTTGATCGCCCGTCGGCGTTGCTCCGCCGACAGCGTCTTCAGCACTTCGCCACTCGTCACGACGGCGGCGGCCGCGCCATCGCAGTTCGCCGAGCACATCGGTCGCGTATTCGGGTAGGCGATCATCATGTCGCCCATGATCTCTTCGAGGGTGAAGCGCTTCTGATACGCGGCCAACGGATTCAGGGTCGAGTGGGCGTGGTTCTTCTCGGAGATCTTGGCGAACAGTTCGAAGGTGACGCCGCCGTATTTGTGGCCGTACTCCATGCCGACCTGAGCGAACGTTCCCGGCATCGTGTCGGTACCGATGCGACCGTCGGTCGGTGCCACGGCTCCATAACGACCCTTGGGCTCCCATTTGTTGCCGTCCTTCTTGCCCTGACCTCCGCCGCCGAGCAGGCCGGCACCGGCCAACTTCTCCGCCCCCACGGCGAGCCCCATGCGGACCTCGCCCGACTTCACGGCCATGATCGCCGTGCGAAGAGCAGTGGCTCCGGTCGCGCAGGCGTTCGACACGTTGTAGACGGGAATGCCGGTCTGACCGATCTGCTTCTGGAGCTGCTGGCCGTAACCACCGGCTCCCATCAGGTTGCCGGCCGCGAGGACGCCCATGTCGCCCATCGACACTCCGCCGTCACGAAGCGCGGCCATGGCGGCTTCGGCGCCGAGATCGACGATGTCCTTGTCGGAATGCTTTCCGAACTTCGTCATCGAGATTCCGAGGATGTAGATGTCGTCGGTGGCCATGATCTTCCCTTCGTGGCTGTTGCTGATTGGCTTGCGTTTGGTGGTGTTACGAAACGTTGGATGTTTGGAGTAGGCGTCAGGCCGGTTCGAATCCGAAACCGATGGCCTCGGTCCCGTCGTCGTCGGTGCCCAGACTGTAGGTGGCGAGGCGAACCTTCATCCCGAGGGTGATCTTCTCCGGTGTCGGGTCGACGTTGATGACGTTGCCTCGCACACTGGTGCCGTCGCAGTCGATCACGCCGGCCACGAACGGAACCGGAACACCTGGTGCGGCGAAGGCCACGATCGTGAAGGCCTTCAGGACGCCGGACGTCGGAATGTCGACCGGACGGAACTCGGTGGCGAAGCACCCTGCGCATGCATTGCGACGATCGAAGAAACGCGCCCCGCACTTGGAACATTCGTTGGCCACCAGGTGTGGCGACGGGGACAGGCTCAGGTAGGAGACCAAGGGAATCTGCTGGGCGGTCGAACTCGACATGACTGCTCCTCTCGGGGACACCAAACCCTACGACTCAGGAACGCCGGTTCGGAAACCGAGTCACCAGGTCCGGTGATGGATCTGCTGAGCGGAAGCCTTTCGGGCACGATGTTGCGGCGAACCCGACGGCTGATCCTCGGCGCTGCGCGGACCAATCGCGATCGCTCCGACGCACTCGACTTCGTCGGGAACTCCGAGATGACGGAGCGTTGCGCGGGGGTCGTGGAAGAGGCCGAAGAAGAGCGCGCCCCAGCGGCGTTCTTCCACGAGCAAGAGGACGTTCTGGGCGGCCATGGCGGCATCGGTCAGCCAGAAGGGCACCGACCAGCCTTGGGCGGTTTCCAGACCATGACCGACCTTGTCCGTCTCGGAATATCGCTCGAGGTAACTCCGGCGATCGCCCAGAACGAGGACCACCGCTGATGCGCTGAGCACCCCGGGGTTGGTCGTGGCGAACCATTCCCCAGCGCCCGAAACACGCCAGAACTCCCGCAGGTCGTCGTCCATCAGGATGAGGAAGTGAGTGCCTTGGGAAAAGCCGGCTGATGGCGCGAATCGAGCGGTGTCGCAGATCGCCACGATCTCGTGGAGGCTGACCGAGCCCGAGAAGGTGCGGGTCATCCGTCGTCGGCGGATGACCCGGGAAAGAACCGTGGCGCGTTCGTCCGACACCGTCGGCTCAACGACGACCGAGTTTGATGAGGTCTTCGGCCATCGTCCAGCCATGAACGATCAGCACACCCGCGGATGCGTCCGAGACACCGTCGAAGAGTTGACGAATGTCGGCCGAGATCTTCTCGGGCTTGGACGATTCGTGATCGAGGAATCCACTTCGTGCCTTCTTGGCGACGACGAATGTCTTTTCGTCGTAAGTCGAATCGACTCCGAACCTCCGAGCGAGGCGCTTTCCCCACGCCCGCTCCTCGCCGACGGCGCGATGGCCGGGGCGAGGGATCAATTCGGTCAGTTGCTTGAAGGCTTCCAGACCATCCGGCGAGGTGAAACGCGATCCGACGACGACGTCCTCGTCCGGGAACGCCATGAGCGCCCGGTGGTAGGCCTCGCTCATGAGACCCTTCAGAACCTGATCACGTTTGGAGGTCCGCTTGACACTCAGCAATCCGAGCAGAACGCAGGGGGTTCCGCCGATGCGCTCGAGGGTGGAGAAGGTGAAACCGTGAAGTTTCCCGCCATCGCGAGCGGTGGTGCACAGGACCCAGTCCTCCTTGGCCTTGGTGAGTTCGGTCAGCCCGAACGATCCTCCCATGGCGGCCATGTCATCGAGGTCGGCTTCGCTCAACGCGGCGCAATCCCGAGTTTCAACGTCGACGGCCATCGAAAAATGTCTCCCCCAGTTACGTAACCCCTCCATTCTGCCACTCGGGCGACGGTGACGGGAAACTTCGAGGGTTCAGACCGCTGGCAGGACGACGTCGATTCCGAAGGCGACCCGCAACTCGGGAACCACCCGATCGATCTCCACCGCGAACTCCGAACCGAGCTGAAGGATCTTGCCGGGGCCGAGATGAAGGTAGACGCGCGAGTCCCCGGGATGGCGACGAAGGATCTCCCGTAGTTCGTCGATGCGGCTCTTGCCGATCGAATCGGTCGGCAGGTTGAGTCGCAATTCGGCTACCGACTGGGTGAGTTTGATCGGCTCGATCTCCGTGGCCATCAGCGTGATTCGCTCGTCGTTCTGATTGACCCGGGCCTTGATCAGAACGACTCCGTCCTCCCGCAGTTTGCTTCCTTGGGCCGCCGCAACCTTGCTGTAGAGCGTCACCTCGACGGTTCCATGGAAATCTTCGAGCGTTACCAGAATCATCTGGTCGCCACGGCGGGTGGTCTTGCGCTCGAGTTTGGAGACGACTCCACCCAGGGTGACCGTCGAACCACCCGAAAGTTCGGAAACATCGGCCGTGGTGATGGTGGCGCGACGCGCGAGAGTGCCTTCATGACCCCAGAGGGGGTGGTCGCTGATGTAGAGACCGAGCAACTCCTTCTCGGCCTTGATCTTCACTTCACGGTCGAGCTCGAGGTCTGGGATCGGGATGTCGAGTGCGGCCTTCGCGTCCTCGGTGTCGAAGGAGTCGAAGAGGCTGAGCACCCCTTGGTCGGCTTCGTGGCGACGATTCAAGGCATCGTCCACGATCTGCTCGAAAACAGCCAGCAAACCACGGCGTGGATGACCGAGAGAATCGAATGCTCCGGCGCGGATGAAGCTCTCGACCGCCTTCTTGTTGAGACACTCGACCGGAACCCTCATACAAAAATCGTGGAATGACTGGAACGGACCGTTCGTGTCTCGCTCGAGGACGATCTTGTGGCACAAGGCGTTGCCGACACCCTTGATGGCCGACAACGCGAAAACCACCGACCGGTCCTCTGGACGGGCCGAGAAGTCGACATTCGATCGATTGATGTCGGGCACGAGAAGCGTGATCTTCTGTCGCCGCGCGTCCGACAAGTAGCCCGTTGCCTTTTCGATGTTGTCCTTCACCGAGGTGAGGAGCGCCGCGAAGAACTGAACCGGGTACATCGCCTTGAGGTAGGCGGTCTGATAGC
>Ga0075471_10002447_pt1 | contig 12204 bp, 9 predicted proteins | sample DEB19_08_DNA_2_FD_74787 | JGI IMG/M metagenome (GOLD analysis project Ga0075471, IMG submission 74787) | Aqueous microbial communities from the Delaware River and Bay under freshwater to marine salinity gradient to study organic matter... | ecosystem: Environmental > Aquatic > Marine > Coastal ... | reverse complement strand
GAGCAGCGGCTTGACCCGGTTGGCCTGACCCTCGCCGACGAAGATGACGCCGGGGCGTCCGATCACCCGGTGCACCGCGTCGAAATGCCCGTTGACACCGACCCCGGGGGTCACGCGCCACTTGCCGCGCATGTTCTCCAGCGCCCAGGCCGCGGCCCCGGTCTGCCCCTCGGCCTTCTTGTATACGTTCTTCTGCGCCCGGCGGCCGAAGATGATGAAGGCCACCATCACGCCGAGGACGACACCCAGCACGATCATCAGGTACTTGGTGAACCCGCCGGCCCAGATGCCGAAGGCCACCGAGATCGCCAGCACCAGCGCGAAGCCGCCGAGCATGTACGGCAGCAGCCGGCTGTCCTCCTGGCGCTGCATCTGGAAGGCCTGCCACAACTGCTTGCGGCGCTGCTTGGAGGCTGCCTTGGCTGCCGCCTTCGCCTCAGCCTTGGCGGCTTTGAGTTCGGCCGGGGTACGCGTCTTAGCCATGGGCGTCAAGGATAGGGGCCATAGCTGATCAGGATACGGACGGCTTGCGAGACAGCGAAGCCTGCTGGTAGAGCCGCCCGGCCCGATATGACGACCGCACCAGCGGACCGGCCAGCACTCCGGCGAAGCCGAGCCCCTCGGCGTAGCCCGCGAGGTCGACGAACTCGTCGGGATGCACCCACCGCTCGACCGGGTGGTGGCGCGCCGAAGGCCGCAGGTATTGGGTGATGGTGACGATGTCGCAGCCCGCGGCGTGCAGATCGGCCAGCGCCGCGTGCACCTCGTCGATGGTCTCGCCCATGCCGAGGATGAGGTTGCTCTTGGTCACCAGACCGAAGTCGCGGGCCGCGGTGATGACGTCGAGGCTGCGCTGGTACCGGAAGGCCGGCCGGATCCGTTTGAAGATCCGCGGGACGGTTTCGAGGTTGTGCGCGAACACTTCCGGGCGCGACTCGAACACCTCGCGCAGCAGATGCGCCTCCCCGTTGAAATCCGGGGCGAGCAGTTCGACGCCGGTGGCCGGGTTGAGTTCCTTGATCGCGCGGACCGTCTCGGCGTAGAGCCACGCCCCGCCGTCGGGCAGGTCGTCGCGGGCGACCCCGGTGACGGTGGCGTACTTCAGTCCCATCGCGGCGACGCTCTCGGCCACCCGGCGGGGTTCGTCGCGGTCGAACTCGGCGGGCTTGCCGGTGTCGATCTGGCAGAAGTCACAGCGCCGGGTGCACTGCTCCCCGCCGATCAGGAAGGTGGCCTCGCGGTCCTCCCAGCATTCGTAGATGTTCGGGCAGCCGGCCTCTTCGCAGACGGTGTGCAGACCCTCGCGGCGGACCAGGCCCTTGAGTTCGGTGAACTCCGGGCCCATCCGGGCCCGGGTCTTGATCCACGGCGGCTTGCGCTCGATCGGGGTCTCGGCGTTGCGCACCTCGAGCCGCAACAGCTTGCGGCCACCCGGAGCCGCCGGGCCGGCGACATTGGACTCCGGCTCCACGCTCATGGGTGCGATGTTACGGGCAGTCGCCCGTCGAGTGCGTCGCAGACGGCTTCGGCGACGAGGCCGCGGACCTCCTCGACGCCGATCCGGCGGCCGAGTTCGGCGGTCAGCGAGGTGACCCCGGCATCGGGGATCCCGCACGGCACGATCGCCGAGAACGCGCGCAGGTCGCAGTCGCAGTTCAGCGAGAACCCGTGCAGCGTGGTGCCGCGCGCCACCCGGATGCCGATCGCGGCGATCTTGCGCTCCGGGCGCACCTCGTCGGCCGGCAGCCAGACCCCGGACCGGCCGTCCACCCGGCCGGCGTCGAGCCCGAAGGCCGAGCACACCTTGATCAGTGACTCCTCAAGGCGCCGAACGTAATTCACCACATCCAGCGGTTCGGCCAGGCCGATCACCGGATACCCCACCAGCTGTCCCGGGCCGTGCCAGGTGATCTTGCCGCCGCGGTCGGTGTCGACGACGGGGGTGCCGTCCAGTGGCCGCTCGTGGGCCTCGGTGCGCCTGCCGGCGGTGTACACCGCCGGGTGCTCGAGCAGCAGCAGGGTGTCCGGTCCGCCGGCCACCCGGGCGTCGGCCAACTCGCGTTGAAGCTGCCAGGCGGCCTCGTAGTCGAGGATGCCGAGTTGGCGGATCTCGATCGGATCGGCGCCGGACCGGATGGACTGCCGCACGATCTCGACGCTACTACTGGCCGGCAGTCAGCGCGTAGGTCAGCGCTTCGCCGATGGTGTTGTGGTGGAAGGCGAACCCGGCCCGCTCCAGGGCGGCCGGGATCGCCCGCTGGCCGCCCAGCAGACCTTCGTCGGCGAACTCGCCGAGCAGGGTTTTCAGCGCGATACCGGGTACCGGCCACGGCGCCGGGCGGCCCACCGCGCGGCCCAGTGCCGAGGTGAACTCCGCGTTGGTCACCGGGGCCGGACCGGTGAAGTTGACCGGTCCGGACAGCCGGGCGTCGTTGATCGCGAAGAGCAGCGCGCGGATCTGGTCCTCCAGACTGATCCAGGGCATGTACTGGCGGCCGCCGCCGAGTCGGCCGCCCAGGCCCAGCGCGAACAACGGCCGCAGCTTGCCCAGCACGCCGCCGCCGGGGGAGAGCACCAGTCCGGTCCGGGCCAGCACCACCCGAGCGCCGGACTCCTGCGCGGGTGCGGTGGCGGCCTCCCAGTCCACACACAGCCGGGCCAGGAATCCCTTTCCGGCAGGGGCGGATTCGTCGACGATGCGATCGCGGGTGTCGCCGTAGTAACCGACCGCGCTGGCGTTGATCAGGACCGGCACCTCCGCATCGGCGACCGCCGCGGAGATCACCTCGGTGGGGTCGATCCGGCTGTCGCGCAGGCTCTGTTTGAACGCACCCGACCAGCGCCGCTCACCGACCCCGACGCCGCAGAGGTTGACCACCGCGTCGACGCCGTCGAGAGCCGCCGGATCGAATTCGCCGCGCTCGGGATTCCACTGCACTTCGTCCCGGCCGGCCGCCGTGCGCCGCACGATGCGGACCACCCGGTGATCGGCGGTGCGCAGCGCGGCGACCAGGGCCGAGCCGATCAGTCCGGACGATCCGGCGATGGCGACGGTGCCATTGACCTCGGAAGGGGTCAAAATCAGAGGCCCAGTTCGGCCTCGAAGGCCCCTTCTTCCAGCCGCCGCTTCACGGTGGTGAGGAATCGGCCGGCGTCGGCGCCGTCGATCAGCCGGTGGTCATAGGTCAGCGGCAGGTAGCAGATCGAGCGGACGCCGATCGACTCGTTGCCGAACTCGTCGGCGATCACCCGCGGGCGCTTGACGATCGCGCCGGTGCCCAGCATCGCCGCCTGCGGCGGGACCAGGATCGGCGTGTCGAACAGCGCGCCCTGGCTGCCGATGTTGGTGATGGTGAAGGTGCCGCCGGAGAGCTCGTCGGGCTTGAGGTCGCCGGACCGGGCCCGGGCGGCGATGTCGTTGATGGCCCGGGCCAGACCGGCCAGCGACAGGTCGCCGGCGTTGTGGATCACCGGTGAGAGCAGGCCCTGGTCTGTGTCCACCGCGAAACCGATGTTCTCGGTGTCGTAGTAGGTGATCTCGCCGGCGTCCTCGTTGTAGCTGGCATTGATGTTCGGATGCGCCTTGAGGGCGTCGATCGCCGCGCGGGCGATGAACGGCAGGTAGGTGAGGTTGACGCCCTCCCGTTCGGCGAACTCCTTCTTGGCCCGGGCCCGCAGTCCGACGATCCGGGTCATGTCGACCTCGTGGGTCTGAGTCAGCTGAGCGGTGGACTGCAGCGACTCCCGGGTCTTCTTGGCGGTGAGCTTGCGGACCCGGTTGGCCTTCTGGGTGGTGCCGCGCAGGTGGGCCAGCGGCGAGGCGGTCGCGGCAGCGGGGGCCGAGGGGGCCGACGCCGCAGCAGCCGGGGCGGGCGCCGCCGTGGGCGCCGCCTTGGGTTCCGACGCGGCCAGCACGTCCTGCTTGCGGATGCGGCCGCCGACGCCGGTGCCCTGCACCGCCGCCAGATTCACGCCCTTCTCGGCCGCCAGCTTGCGCACCAGCGGGGTGACGTACGGGGCGCCGTCGCCGGCCTCGATGCGACCGGCCGGGGTGGGATGGGCCACCGGCGCGGCGGCCTGCGGGGCAGGTGCCGGAGCCGGAGCCGCAGCCGGGGGTGCGGGAGCGGGTGCCGGCGGAGCCGGCGGAGGAGTCGCAGGGGCAGCGGGAGCGGGGGCCTGCGGTGCGGCACCGGCAGCGCCGATCTTGGCCAACTCGCCGCCGACCGCGACGGTGTCGTCCTCGGCGGCGGTGATGCTGAGCAGGGTGCCCGAAACGGGGGACGGGATCTCGGTGTCGACCTTGTCGGTGGAGACCTCCACGAGCGGCTCGTCCGCCGCGACCGCATCGCCGACCTTCTTCAGCCACCGGGTGACGGTGCCTTCGGTGACCGACTCGCCCAGCGTCGGCATCAGCACCGGGGTCGATGCACCGCCCGATGCGGCCGGGGCGGCGGGCGCCGGGGCCGCGGGGGCCGCGGGCACCGGTTCGGGTGCGGCTTGGGCGACCGGTTCCGGTGCCGGGGCGGGAGCGGCCGGGGCCGCCTCAACCGGCGCGGCGGCCGGCGCGGCGGCGGGGGCCTCGCCGGCCTCGCCGATGACGGCCAGTTCGCCGCCGACGGCGACGGTGTCATCCTCGTGGGCCACGATCTTGGTCAGAACGCCGGAGGCGGGTGCGGGGATCTCGGTGTCGACCTTGTCGGTCGAGACCTCCAGCAACGGCTCGTCCACCACAACGGTGTCACCCTCTTGCTTGAGCCAGCGGGTGACAGTGCCCTCGGTGACGCTTTCACCCAGCGCGGGCATCTGGACGGAGACGGCCATGTTGGCTCCTTATAAACGACGGATCGGCGTCAGACTTACCACAGCGAGTGCCCCCATCCTGTCATTCCGTTCCGCTCCACGGCACTGAAGTAGATTTGGACGCCAAATGGCAACCCGCTACGTCGAATCCCGGGACGGCACCCGAATCGCCGTTTACGAGGAGGGCAACCCCGGCGGCCCCGTCGTCGTGCTGGTGCACGGGTGGCCGGATTCACACGTCCTGTGGGACGGCGTCGTCGCCGGTCTGGCGCAGCGCTACCGGCTGATCCGCTATGACAACCGCGGGGCAGGCGCGTCCGAGGTGCCCAAGTCGGTGGCGGCGTACGCGATCGCCCGGCTGGCCGACGACTTCGATGCCGTCGCCAACGCCGTGTCGCCCGGTTCCCCGGTGCACGTGGTCGGCCACGACTGGGGCTCGGCCACCATGTGGGAGTACCTGAGCCGCCGCACGGCGTCTGAGAGGGTCGCGTCCTACACCTCGATCTCCGGACCTGATCCGGCACACCTGAGCCGTTTCATCCGCGACGGACTGGCCCGCCCCTGGCGGCCGCGGCGGTTCGCCCGCGCCCTGTCGCAGGCGGCCCACTTCAGCTACATGATCGGGTTCTCGGTCCCGGTGCTCACGCCCGTGGCCATGCGCGCGTTCCTGGCCCGCACGCTCAACCGGGCGGTGTTCACCGCGGGCATCCCCCGAGAGCGGCGTTTCCAGGGCGACACCTTCGTCGCCGACGCAACCAACGGGCTGAAGATCTACCGCGCGAACTTCCTCCGGTCGCTGGTCCGCGCCGGCGGTGAGCGCCACGTCGCGGTTCCGGTGCAGTTGCTGGTCAACAGCCGGGACAAATTCGTCAGGCCGTGGGTCTACGACGACACTCCGCGCTGGGTGCCGCGGCTATGGCGCCGCGACCTGCCGGCCGGGCACTGGCTGCCGATGTCGAACCCGGATCTGGTGGCCGGTGCGGTCGATGAACTGATCGGCCACATCGAGGGCGGCGAGGCCACCCGCGCGCTGCTGCGCGCGCAGGTGGGCCGGGAGCGGAAGCCGTTCGGAGACTCACTCGTCGTGGTGACCGGAGCGGCCAGCGGCATCGGGCGGGCCACTGCGGCCGCGTTCGCCGCCGAGGGCGCCGAAGTGGTGGTCAGCGACATCGACGAGGCCGGGGTGACCGCGACCGCGGCGCAGATCGCCGCCGCCGGCGCCGTCGCGCATCCGTATGTGGTCGACGTGTCCGACGCCGCGGCCGTCGAGGCGTTCGCCGAGCAGGTGTGCGCCACCCACGGGGTGCCCGACATCGTGGTCAACAACGCCGGCATCGGGGTGGCCGGGGCGTTCCTGGACACCCCGGCCGAACAGTTCGACCGGGTGCTCGACGTCAACCTCGGCGGGGTGGTCAATGGCTGCCGGTCCTTCGCCCGCAGGCTGGTCGACCGCGGGGCCGGCGGGCACATCGTCAACGTCGCCTCGATGGCGGCCTACGCTCCGCTCAGTTCGCTCAACGCCTACTGCACCTCGAAGGCGGCGGTCTACATGTTCTCCGACTGCCTGCGCGCCGAACTCGACGCCGCCGGCATCGGGCTCACGACGATCTGCCCCGGCGTGGTGAACACCAACATCGTCTCGGCGACGGGTTTCCATGCGCCGCAGGGCCGCAACTCTGCGGTGGCCGGCCGGCGCGCGCAACTGGAGCGGATGTTCGCGATGCGCGACTACCGGCCGGAGAAGGTCGCTGCCGCCATCCTGTCGGCGGTGCGCAGGAACAAGCCGATCCGCCCGGTGACGCCGGAGGCCTATCTGCTGTACGGAACCTCGCGGATACTGCCGCAGGCATTGCGCTCCACCGCTCGCGGGAAAGTGGTCTAGTAACCTCCGTGCACTGGTTCGCGGCGAGTCCGTTGCTCACCCTGTTCGTCTGCATCGGGCTGGGCAGTGTGTTCGGCCGAATCCGTTTCGGCCCGGTGTCTTTCGGCCCCGCCGGTGCACTGTTCGTGGCACTGGCGCTCTCGGCGATCGAACCGAAGGCCGCGCTGCCGCCGATCGTCACCACCTTGTCGCTGTGCGTGTTCTGCTACATGGTCGGCATCGCCGCGGGACCGGCGTTCATCGGAGCGATCCGCACCGGCTGGCGCCCGGTGGTGGTGTCGCTGACGGCGATCCTCGCGATGGCCGGCGCCGGCCTGCTGACCGGCCGGCTGTTCGGGTTCGACACCGGCACCATCGCCGGCGCCTTCTCCGGGGCCGGCACCGCGACGGCGGCACTCGGCGCGGTCCAGGAGCAGTTGGCCGATGGGGGAGTGATCCCTCCGCAGCCGGCCATCGGATACGCCGTCGCCTATCCGATCACCGTCCTGTTGACGATCCTGGCCTGTACCTACCTGATCTCCGCGGGGAAGAAGAAGCCGAATCCCGAAGACACCGAACAGGTCTCACCGATCGTGATCCGCACCATCGAGCTGGCCGGCACCCCCGGACTGACGGTGCGTGACTTCGAGGCGAAGTTCGGTTCGGTGGTCTCCCGGCTGACCCGCGGCGGGCGGACCGTGGTGGCCCACGAGGCCGAGCAACTGGCTGCCGGCGACCTGCTCACCGTCACCGCCCGAGAGGACGCCATCACTCGATTGGCCGCCGAGCTCGGCCGGCTGACCACCGAGGAACCGTGGCTGGATCGCTCCAGCATCGACTTCCGCCGCATCGCGTTGTCCAACTCCGCCTACATCGGGCGCGAACTGCGCGATCTGCGGATGGAGGAGCGCTTCGACGCGGTGGTCAGCCGGGTGCGGCGCGGCGACGTCGACATCATCGCCACCCCCGATCTCATCCTGTGCGCCGGCGACCGGTTGCGGGTCACCGCGCCGCGGGACAGGCTGGCCGACATCACCAAGGACCTCGGCGACTCCGAGCGCGCTGCCGGTGACATCAACGCGATCGGGCTGGGTCTGGGGCTGGCGCTGGGCCTGTTGCTGGCCTTCGTCAAGATCCCACTGCCCGGCGGCGGCGGACTGGTGCTGGGCACCGCCACCGCACCGCTGGTGATGGGAGTGATCCTGGGCGCGATCGGCCGCACCGGCCCGGTGGTGTGGACGCTGCCCGGAAACGTCACCTACACCCTGAATCAGTTCTCGCTGTTGATCTTTCTGGTGGCCGTGGGCACCGGCGCGGGACCCGGGCTGGTCAAAGCGCTGTCATCGGAGGGCCCGCAGTTGGTGGGCCTGGGATTCGCCATCGCCGCCGCGCATGCGCTGGTGTGCGTGATCGGGCTGCGCTGGGTGCTCAAGTACGGCACCGCCCGGTCGCTGGGCGGGCTGACCGGATCCCAGCTCAACCCCGCCCCGTACGCCTACGCCATGGGCAAGGTGCCCGATCAGCGGGTCGCCGTCGGTTACGCGGTGCTGTTCCCGGTGTCGATGATCGCCAAGGTGTTCCTCGCGCAGTTGATGGTCGTCTTCTTCTAACGGCTTCAGCCGTTCTCTGCGATGTCCTCCAGGGCTGCGAACAGCGTCCGCACCGGCACCCCGGTCCCGCCCTTGGGGGTGTAGCCCCACGGCCCGCCGGTGTTGTAGGACGGCCCGGCGATGTCGATGTGCACCCACTGCACGCCCTCGGCGACGAACTCGCGCAGGAACACCCCGGCCACCAGCATGCCGGCGAACCGCTGTGAGCTGATGTTGGCCAGGTCGGCGACCGTCGACTTCAGGTCGTCCTTGAGTTCGTCGGGAAGCGGCATGGGCCAACCGTTTTCGCCCTCGCGCTGGGACAGCGCGGCCACCCGGTCGCGGAACTCCTCGCTGCCCATCACGCCGGGGATACGCGCGCCGAGTGCCACGGTCTGGGCCCCGGTCAGCGTCGAGGTCTCGATCAGGTAGTCCGGGGAGTCCTCGCAGGCCCGCACCATCGCGTCGGCCAGGATCAGCCGGCCCTCGGCGTCGGTGTTGAGCACCTCCACGGTGGTGCCGCCGTACTGGGTCAGCACGTCGCCGGGGCGTTGCGCGGTGGCCGAGGGCATGTTCTCGGCCATCGGGACGGTGGCGATGACGTCGATCGGCAACTGCTGGCTGGCGGCGAGCACCATGGTGGCGATCACCGAGGCCGCGCCGGCCATATCCGAGGTCATGTGGTGCATCTGGGCGGCCGGCTTGATCGAGATGCCGCCGGTGTCGAAGGTGATGCCCTTACCCACCAGGGCGACCTTCTTGGCGCCCTTGCGGCCCTTGCCGCCCTTGTAGGTCATCCGCACCAGCCGGGGCGGATTGGAGGAACCCTTGCCCACGCCGACGATGCCGCCGAAGCCGGCCTTGGCCAGTGCCTTCTCATCGAGCACCTGGACATCGATGCCCGCCATGGCGCCCAATGCCTTTGCGCGCTGGGCGAATTCGGCCGGATGCAGGTGGCTGGGCGGGGTGTTGACCAGATCTCGCGCGGTGGCCACCGCGGAGGCCACCGCCACCGCACGCTCGGCCAGGGCCTTGGCGCCGCGCTCGGTGCTCAGCGCGGTGATCTTGGACAGCAGCGGTTCCTTGGGAACGGTCCGGGAACTGCGGAATTCGTGCATCTGGTAGGCGCCGAGGATGAGCCCCTCGACGGCGGCTTCCACGTGCAGTTCGGACAGCAGGGTGACGATCGTCCCGACGCCACTAAGGGATCGGGCGGCCACGCCGGAGGCGCGGCGGATCGCCTCGGCCGACCACTCGTCGCGCGGAGCGCCCAGGCCGACGGCCAGCACGCTGGCCACCGGCAGCGAGGGGATGGGCAACCGGGTCACCTGCTCGGCGCCGCCCTTGACGCCCAGCGCCTTCAGCGCCACCTCGATCTCACCGATCGCCTCGGCGTCGAGGAACGGTCCGCCGACGACGGTGGCGGTGCCGTCGCCGTCGGGATCGGAGACGACGGGAACGACCAGCACCGCCGCCGAGGATCGCTTGGGCAGGGTGGTCGCGACGGTGACGGTGGGGGCGCTGTAACCGGGTTGGGTGCTCACCTGCGACACCCTAACGGGGCGGTGAGATTAGGGTTGGACGCCGTGAGCGACGAAGAACTGTTGCACGGTCCCCTGGAAGCCCAACACCGCGAGCACGGCGCCACCTTCGCGCCGTTCGGCGGGTGGCTGATGCCGGTGTCCTACGGCGGCACCGTCGGGGAGCACACCGCGACCCGCGAGGCGGTCGGCCTGTTCGACGTCAGCCATCTGGGCAAGGCCCTGGTGAAGGGTCCCGGCGCGGCGGAGTTCGTGAACTCGGCGCTGACCAACGACCTTCGCCGGATCGGTCCGGGCAAGGCGCAGTACACGCTGTGCTGCACCGCCGACGGCGGTGTGATCGACGATCTGATCGCCTACTACGTCAGCGATGACGAGATCTTCCTGGTGCCCAACGCCGCCAACACCCCCGCGGTGGTCGCCGCGTTGCACAAGGCTGCGCCGCAGGGCATTTCGGTGACCGATGAGCACCGTTCCTACGCCGTGCTGGCGGTCCAGGGCCCGCGTTCGGCCGAGGTTCTCACGGCACTGAAGCTGCCGACCGAGATGGACTACATGGAGTACGCCGACGCCGAGTACGCCGGTGTGCCGGTGCGGGTGTGCCGGACCGGGTACACCGGGGAGCAGGGCTACGAACTGCTGCCGTCGTGGGATTCGGCGCCGGTGGTGTTCGACGCCCTGGCTGCCGAGGTGCAGCGGTGCGGCGGCCAGCTGGCCGGCCTCGGCGCCCGCGACACCCTGCGCACCGAGATGGGGTATCCGTTGCACGGTCATGAACTGTCGCTGGACATCTCGCCGCTGCAGGCCCGCTGCGGCTGGGCGGTCGGCTGGTCCAAGGACGCGTTCTGGGGCCGCGATGCGCTGCTGGCCGAGAAGCAGGCGGGACCGCGCCGGCTGCTGCGCGGGCTGCGGGCCACCGGGCGCGGCGTGCCGCGGGCGGAGATGACGGTGCTGCGTGGCGGAGCGCCGATCGGGGTCACCACCTCGGGAACCTTCTCGCCGACGCTGGGGGCCGGGATCGCACTGGCCCTGATCGACGCCGACGCCGATGTCGCCGACGGTGACACCGTCAGCGTCGACGTCCGCGGCCGGGCGCTGGACTGCGAGGTGGTCAAGCCGCCGTTCGTCGACGTCAAGACCCGTTAGCCCGCCATAGTCCCGGTTATAGACTCTCCCCATGTCCCAAGCCCTGCTCGAGTTCACCGTCGAGCCCGCCACGTCGCCGGCCAGTGCGGCCCGGCGCGCGGAGATCCTGGCCGACCCGGGATTCGGCAAGTTCTACACCGACCACATGGTCTCGCTGCTCTACACCCATGAGCGCGGCTGGTACGACGCACAGGTGCTGCCGTTCGGGCCGATCGAACTCGACCCGTCGGCCATCGTCCTGCACTACGCCCAGGAGGTCTTCGAAGGTCTGAAGGCCTACCGGTGGGCCGACGGCTCGATCGTCTCGTTCCGCCCGGAGGCCAACGCGGCCCGGCTGCGCGCCTCGGCCCGCCGGCTGGCCATCCCGGAGCTGCCGGACGAGATCTTCATCGAGTCACTGCGTCAGCTCATCGCGGTCGACCATGACTGGGTGCCGCCCGCCGGCGGCGAGGCGTCGCTGTACCTGCGTCCGTTCATCATCGCCACCGAGCCGGGGCTGGGTGTGCGTCCGGCCGCGGAGTACCGGTACATGGTGATCGCCTCCCCGGCCGGGGCCTACTTCAAGGGCGGCATCAAGCCGGTCAGCGTGTGGCTGTCCACCGAGTACGTCCGGGCCAGCCCGGGCGGCACCGGCGCGGCCAAGTTCGGCGGCAACTACGCGGCCTCGCTGCTGGCTCAGGCCCAGGCCGCCGAGCACGGCTGCGACCAGGTGGTCTGGCTGGACGCCATCGAGCGCCGTTACGTCGAGGAGATGGGCGGGATGAACCTGTTCTTCGTCTTCGGCAGCGGCGGTTCGGCGCGGCTGGTGACCCCGGAGTTGAGCGGTTCGCTGCTGCCCGGCATCACCCGGGATTCGTTGTTGCAGTTGGCCGGTGACGCTGGCTTCGCCGTCGAGGAGCGCAAGATCGACGTCGCCGAATGGCGCAAGGGCGTGGCCTCCGGCGAGATCACCGAGGTGTTCGCCTGCGGGACTGCCGCGGTGATCACCCCGGTGGCACGGGTCAAATCCGACGAGGGTGAGTTCACCGTCGGTGACGGCTCACCGGGTGAGGTGACGATGGCCCTTCGCGACACCCTGACCGGGATTCAGCGCGGCCTCTTCGCCGACACGCACGGCTGGATGACCCGGCTCGGCTGACGCCTCGCCGGAGGGCGTGGATGACCCGGCTCGGCTGATGCCTCGCCGGAGGGCGTGGATGACCCGGCTCGGCTGATGCCTCGCCGGAGGGCGTGGATGACCCGGCTCGGCTGATGCCTCGCCGGAGGG
>Ga0075471_10002446_pt1 | contig 12205 bp, 12 predicted proteins | sample DEB19_08_DNA_2_FD_74787 | JGI IMG/M metagenome (GOLD analysis project Ga0075471, IMG submission 74787) | Aqueous microbial communities from the Delaware River and Bay under freshwater to marine salinity gradient to study organic matter... | ecosystem: Environmental > Aquatic > Marine > Coastal ... | reverse complement strand
CTGCTTCGCCAGCAGGTGGGAGTATGCGCCCGCACAGATGACGAGCTTGTCCACCTTGTGAGCCCCATGCGCCTTCAGCTGCAGTGCGCTCACGCGGTTGCCCTCGCGCTCCAGCGTCACCACCTCGTCCTGCAGCACCCGGCCGCCGTTCTTCACCACCTCCGCCGCGATGGATTTCACCGCGCGGCCGGGATTGGTGAGGAAATACCAGCCGCCATGGAACACGCCGCAGTGGACGCTCTTGCCCAGTGCCGGCTCCAGTTCGCGCGCCTCGTCGCCCGAGATGCGCTTCATCTCGTAGCCATGCGCCTTCTTCACCGCGCGCTCGTTGGACTCCGACAGGAACTGCGCCTCGGTCTCGTAAAGCCTGAGCGTGTCCTGCAGCCTGATCATGTCCGCCGTGCCCGCCGCCTTCAGCAGCGTCTCGAAGTCCGACATCACCCGCATGGCGAGGTCGGCGCGGGCCGCGGTGATGGCCTTCACCCGGTCGGGCAGCGAGTTGCGCGCGAGCGAGATGAACCACGGCAGCGCCTTGGGCAGGTAGGACCAGCGGATGGTGAGCGGCCCGAGGGGATCGAGCAGCCAGCCCGGAATTTTCATCAGCATGTGCGGGTGAACCGTCGGCACGATCTCGGCGAAGGCCAGGCCACCGGCATTGCCGAAGCTCGCGCCTTCGCCGGGCGGCACCCGGTCGACGATGGTCACGTCGTAGCCCTCGCGCTGCAGGAAGGCGGCGGCCGAGACGCCCACGATGCCGGCGCCGATGATCGTTGCGGATGGCTTTGTCACGTTGGAAGCGTCCTGAAATAGTCCACGCAATGCGCCTCGAAGGCCGAGACAAGGCGTGTCTTGCGCATTTGGCGAAGCCCCGCAAGCGCGATCACGCCACGCTCCACCTCATCCGCGATGGGCCTCACCGCCAGTTCCTCGCCGGCATAGGTATGATCGCCGAAGGGCCTCGTCACCAGGATCGAATAGCCCAGTCCCTGGCCCACCAGCCCGCGCACGACTTCGAGTGAGGGCGACGAGAACGCCACCTTTGGTGCGAGCCCGGCCGTTTCGAGTATGCGGGTGAAATAGGTGCGGCTCGGCGCGATGTCGAGTAGCACGAAGGGCTCGTCCTTTAGCGCGATCAGTGGAACGTTCTTGAGCCGGGTGAGCTTGTGCCTGCCCGGCAGCAGCACATGCGGCGCGGAGGAGGCGAGCGGCGTCAGCGCGAAGTCGTCGGGCATGTCGACGTCATAGAGCAGTGCGAGGTCGAACACCCCGCCGCGCAGGCCCTTGAACAGTTCGTCCTGAGTGCCCTCCGCCATGCGGAAGGTGACCTTGGGGTGGTGGTTCATGAAGCCCTTGATCAGCGGCGGCACGAAGGACGGCGCGATGGTGGCGAAGCTGGCGAGCGCCAGCTGCCCCTCGATTGCGGTGCCCGCCGCCGCCGTGTCGCGCTGCAGGTCCTGCGCATGGGTGAGGAGGTTGCGCGCCTCCTTGAGGAAGCCGAGGCCGGCAGGGGAAGGGCTCACCCCCTGCGCATGGTGGCGGATGAACAGCTGCAGTCCGATCTGCTCCTCCAGCTTGGCCAGCGAGGCTGAGAGGGTGGGCTGGGCGACGCCGAGATGGGCCGAGGCCGCCGCCACCGAGCCATGGTCCCAGATCGCCACGGCATGTTCCACCTGGCGCAGCGTATAGCGCAGCATCGGCAAATCCTATTCAACAGCGCGATATAATCTATTTTTCCGATGCCAGCCCCTCTGTCAAGCTTCTGGCATCTGAACGGAGGGAACGGGCAGATGAACGCGATGGCAAAGCCGCCCGTGCGGGTGGAGGATTTCGTGGCCGCCATGGGGCTCGCCGCCACCGGCGTCTCGGTGGTGACGACCGACGGCCCCAAGGGCCGCTTCGGCCTCACGGTGAGTGCCGTGTCCTCGGTTTCGGCCGAGCCGCCGCTGGTGCTGTGCTGCATCAACCGCAAGAGCCCGGCCGTGGTCGCGGTCGAAGGGAACGGCGTCTTCGCCGTCAACCTGCTCTCCGCCCACCACCGCGCCTATGCCGAAACCTTCTCCGGCCGCCCGCGCGAGGGCAATCCCTTCGATTTCTCGAACCATCACTGGCGCGACGGCGAACTCGGCCTGCCGCTGGTGGCGGAGGCCACCGCCATCTTCGAGTGCGAACTCCATGACCGGCTCGACGCCGGCACCCACCGCATTTTCATCGGCCGTGTCGTCGCCGCCCATCGTGGTGCGCACGACCCGCTGGTCTATTGCAACCGCGCCTTCGGGCGCATCGTCACGCATGAGGGACACTGAACCATGATCAGGACAGGCGAACAGTACCGGGACTCGCTCCGCGACGGCCGCGAGGTGTGGATCAACGGCGAGCGCGTCAAGGATGTGTCGCGCCACCCGCAGTTCAAGCCACTCGTCGACATACGTGCCCGCATCTATGACATGCAGCACGAGGCGAAGACGCAAGGCATCATGACTTATGAGGAGAAGGGCGAGCGCTTCCCCATCGGCTTGCGCCTGCCCTTCGAGAAGAAGGACTGGGACGACAAGCGCCGCGCGGTGGATACGGTGATGAACGACATCGGCGGTGTCGTCACCCGCGTGGGCGACGAGACCATCGGCGAGATGTGGTCGCTGTGGGACGGCAAGGAGATCCTTAACGAGATCGACCCGCGCTTCGCCGAGAATATCGAGCGCCACATCCACCTCGTCATCAAGAACGACCCCTTCCACGTCTCCGCCAACACCGATCCCAAGGGCGACCGCTCCAAGCGCCCGCAGGACCAGGACCCCGACATGCTCGTCCATGTGGTGAAGGAGACCGATGCCGGCATCATCATCCGCGGCGCCAAGTACGAAACCGCCGCGGCCTATTCGAACCAGGCCTTCCTCAAGCCCACCATCGCCAACTGGGGCGATTCCAAGCTGTCGGAATATGCGCTGGGCTGCATCGTCCGCATGGACGCGCCGGGCGTGAAGCACATCTGCCGCACCGGCTTCACCGGCCGTGCTCCGGAGCGTGACTATCCCCTCTCGAACAAGTTCGACGAGGTCGACACGCTGATGATCCTCGACAATGTGCTGATCCCCTGGGAGGACATCCTGTTCTACCAGCACACCCGCGCCGCGGCCTTCATCCGCCAGACGCTGCACCGCTATTCGGCCTTCCCCTTCGTGCAGCGCACGCTGAGCTATGCCGACCTCATCATCGGCGCTGCCCTGTGGAACGCGCGGCAGACAGGCCTCGACAAGCAGCAGGCGGTACAGGAGAAGCTCGCCGAGCTCGCCATCTGGCGCGAGGGCATCAACGCCCACCTCACCGCTGCCATCGCCACCGGCGAGCGCAGCCCCAACGGATTGCTGATGCCCAACCAGTCGCTGCTCTTCACCGGCCGCTGCCATGCCTTGAACAACCTGCCGCGCATGATGCACATCGCGCGCGAGCTCTGCGGCGGCCAGATCTGCGTGACGCCGGACTCCGCCGTCTTCGACCATCCGGAAACCAAGCAGTGGATGGACAAATACTACTCGGTCAACGACGAGTGGCAGGCGGAAGACCGCCGCAAGCTCCTCGCGCTGGCGCGTGATGCGCTGAACTCGGACTATGCCGGCCACCGGCTGACGTTCCAGCTCTTCGCCCAGTCGGCGCCCTTTGCCCAGTCCGCCGCGGTCTACCGCACCTTCGACTGGAACAATGCGCTCAAATTTGCGCAGAAGGCGGGCGGGCTCTCGGACAATATCTGGGGTGTCACGAAGCAGGCCGCAGAGTAATCTCCGGATCAGAATCACGAGGATCAGACCATGACGGCCCACAAGCGCATCCGCCCCTTCAACACCAAGGACACCTATCCGGAGCAGAAGCTCGACAATGATCTCTGCCAGGGCGTGGTCGCGCGCGGCAGCACGGTGTTCCTGCGTGGCCAGGTTTCGCAGGACCTCGACACGCGCGAGTCCCTCCACGTCGGCGATGCCACGGCCCAGACCGCCAAGACCATGGCCAACATCAAGATGCTGATGGAGGAAGCCGGCGGCCACATGGACCACATCTGCCGTATCGTGGTGTACCTGACGGACGTCCGCTACCGCCAGGACGTCTATCGCGAGATGGGCAAGTGGCTGAAGGGCGTGTTCCCGTGCTCCACCGGCCTCGTCATCACGGCACTCGCCCGGCCCGAATGGCTGGTCGAGATCGAAGTCACCGCCGTCATTCCGGACTAGGAGGGCAGGGCATGGTCCAGCCAGCCGACGTGAAGCGTGCCCTGAAGACGCTGGCAGCGGTGGCAGCCACGCCCTTTTCTCAGGCGGACACCATCCCCCCGATGCTCTATTCGTCGGAGGCCGTGCACGAACTCGAGAAGGAGCGCATCTTCGCCAGGGAGTGGCTGTGCCCCGGCCTCGCGGCGGATGTGCCCAATCCGGGCGACTACATCACCTTCTCGATCAATGACCAGCCGGTGCTCACCCTCCGCGGCGATGACGGCGTGGTGCGCAGCTTCTCCAACGTCTGCCTGCATCGCATGATGCCGCTGGCGGAGGGCCGCGGCTCCTGCGGGCGCAAGCTCGTCTGCCCCTATCACGCCTGGACCTATGACACGCAGGGCAAGGTGATCGGTGCGGGCCATATGGGCGGCCGCGACCCGGCTTTCGACAAGAAGCAGTATCGCCTTCCGGAGATTCGCACCGAGATCTGGGAAGGCTGGATCTACGTGACGCTCAACCCCGATGCGCCAAAGGTCGCCAGTCTCCTCGCGCCCTTGCTCCCGGTGGTGAAGAACTACGGCATGGAAGGCTACATTCCGGTCATCCACCAGGACCACACCTGGGCCACCAACTGGAAGCTGCTCAACGAGAACTTCATGGAAGGCTATCACCTGCCCGTGGCGCACAAGGCGACGGTGGGTGCGTGGTTCCCGGTGGAGGATACGGTATTTCCGGAAGACGTGCACGACGCCTTCACCTACCAGACCTTTACCAAGGACGAGAACGCGCGCTATGGCCGCGCGCATGCCTCCAACACCAGGCTCCAAGGCAAGGAGCGCTTCACGTCGATCCTGCCCACCGTGTTTCCCAGCCACATGTATGTGCTGGCGCCCGATCATCTCTGGTACCTGTCGCTGAGGCCGGAGGGCACCGGCCGTGTTCACCTGCGATTTGGCATCGCGCTGGCGCCGGAGGTTCATGCGGCGCTGGGCGAGGGCCGGGATGCCTGGGTGAAGGAACTCGCCGACTTCTTCGACCGTGTGAACGCCGAGGACAAGCTTGTGGTGGAAGGCATCTATCAGGGGTCGCGTGCCCCGTTCGCCTCGCGCGGGCCGCTGAGCTGGCTCGAGCGCGAGATCCATGACTTCGCCCGGTATCTTGCCAAGAGGCTTTGCTGATGCCGCATCAGCGCACGGGTTTCTTCTTCGACGAGAAATGCCTCTGGCACTTCGGCAAGGCCAATGCGCTGTTCTTCCCCGTGGGCGGATGGGTGCAGCCGCCCAATGCGTCTGGCTATTGCGAGAGCCCCGACAGCAAGCGGCGGCTGAAGAGCCTGCTCGACGTCTCGGGCCTCACCGACAGGCTCGACGTGCGAACTGCCCCCATGCTGGCGCGGGAAGACCTGCTGCGCGTTCACCCAGCCTCGTACCTGGATCGCTTCGCCGAACTCAGTGCCAAGGATGGTGGCGACATGGGCTTCGAGTCCACCTTCGGGCCGGGTGGCTATGACATCGCGCGCGTGTCCGCCGGCCTTGCGGCGGAGGCGGTGGATGCGGTGTTGAAGGGCGATCTGCGCAATGCCTATTCCATGTCGCGCCCGCCGGGCCATCACTGCCTGCCGAACACTGGTCTCGGCTTCTGCCTCCTCGCCAACGGCGCGCTGGCCATCGAACGCGCCATCGCGCGGCACAAGCTCAGCCGGGTCGCCGTCATCGACTGGGACGTGCACCACGGCAACGGCACCGAGGCGATATTCTACGAGCGCCCGGACGTGCTTACCATCTCGCTGCATCAGGACCGCTGCTTCCCCACGGATTCAGGCTTTGCGAAGGATCGCGGCAAGGGCAGGGGCGAGGGCTACAACATCAATGTGCCGCTGCTGCCCGGCGGCGGACACCAGACCTATGTCGACGCGATGGAGCTGATCGTGCTGCCCGCGCTGGAGCGCTACCGGCCGGAGCTGATCGTCGTGGCCTGCGGCTATGATGCGAGCATCGTCGATCCGCTGTCGCGCATGATGGCGCACAGCGACACCTATCGCTGGCTGATGCAGGCCACGCTCGATGCCGCCGCCGAACTCTGCAACGGCCGCGTGGTGGTGATGCATGAGGGCGGCTATTCGGAGGCCTATGTGCCCTTCTGCGGCCAGGCGCTGATGGAGGCGCTGTCGGGCCACCGCACGGAAGTGACCGACCCCAACCTCGAGATCGCCATCCAGCAGCAGCCGGGCGAAGCGTTTCAGAAACTGCAGCGCCGCCTTCTGGAAGAGCAGGCGCAGGAGCTTTGACGGAGAATTGACGCCATGACCTTTTCCATCGCCGGCCGCTGCGCCAAGTCGGGCGCCTTCGGCGTCGCCATCACCACCTCATCGATCGCGGTGGGCGCGCGCTGCCCGCATGCGCGAGCGAAAGTGGGCGCAGTGGCCACGCAGAACGTGACGGATCCGAACCTCGGGCCCTTGCTGCTCGACATGATGGAGAAGGGCCTGAGCGCTGCCGACGCCATCGCGGCGGTGAAGAAGGACCGGCCCTTCATCGACTATCGCCAGCTCACGGCGGTGGATAATCAGGGCCGTTCGGCCACCTGGTCCGGCAAGAACATCCTCGGCACGCATGGCGTTTCCGAACAGCGCGACTGCGTGGCGGCGGGCAATCTGCTGAAGCATGCCACGCTGCCCACCACCATGACCGATGCCTTCGCCGCCAACGCCGATCAGCATTTGGCCGAACGCCTGTTGCGCGCGCTGGAAGCGGGGCTCGATTCCGGCGGCGAAGAAGGCCCGGTGCATTCCGCCGCCCTGATCGTCTATCATGAGCAGGCCTTCCCGCTCGTCTCGCTGCGCGTCGATTGGGATGACGAGAACCCCATCCGGGTGCTGCGCCGCCTGTGGGAAGACTACAAGCCGCAAATGGGCGCCTATCTGCAGCGCGCGGTGGACCCGACGCAGGCACCGAGCTACGGGGTGCCGGGGGATCCGTAATTCACCATGATGCCGTCACCCCGGCGAAAGCACTAAGAGGACAGCTTCTCCACCAGCCGTTCCAGCATCCGGTCGCACTGCGCCATCTGCGCGTCGCTCACATGTTCGTCGGGCTTGTGCGCCACCGCGATGTTGCCGGGGCCGCAGACCACGGCGGGTGTGCCAAGCGCCTGCTGGAACAGGCCGCCCTCGGTGCCGAACGTGATCTTGCCGGTCGAATTTCCGCCGGTGAGGGAGTGCACGAACTTCACCGCCTCGCTGTCGACCGGCGTGTTCATCGCGGGGTAGCTCTGCAGGTCTGCGAATTCGAAGCGCGCCTTGTCGAAGACGGAGCGATAGCCCTCGGCGATCGTCTCGGCTGCGGCCTTGATGCGGGTGACGATGGCGCGCTCGTCGTCCTCCGGCAGGTAGCGGATCTCGAAATCGAAGGTGCAGCGGTTGGGCACGATGTTCATCACCTCGCCGCCCTGCATCTTGCCCACATGCAGAGTGGTATAGGCGACCTCGTAGTCGCCGTCGCGCAGGCCGTTCTCCGCGATGTCCTTCTGGATGGCGCGGATCGCGCCGATCAAGTCGCTCGCCATGTAGATGGCGTTGACGCCGATGGGTGCCAGGCTCGAATGCGCTTCCAGTCCGTGCGCCGTCACGCGAAAGCCCAGCTTGCCCTTGTGGGCGGTGACGGCCTGCATCAGCGTCGGCTCGCCGACGATGCACAGGCGCGGCTTCACTGGCGCATCCTTCAGGATATCGAGCAGCCGCCTGACGCCCACGCAGCCGATCTCCTCGTCATAGGAAAAGGCGAGGTTGATTGGCGTGTGAAGTCTGCGTGAAGATGCGATCTCGGCAGCGCGCAGGCAGCAGGCGATGAAGCCCTTCATGTCCGCCGTGCCGCGGCCGAAATAATTGCCGTTGCGCTGTTCGAGCTTGAACGGGTCGGACGACCACGCCTGGCCTTCCACCGGCACCACGTCGGTGTGGCCGGAGAGCACGATGCCCGGCACTTCCTTCGGGCCGATGGTGGCCCAGAGATTGGCCTTGCGCCCATCCTCGTTGTGCACGAGCAACGAGTCGACGCCGAGGCCCTGCAGGAAATGCTGCACATAGGCGATGAGGTCGAGGTTCGGTTCCCGGCTTACACTGGGAAAGGCAATCAGTTTTTCAAGGTGGTCGAGGGAGGTTTTCATCGGGGCTCAATGTCGCGGGCTGTTTTGGCGTTCCTGCCGGGAAAATTGACACATGTCAAAGAAGGCAGGCGAATGCTGGTTTAATCGTCACAGTCACGGTGGTTTCGGCCATCGCGCTGGCGGGGCGGGTCTCCTTGAAAGTCAGCTGTCGCTTCGTTCCCCCCTTTCCTGGGGCCCCCCCGCCTCCTCCCTTCGCCTGGGTCCCGTGAAAACGGGACCCTTTCTTTTTGTCGGCAGGCTTTTACGGCCACTGCGCGCCGACGCGCGCGGTTTCGATGGCGTAGAGCGAGGACGTGGCGGTGATGAACAGGCGCGATTTGCCGAAGCCGCCGAAGGTGAGGTTCGCCACCGTCTCCGGCACCAGGATGCGGCCGAGGCGTTCGCCATCCTTCGTGTAGCAATGGATGCCGTCGCCCGCCGAAATCCACAGCAGGCCTTGCGTGTCGACGCGCAGCCCGTCCGGCACCTTTTCGTTGATCACCGCGACCACGCGGCTGTCCGTGAGCCGCTTGCCGTCCGCCACGCGGAAGCCGCGCACATGGCGGGGGCGGCCTTCCTCGAAGCCGAAGCCGTCGCCGCGCGCATAGCCTGAGTCGGCGATGTAGAGTTCGGATTCATCGGGTGAGAAGGCCAGGCCATTGGGCCGGTCGAAGTCATCCGCCACCACGCTCAATTCACCACTTGCCGGATCGAAGCGGTAGACTTGGTTCTTGCCGATCTCGCTTTCGGCCTTGATGCCTTCGTGGTTCGAGATGATGCCATAGGGCGGATCGGTGAACCAGATGGTGCCGTCGGACTTCACCACCACGTCATTGGGCGAGTTCAGCCGCTTGCCGTTCCAGTGGCTGACGATCATCTCGTAGCGGCCGTCCATGTAGGTGCGGCTCACGCAGCGCCCGCCATGCTCGCAGGACACCATGTTGCCTTCGCGGTCACGCGTGTGCCCGTTGGTGCGCTGCGACGGCTGGCGGAACACCGAGAGGCCGCTGACGGGCGACCAGCGCATCATGCGATTGTTGGGAATGTCGGAGAAGCGCAGCTCGTTCAGCTCCGAGAACCATACCGGCCCCTCGGCCCAGATGAAACCCGTGGCGAGCTTCGTCAGCGCCGCGCCTGCCGGGAACAGGTCGAGGAAGCGCGGGGAGTCCGGTGCGAGGCAGGCGGCGTGCTGGCTCATGGCGTTAGCCCTTGATGATGGTGGGAATGCGCGTGGCGGGCGGCGTGTTGCGGCTGCGCTGGCACTTGATCTGCCCGTCGATCACCACCATGCCGATGCCGGGAAGGTCGCCGAGCTCGATCGAGTGCAGCAGGGTCTCGCCTGCCGAATGCTGCGCCTTGTCCATGAACACGAAGTCGGCCGCACGCCCCACCTCGATCAGCCCGCAGTCGAGCTTGCGCATGCGGGCCGTGTTGCCCGTGGCAAGGCAGATCGCCTGTTCGGCGGGAAGCTCGCCAAGTGACGACAGCATCGACACCATGCGTGCGATGCCGAGCGGCTGCACGCCGGAGCCCGCCGGCGCATCGGTGCCGAGGATGACCCGGTGCAGTTCCTTCATCTCCCTGGCGAGGCGCAGCGTGTAGATCGCGGCGCGCTCGTTGCCGTTGTGCACGATCTCGAGGCCACGCTTGCAGCCCTCGCAGATGCAGCGGATCTGTTTGTCGGGGAGTGCGGTATGGCCACCATTGATGTGCCCCACCACGTCGGTGTCGGCGTCGAGCACCACGTCGGCGTCGATGAGCCCGGAACCGGGGATCGATGGGCCGCCGGTGTGGATGGTGCTCTGGATGCCATACTTGCGGGCCCAGGCCACCATGCGCCTGGCGGTCGGGCCATCCTTCACGCCGCCCAGGCCCACCTCGCCCAGGAGAGTCACGCCCGCATCGGCGAGGTCCTTGAAATCCTGCTCCACCATCTCGGGCTCGATGCAGGGGGCGCCTGCATGCACCTTCACGCCCGAGGGCCGGAAATTGGCGAATTGCCGCTGGGCGGAGATCGCCAGCGCCTTGAGGCCGATCACGTCGCGCGGGCGGCCCGGAGTGTGCACCTCGCCCGCCGAGATCATGGTGGTGACGCCGCCATTGAGGTTGGAATCGATCCAGCCGATCTGGTTCTGGCGCGGCGTCCAGTCTCCCGCCACGGGGTGGACGTGGCTGTCGATCAGCCCCGGCGTCAGCGCCGTGCCATTGGCATCGATGATGTGGGTGGCATGTTCCTGGTCCACATCCTTGGCGCGGCCGATGGCGGTGATGCGGCCATTCTCGGCCACCAACGTATCGGCGTCGAGGATCGGGTTCTCGATGGCGCCCGACAGAACAAGGCCAATGTTGCGGATCACGAGTTTCTGCGGTCCCGCAGCCGGTCCTTGAGCGTCATGCGCCATGTTGTCCTCCTGGCAAACGCGCTGCTTCTTGGGCAGCGTCGGAGATGGCATACTGCGTCATCGCTTGAGGCGTGTCGAGGGCAGGGGAAGCATGCGGATCATTCGCAAATCGGAGTTCACGGAAGGTCGCTGGCGCAACGGCATGGGCGTGTCATGGGACATCGCGTCCGACCTGCCCGGCGGCGAGGACTTCGGCTGGCGCTTCGCCATCGCCCGCATCGATGCCGACGTGCCTTTCTCGAACTACCCCGGCGTGGACCGCATCTTCACCCTGATCGAGGGCAACGGGCTCGACCTCGCTTTCGAGGGCCAAGCGAGCCTCGCCGTCCACCGCCGCTTCGTGCCGCATGTCTACCCGTGCGACGTGCCCACGTTCTGCCGCCTGCGCGATGGCCCGTGCCGCGCGCTGAACCTCTTCACCCGGCGCGGGGCATGGCGTGCCGAGGCCGACATCCTGTCGAGCGGGGTGGAACTCAGCCATCCCGGTCCCATCCTTCTCTTCGCACTGCAGGGCGCGTCGGATGTCGACGCGCAGGCTCTGGGCGAAGGCGATGCCGCGATTGCGGCCGACGGCATCACGGCGGATACCGAGGGCTTTCTTTATGCTGCCCGGCTCTACCGGCAGTGATTGGCCTCGCCTTTCATTCCCGCTAGAAGGCGGCCAGACAGAACGGGAGACAGTTCCATGAAAGCGCGCGTTCAGTGGCTCGACGGCCGGGCCTTTGTTGGTGAATCAGGTTCGGGCCATGCCGTGGTGATGGACGGTGCGCCGGAATCAGGCGGGCGTAACATCGGTGTCCGTCCCATGGAGATGCTGCTTCTCGGGCTCGGCGGCTGCACCGCGTTCGACATCGTCATGATTCTCGAACGCATGCGCGAGAAGGTGACGGGGCTCGATATCGCGCTGGAGGGCGAGCGCGCCGGCGAAGACCCCAAGGTGTTCACCCATGTGAAGCTGATCTACAAGATCACCGGCCGCAACCTGAAGGCGGCCAATGTCGAGCGTGCGGTGAACCTGTCGGCCGAGAAATATTGTTCCGCCTCTGCCATGTTCGGCAAGACGGCCACCATCGAGCATCGCTTCGAGATCATCGAAGAGGGGCCGTCACAGCCTGAGTAGGCGGTTGTGAGGCGGAGTTTCGATCAACTTAAAGTATATTATAGGTTGTTGAGGCCGGCTCAGCAGGCCGCCATGACGGGATGAGGCCTTCGCAATTCGCATGGCCGCCCTGAATCTTTCCGGTGGTGCTTCTGAAAATGCAGATTCAGCGGGCTTTCAGCTTGTCCGCCCCCATCCTGCGACGCTGGCCTCGCCCGGGCAAATCGGCTTATGATTCAAACGATGCCGGGCCGCTGTCTGGCAGCTTCTTCGCAGAAACTTGCCCGCCCCGCGTCCGTCCGGCGCGCCGGCGGGCATTTTTGTTTCCCGCAGGTTGCAAATGAACTAGTGTATGGGCG
>Ga0075471_10002445_pt1 | contig 12207 bp, 6 predicted proteins | sample DEB19_08_DNA_2_FD_74787 | JGI IMG/M metagenome (GOLD analysis project Ga0075471, IMG submission 74787) | Aqueous microbial communities from the Delaware River and Bay under freshwater to marine salinity gradient to study organic matter... | ecosystem: Environmental > Aquatic > Marine > Coastal ... | reverse complement strand
GTTGAATACGACATCGACGGGATCGTGCAGATTCCGATTGACAGCGATATCGGCGTGACCTTCGCGGCGTGTCTACGCGCGATTTTGCGACAGGATCCGGACGTGATTCTGGTGGGCGAGATCCGCGATCTTGAGACAGCGCAAATCGCCGTTCAGGCTTCATTGACGGGGCACACGGTGTTCAGCACCTTGCACACGAATGATGCGCCGAGCACGGTGACACGATTGAAGGACATGGGTGTGCCGACGTTCTTGATCACCGCGACGCTGGAGGCGATTTTGGCTCAGCGTTTAGTACGTCGCATCTGCAGTCAATGCCGGGAAGTATCGATGCCGACGGAGGAGATGTTGGCCGAGTTGGGCCTCACGCCGGCGGATGTAGCAGGCAAGAAGTATTACCGCGGTCGCGGTTGCGACGTCTGCAACAACACGGGCTACAAAGGTCGCGTGGGCCTGTTCGAGTTGATGGTCATGAACGACTCGTTGAACGAACTGATTATGCGAAACGCATCGATTGATGAACTGCGGACAGCAGCTCAAGGCTTTGGCATGGTGGGGTTGCGAACGGCGGGCATGAACTTCGCGGCCGAAGGCGTGACGACGCTCGAAGAAGTCGTGCGAGAAACAATTCTTGAAGGCTAGCCAGCAGCATGGGGCCTTATTTTCAGTCTTGATCTTGATTTAGCGCGAGAGGGTAGTAGCGATGCCGAAGTACCAATTCGAGGCGATGGACGCGACGGGGCAAGAGATCCGCGACCAGATCGAAGCGGCAACGGAAGAAGAGGCACAGGCGACGATACGCCAGATGGGGTTCTTCGTCACGAAGATCAGTGCCGTCAAGGCCGCGTCGGCAGCGACCAGTAAAGCCGGCAAGAAAAAGCGCCCCTTCGGTATCGGCGGTGCGAGCGGCAAGGCGATGTGTACCTTCACCCGCCAACTCTCAATTCTTCAGGATGCCGGTCTGCCGGTTTTGCGAAGCTTGAAAATCCTGGAGGGGCAGGCGAAGCCCGGAAAACTCAAGAACGCCTTGATGGATGTGTGCGATGAAATCGAATCGGGCGCTACGCTGTCCGAAGCGATGGCGAAAAGTCCCAAGGTGTTCAGCCGCCTCTACATCAACATGATTAAGGCGGGAGAAGCAGGTGGCGCGCTCGAAGTGATCTTGCGGCGACTTGCAGAATTCATGGAACGGGCTCAGTCCCTCAAGCGAAAGATCAAAGGCGCCATGATCTACCCGATCGTGGTGATCCTGGTTGCCATCGGTATTTTGACCTTCATCATGATGAAGATCGTGCCTGTGTTCGAGAAGATGTTCCGCGAGTTCGAACTCAAGCTACCTCCGCCGACGGAAATTCTGATCGCCATTTCGAATTACATGTTTCAGTACTGGTGGGCGTTCATCCTCGCCCCGATCGGGGTGATCTTGTTCATCATGCTGGTGCGAAAGTTCAAGCACGGCCGAATGGGGTGGGATCTTTACATCCTGAAGTTGCCGGTCGTTGGCAACCTGATCGAGAAAAACATCCTGGCGCGAACCACGCGGACCCTGGGAACCCTTGTCTCCAGCGGTGTGCCGATTTTGGAAGGACTGACGATCACGCGGGAAACCTCGGGCAACGCCATGTTCGAGACGATTTTTGCAAAGGTGACGGATGCGATTCGCGAGGGTGAAACGATCGCCAAACCCATGCGTGTGCACTCTCGTCCGCAGTTCCATCCGGTGGCGGCTTTCTTCTGGGCTGCCACGCCGGCGGTGCCGCTCTCCAGCATCATGTTCCTGCCCGGACCGAATATGCTCACCTGGGGGTTGTACCTCGCCGGTGCGGGCGGAGCGCTCGGAGTGTTGTTCTATCTCACGCGATTCAATTCCCGAGTGATCGATGACCTGGTCGTCAACATGGTGGACGTCGGTGAGGAAACCGGTGAACTCGACACCATGCTCTACAAGGTTGCAGATTACTACGACGAAGAAGTGTCGACATTGACTGACGGTCTCGTGAAGTTGCTCGAACCGATGATGATCGTGTTCCTTGGTGGAGCGGTCGGGTTCATCGTGATTTCGCTCTTCCTTCCGCTGGTCGAACTTATCCAAAAATTGTCCGGTTAGTTACGAGGTCGGTCGCGGACTTCGGAGATTCTCCAAGGAGCGGTACGTATGCGCGTTCGGAATTGCAATCTGGCGTTGGCAAGCACGCAGCCACGATCGAAATCGGGATTTACGCTGATCGAACTGTTGATCGTCCTGGTGATCATCGGAATTGTCGTAGCACTGGCGTTGCCCGCCATAACGGGCGCCGTCTCGACGGCGAAACGGGCTCGCATGGCGATGGAGCTCAGCCAGTTGGAGAGCGCGATCGAGGCATACAAAACGGCGAATGGCGGTGAGTATCCTCCTGATTTCTCTCCGGATTCCATTGCCTCGGGTTTGATCTCGACGCATCTGAGACGGGCGTTTCCCCGCAATACGGTGAACATGGATGCGAATTGGTGGGCGAATGCGTATCGGCCCGGCACCTATTTCGGGGTGACGAATCCGATGTTCAAGAACATTGAACTTGCCGAAGCGATCGTCCTTTGGCTGAGCGGATTGGTAAACAACCCGCAAAATCCGCTCAACCCCGTCGATGCGAATGGAAACCTGATCGGCCAGGCAAAAGTGTATTTCGATTTTCGCCCGGAACAACTGCGAGATTTAGACGGCGACGGCTGGCCGGAATACTATCCGAAGGACGTTTCGACTGCGCCGTATGTTTACTTTGAGTCGCACACCTACTTGTCGCCGCTGGCCGTCTATCCGCAGGTGAACCCGTCGCCGATCGGGCAAGCCCGACCCTACCTGGACGCGTCCGTAGCAATTCCGCCCGGAGCTGGTGTGTATCCCAACAAGTTTCAGCTGATATGCGGCGGACTCGACGGCCACTACGGCGCCGATGTTCCCAATGCGCGAAAACTATTCCCTGTCGGCGAGAACTACACGCTTGAAGATCGGGACAACCTGACCAACTTCAGTGAAGGCAAGACGCTCGACGCGAAGAGCCGGTAGTTGCGTCACGGAGATGGTAGCCTGAAAACGTCGGACGGACCTGGATCGTCCCAGTGAATTATCGCAACGAGTTTCTCGAATGAAACGCAACTGCAAACACAACACCGCATTCACGCTCGTGGAACTGCTGATCGTGATGGCGTTCATCGCGCTCATGGCAGGCGCGGTTTCGTTTGCGATGTTCGGGGTGCTCGAAGATGCGAAGGGGCAACGGACAAAAGCGCAGATCGCCAAGATCGACCAATTCCTGATGGATCGCTGGGATTCGTATCGCAGCAGGTCGGTGCCCTTTATCAACCCGATCCCGCCTGGGACGTCACCGGCGCAGGCAGCGTCAGTCCGATTGCTGGCCTTACGTGAATTGATGCGTATCGAATTGCCGGACCGTCAGACCGACCTCTCCGATCCTCCGGTGTGGGTTAAGCCGACCGCAACGTACAAGTCCTATTTGCGGAAAGTCAGACCGACCTGGACGCAAGATTTAGAAGGCTCGGAATGCCTCTATCTGATCATGTCATCAATTCAGGAGGGCTCGAATCGAGCGATCGATTTTTTTGTGCCTTCGGAGATTGGCGATTTGGATCGTGACGGGATGCGGGAGATACTGGATGCATGGGGGAATCCCATCGACTTCTTACGCTGGGCCCCCGGTTTTGGACGGCTGCCGCCTGGAAACCTCGGGTTTATGTCGGCACGACAGCGCCCTCCCGATATCTACCCTGATGCGAGCCAGGCCGATGAGTTCGATCCGTTCAAGGTCGATATGCGATGGAAAGACGCGAATCCGGCGAACGATACTTTCTTGTTGTTCCCGCTGGTTTATTCGGCCGGTTCGGATGGCATTGCCGACATCTTTCGTGGAACGATACGGTATGCACGAATTAATAACGATCCTTACTCGCCGTTCAACAATGATCCGTATTTTGGTGACCCCAACAACACCAGCTTGCAACCGATCGGAACGGTGCTGAACGGATCGGGATACGCAGACAACATTCACAACCATTGGGTTGAAGTGAAATAGTTTTTTCGAACGGTATGAAATCCATGAATCGTCCCGGCAGAGATCGAAAATCGCAGCGAGGTTTTACCTTGCTCGAACTGCTCATGGTCGTGCTGATTGCCGGCCTGATGATTGCAGTTGCGGTCCCTGTGATCATGCCACAGTTCCGCGATCGAAAGATTCGTGAAGCGACGAGGCAACTGGGTGCCATGGTGGCGGCGGCCAAAGCGAAGGCGCTAGAGCGTGATCGACCATGCGGAATCTGGCTCGAACGAGACAGCGAACGTCTTAATAACAATCGCTGCAGTCAGGTTTTTCTGGCTGAGGTACCGCCTCCTTATTCGGGCGACTTTCTCGATGCAACGGCCCGCCTTACCAGTGGAGCAAATCAATACATCATTAAGTTCACGAACGCCCAGGCGCTGGTAGGTTCCAAGGGCAACAACATGATCCCCTATCTTGCCAAAGCGGGAGATCGGCTCTGGATTCGTTTTAGTTTCCGCGAACAAGTCTACCCATGTTTATTCCAAGCGAACCCCAATCAAGGCGACGATCAGTACCTACAGGCGACGCTTCTGATTGCCGATGGTTCGATGACGTTGCCCGTCCTCGATCGCGACATGCCGTTCCAGGTTTACTTTCCTCCGCGGAAGTCGAGCACGACGCCGCTTGACCTGCCGACCGGTATTGCTGTCGATTTGAGCCGATCGGGGATCGGCGCCCTGGGCCTCGATTTTGATGGCTGGAATGCTCCTAATGCTTTCGGCCCCGTGCCGCCCGATACCGCGGCGATCGCGATTATGTTCGCACCTAGCGGACAAGTGACTCAAATCTATACGCGCGGCACGATGGTGAACCCGATGGGGGATGTGTTCTTGCTGGCCGGCCAGGCTGATGTGATCCCGCCTCTGAATCCAGCGGGTGAACCGACGAATCCATCGCTGGTGCCGCCGATCTACCCCGGGAACTTGCAAGATAATTCGAGCCTGTGGATTTCGGTCGGGCATCGGACGGGCCGGGTTGTTACGGCGGAAAACATTTGGAACCCGACAACCACGAACTTCCTGGACAACATCTTCGAGTGCCGACAATTCGTTCGGACGGCGCAGACCAAAGGTGGAGGCTAACCAATGGCTGCGAATCGACAAGGACAGAAATCGGTTGCACTGACTAATGCGGGATGGAATCAGACGCCAGTCCGGCATGTCGCGGTGATTTCCTGTCAACGCATTGCTGGACGGAAGGGGATGCGGCGCGGTATCAGTTTGCTGGAAGTGCTGTTCTCGGTAGGGGTACTGCTGATTGGCTTGTTAGGCGTGGCCATTCTCCTTCCGGTTGCCGCAAAGAGTGCTCGTGATGGTTTGACGATCGATCGGGCAGCCCGGAACGGGCTGAATTGGGTGCGGGAATTTCAGATGCGCGGATACTGCAATCCGCGAACATGGTTGATCGCGGGCCCGAACGGTGGAGGGTTCGCGTATGATCCCGTCCAGCCGTTTTGCATCGATCCGAATTTCGCTGCCGTCAATGGCGACAGCGTTTTTCCGTACGTCCCGAATTCGCAGGTCTTCATGCGGCGGATCACGGTGCCTTCGGCCCTGTTACCCAACGGAAATCCCGTCGGCTTGATTGACCGCGAGCAAGCAAGAGAGGTTTTTACTTCGCAGGATGAGACCACGTTCGATCGACCGCCGGATTTGAAACTGCCTGCTCAGCCCGTCTTCAGCACCGTGAACGGAGTGCCGGTCAAGCGACTTTCCGACGGACGGTTGTCGTGGTTTGCAACCATTGTTCCGAAGATGGAGTCGCTCTCGGCCGGTCAGATCGTCAGCGATTTCTATACGCTATCGATTGTTGTCGTTGCGGGCCGAGATCCCGCCTTCGCAACGGCATCGATGTTTCCAAAGCCGGACAATGAACGAGTCTTGAACGTGGTGCTGCCGCCGAACACGACATTTCAGGGTGGCGAAATTACGTTGCAGACCAAGCCCGGCCGACCGCCGATCGATATTCAGTTGCGCCGCGGTGACTGGGTTGTTCTCAGCGGATTGCAGCAATACGTCGGGATTTCGAACCCGGTGCCGGTGTTCCGCTGGTATCAAGTTAGTTCGACCAGTGACGTTGTTCCCGATCCGACCGATCCATCGCTGCTGGGCCCGTATGCGATGGATGTCACCTTGCAAGGTCCCGACTGGGACTACAACGTCACTCCCATGGAAGCCACCGTCGTGACGGGGGTGATCGCGGTTTACGAGAAAACAGTTCGTCGAGAGTTCGACTCGCTTTTCACCAACTAATCAAAAGAAAAGTCAACGTCCGAAGCACAGGGTGTAAGTTGAGCAACCAGCAGCGCGTGACCCATGGGTAATTGGCTCTTTCGTGCCAAACCCATGGGTGCGACGTGGGATGAGCAGTGTATTCGGGAGATCATGTCGGCTATTGATGCCGGCAGAGAATACCGGGTAGGGAACAGGAGAGATTGTATGGCCAGGTATCGGCGAAAACGACGCGGTATTGTGCTTCTGATGGTGATCAGCCTGTTGGTGCTGTTCGTTCTGATTGCGGTTACCTTTGCCATGATCGCCAGCGAGTATCGCGGGGCGGCGCGATCGATGGCCCGGTACCAGTTGACCGGCGATCTCCCGCAAAAAGAACTCGACGATGTCATGTACATGCTGCTGCGCGATTCGGCATACGCAAGTAACCAGCCCAATTCTCAGAGTCGCTCGGCAATTCAGCAGCACAGCCTGTTGATGGACTTGTACGGCAACGACGGCATTCCTGAGGGCATTGCGCAAGTGGATTCAGCCAGGTCTTATGGCCAGATCCTGGAAGTACGCTTTACAACCAATACGCCTTCGGCATTTAAAAGTGTCTATGACTACTACAATGGTTGCGTATTTACATTGACTTCGGGCATTGCGAAAGGACACAGCAGTCGCGTCATCGGTTACCGACCGCCGGATACCTTTTTCGTGGAATCCCCGGATAACGATGGATCCGCGATGGTTTTGCCTTCGCAGGGTGATCTGTTTGTGGTCAATGGCCGGGCCTTTAACGGTCCGGGGCATGGATACGATGCAACGACGGGAAATATTGACAAGAAAGATGGTTCCGGATACGAAATCGCACTGATGCCGAATTTCGCCGGTTACGGCGGAATGTCGGGTGATGGTGGCGGCGACGAGAGCTGGGACGCGCCCGACTATCAAAACATGTATCTGGCGGCATTGGCTCCCGTCGCCACATCGGCTGCCGATATTCTGCCGTCGTTTCATCGGCCTGACCTGATTCGCTATTGGGCCAATCGGGTTCCCAACTTGATGACCAATCCGGATCTGCTTCGACGCATCATGATTCGGCCGTCGGGCGGTCCAAATAGCGATCATCCCAACTTCACGGGAAGCAACGCTGCATTTAATCCGGTGAACGGCCCGTGGGACGTGGACAACGATGGGGATGGCATTGCCGACAGTGTGTGGATCGACCCGGGACTACCTGTGATCACGGCGCCGAATGGCAAGCGGTACAAGCGACTGGTGGCGGTCATGGTTCAAGATCTTGATGGGCGTCTGAATCTGAACGCTCACGGAACGATGGCTCAGTTGAACCCGACTCCAATTGTACCGACAAACCTCGCGGGCAATCCGGCGTCGGTTAAATTACCGCGCGGTATCGGTTTCGGTCCGGCGGAAGTTAATCTCGCGAATTCACAATTGGTGACCGGTCGCGAGCAGCAACTGATAGCCGCGAAATACGGATCCGATTCGACTCCGGGTTCGGTTTCAGGCGGTGATGACCCGCTCAGCCAAATCAACAGTGTCGGCCTTCCGCCCGGCACCTATACGTCGGCGTATTCGGCTTACGCCAGCCCGCCTGATACGCTCGGTCGCGGTGCGATCGGACTCGACTACAACGGCCAGCCGCGTTACCTGGGTGGCTTGGGCTCAGCCGAGCGAGTCGATGATCCGTATGAGCTGAATACCTACAATGCCGATTCGGGCGCCGATCAGCCGTACACGGCAGCGGAGCTCGAGTCGTTGCTGCGATGGAGAGATTCCGATAGTGTTCGAATTTCGAGTCGACTGAGAAAGTTGCTCGGCGCTCCAACCGATGATCGACAATCGCGTCAATTGACGACGCATGCATCCCACATTCCGGTACCGAATACGGTCGTCATACCAGACTGGTTGCGAACGGCCTACCAGAACATAAACAGCCTGCAGACATCGTACGGGCCGGCACCGGGTACACCCGGGAATCTGCGGTCACCGACTATTGTCGATCTATTTACGATGCGGATCCTGGTGAACAAGCCGGGGATGGACAAGTGGACGCTCGATGCTCACCTGTCGATGATGCTGCCGTTCGAGTTGCGTAAGGGGCAACTCTTCAACCTGAATCGATTATTCGGCAACGGCGCGGACGACAACGGGAATAGCGTTGTCGACGAGCCGTATGAAGGCGGTGTGTTTTCGCAGGACCCGATGCGGAATTTCACGGCGGCGTATAACGTTGCTCCGTTGTTCGAAACGCCGAAGCCGTGGACCTATAACACGTCTTCCAATCCGGCACAGAAAGTGGAAGTGAATGCCAACGATGTGAATGCGGAACCGCGACAGTCCTATGCCCGACAGTTGTACTGTTTGATGATGTTTCTCGCGAACTTGAGTGATCCCGTTGATCCGGCGGTTTCTCGCCAGATCGCCCAATGGGCGATCAACGTCGTCGATTACCGCGATTCGGATGCGATCATGACCCCGTTCGAGTACGACACCAACCCGTTTGATGGCTGGGACGTCGATGGCTTCATCAAGACCGACGAAGGAAATACACGCGGTGTGGTCTGGGGCACCGAGTATCCCGACCTGCTGCTGACTGAGTCGCTGGCGTTTCATGACCGAAGGGTAAAGGATACGGATTACGATATTCAGCAGAGTTATCCTGGCTCCCAATCGACCTTGCCCGGCTTTCCAACCTCTGTGAGAAAAAAACGAACCGCTTCGATGAACGCGGATGCAACATTAGACCAGTTCCGGATTCCACAGGGTTCGCTTTTTCTGGAACTGTATTGCCCACGTAACTCAACGGCGAACAATCCATCATTACCTCAGGAACTCTACACATCCGGATATCTTGATTTACAGCGGATGGCGCCGCCAAATAATGCCGGTATCCGGCAACCGGTCTGGCGAATGGTGATAACCAAAAATCCGCCGGGAAAAGCAAGTATCTGGCAGGCTGCGGGCAACAATCGGCTCGAACCGAATAGCCGGGATTATTCAACGCCGGATCGCATGGTGTGGTTTACGAAGATGGAGCCACCGATGTCTCATCCCGACTGGAACATCGTGTTTTGGTGTCGCTACGGACAACCGGCAATTTCACCAGGTGAATATCTTGTTGCCTGCCCGCGACTCGATACGCGGATAGGCTCCCTGAAAAATGGCTTGGACCTCAACCCCGATACTCCCGAGAATTCGCCTCATTCCCTAGGAATCGACAGCAGTTCCGGCACAGATGTATTTCAAGTCCTGGGGGGCTCTTACTTGTACCCGCCGGGAGGCGAACTGATCAATACACCGCGAGGAATTGTATGTGGCGCCCGTCCGCCGAGAAGGCCTGATGGCACGGATTTATGGGGTAACATCGTTGCCGGGAATCGCAATTGGATCGTCGGTATGAACGTATCGGAGCCAATGTCGCAAGGCGAGTTTTACAACGATCTGAACCGTAGTGGAACCTATGACCCTGGCGAGCCGTACTTCGACAAGAACGGTAACGGCCAATTCGATCTTACGAAATACTATTCTGAACCACGATTCAATGATTCCTATGTGGATCTGACTGTGGCATTCAGGGCGAATCCGGTGAATCCGAACTGTACTTACACAAAGCCCTTTGACAACGACCCTGCATTTGGCGGTCCGTTAAGCGAGCCAGGCGCGACGAAGGTGGAAACAGGGACGCGCACGAATTTCCGCTCGGTGTTCCTACAACGACTCGCAAACCCGTTGCTTCCTTGGAACCCAGAGCCAAATGATCCCGAATATGGACTGCAGGGGCGGGTGCTTAAGTGTTTTGATCCGAACCTCGAGGTCAACCCATTTATTTCCATCGATTGGGGATCGATTGACTTGACGGTTTTCAATGGCGATGAAGACACCAATCAGAAGATCATGGTTGCGGGTGGCGGTATGGAGTGGATCGATCCCTCGGACGAAGATCCATACCGGGGAGATCAGGAGCCAATCGAACGATTTGGTACGCGATCTCGAGGAGACAAGGATCAGTTGGGTGGGGCGTCGCAAATCGACACGCGTTTCTGGTCGACTTACGCTGCGGCGCCAAAGCTCTCGAATGCTCGCTCGTTAGATCCAGATCATGTTTTTAACCATCTGCTGACGCATACACTCGGCTATTTGAATGTCGATACGTATGGAAACATCGGGAATAGTGTGCGGGGCGTCCCGCAACAACCGTTCCCCTGGCTCACCTTCAACAATCGTCCGTTTGCCAGTCCGCTTGAATTACTGATGGTTCCGAGCACCGCACCGGAAGAACTTGGGTTGCGATTCTCCACCGTCGCGACAGGATCTGCTGGACAAAATCAGTACATCGGCATCGGCAATGGCGATGTGAGCGGTTCCTACCGCCATTTGTTGAATTTCTTCCACGCTCGCGACAATGCCAGCAATGTGGGACCGCAGTTCGGCAGGTTGCTCGACTTGATCGAGACGCCTTCGCCATTTGCTGGCGCGACGAAGTGGTTTAACCCGAGTTCATTTAGCTCCGCGAATCCGGGAGCAAATCCGCCACCCAACGACCTGACAACTTTCCGGCCGCCGTTTAATTCGATTTCGCGATTCCGCGATCCGGGGCGTATCAATATCAACACCGTGTCGATCGATCGATCTGGCAACAGTCCTTTGTTGCAAGCCCTGCTCGGTGACGTGCCGGGTGCAAACACCAACTACTTCAATCAAATTCGCAGGAGTCGACAAGGCTACGCCGACGGGCAAGAAACCGACTATCCGACCTATTTCGCCAACCCGTTCCGCTCTTTCGATTCAGCCGGCTTGATGCCAAAGGTTAAAGACATGAGGAAAGGCGACTTAGCGCAGGGAACAAACGCGACGCTGGGTGGGATCGAAGCAACGCTGATGCGAAGCCAGAATCCAGCAAGCCTGACCAGTTCCAGCCAACCGCTTTTGTCGTATCAGTCAACGAACGCATGGGATGATTCGAGCCGCAATCCTTATTTCCAATACGGTCAGTTGGCGAAGCTCTCCAATATCGTCACCACGCATTCCAACGTATTCGCCGTATGGATCACGGTTGGATATTTCGAAGTGGAACCCGTCGGTGGTTCACCAGGCAACAGCGATATTTATCCGGATGGATACCGACTGGGACAGGAATTGGGAATCGATGACGGTACGCGAAAGCGGCACCGCGGATTCTACCTGATTGACCGTTCGATTCCTGTGGCATTCGAACCGGGCCGTAATCACAACGTCGATCGTGCGGTTCTTGTGCGGCGGTACCTCGAGTAACGTCCGACGATTGACTCGAAATCATGCGTTGATCGCGATACAGATAGTTCTTCGAAACAAGTGTGATCGATATGCGACTGCGAAATGAGAACAAGAAGGAGAGCCAGAACAGGATTTCGCGGCGTCGCCGTGCGTTTACGCTGATCGAAATGCTGGTCACGGTGGGTGTGACTCTGTTGATGGTTTTCGCCGTCGTCTCCGCGTTTGAGTGGGTCGGTAACAGTGCCCGCGACGGACGGTCGCTGATGGAGATGTCGGGTCACTTGCGCGGGGTGGAAATGTTGCTGCAGGGCGACTTGGACAACATCACCGTGCCCGTGCGCCCGTGGTCATCCACCAGCTCGGGATTAGGCTATTTCGACTATATCGAAGGGCCGGAGCCGTTTGCCGATACCAACGGCAATGGCATCGTGGATGCCGGCGAATACTACTTCGACCTCAATGCGAATGGAACCTGGGAAGTCAACTTAACCGATATACCGGCCGCCAATGCATGGACCATGTTAGGTGATTTGGGCGATGTTGTCTCCTTTACCATCCGGCGGAGCGAACCGTTTGTCGGCATGCTTGAAAGAGAGCCATTCGTCGATGTGAATGGCAACGGT
>Ga0075471_10002443_pt1 | contig 12210 bp, 2 predicted proteins | sample DEB19_08_DNA_2_FD_74787 | JGI IMG/M metagenome (GOLD analysis project Ga0075471, IMG submission 74787) | Aqueous microbial communities from the Delaware River and Bay under freshwater to marine salinity gradient to study organic matter... | ecosystem: Environmental > Aquatic > Marine > Coastal ... | reverse complement strand
AGAAGATTGCAAAAGAAAAAAAGGAGATTGAAAAAACAGGCGTGCCAGTTCCAGTGAAGTCAAGCAAGTATCCGCCGGGTTGGCCTCCATATTTCAGCAGGGGCATTACTGGCGCTATTCTCGAAAGCGAAGGATGATTTATGGCCGACGAATTTGACGCACAGGCAATTATCAACAAGGCTTTGTCTGTTGGCTCTGCTGAAGAGTCAAAATCTGAAGATCAAGCTCTTCAGAATTCAAAGACTCCAGAGCCAACGGAGCCTAGGAATGATGTCGTCGCAGAAGATGAGTTTGACGCTCAAAAGATCATTGCGAAAGCAATGGGAGAAGAGCCTACAGGCTCCAAGGATGCCTCTAAAAAAGCTCCTGCAAGGAAAACCGACTACCTTATCCCGGCCTTCTCAAAGAAAGAGGAGGATCTGGATGAGTTCGACAGGTTCCAGCTCGAGTCTGTTGAAGACCCGGAGATGCTCAAGGAGTTTCCTCCGTCGGTTCGCCTGACCGACAAGCAAAAGCGCGCGCTGTGGGAGCATGAGCGCGCTCAGAAGTTTTTGACTTGGGAGAACGCAAAGGCAGCAGGCACTGGATTCTGGGAGTTTGCCAAAAGCATTGGACGGGCCGGGTTGACAGTGATTGACGCCATCCCGATGACTACTGAAATTCCAGATCCAGAGGAGGCCAAAGAAAAATCTGACAAGCTCACAAAGGTAATATCGGATGTCCTTGCTCCTGTAGCCGGGCTTCCATTGAGCATTGCAGAGCTTGCAATCGAACGTGAGAACGGATCGCGATTCAACGATTGGTTCTATGAGAAGTTCGGCAGTCAAACTCCTGAACAGAGTTTCCAGAATTGGTCTCGTAGAAGAGACACGGAACAGGCTTTTGCTTCGTACAAACAAAAGTACCCGTCAACATTTCATCGTCTGTTAAATACATACGAGTTCCCAAGGGAGGCCGCTGCTGTAATCGGTGCCGCTTTTGATAACAGGCAAGATATTGACTGGAATACCAAAAAACAACAAGCAAGAGAGATCGTTGATAATTACGTCAGGGATGCTAAGTTTGGGCCAGAAAACCCGGACGTCTACGCATTAGGAACTCTTGTTGCCCCAGAGGGTTCTGGTATGGGTACGTTCGGCGCGACGATGATGGCTGGAAGAGCGTTGAGGGAAGGCGTTCCTGCGCTTGCAAGCGGCATCGGATCAGTTGCCAGAGGATCTGCTGCGAGCGCAGCCATCAAAACGGCAGAGGCTGCTGCTGCATTGAATAGGGCGGAAGCGATGACAGTAGCCGCCACTGATGCTGGAGTCGATTTCACGCCTGACGTAATCGCCCAAATCAACAAGCAAAGCACTCAGGGAGGTCTTTCTGGGTGGACTCCAGTTGGAAGACCAGCCGCTGAAGTTGAGGCAGTTTCTCGCGTCGGAACATTTGGTAGGTCTGCGAATGAGGTCAATGCAATCAACGAGGCGAAAGCCGCTGTTGCGCGAGACAAGTTTGCTGCCGAGGTGAATCAGCGATTTACCAAGCCGGGGCTTGCAGAGAGAGCGGCAACTGAAGTTGACGCAAAGCTGATGGCTGCGTCTGAGAAGGTAAAAGGGATTGCTGAAAAGGTTCCCGAGACTCTCAAGTTTTTGGCTCCTTATGCTGCCGGGGGAACGGTGGCTGGCGTTGTTTCTGAAGGAGACCCTGCGCAGACTCTGCTTGGCACTGTTGGGCTTCGGTTTGCAGGCAAACTGGCGGCAAATGCACCTGCCGCAACCGCTGCCATCCTAAAGGCTCGCAGGCTTTCGACCGGAGGAAGGATTGGTACTTTTGAAATGCTTGGAAGGACAATTGACGAAGCCAGTCCAAAGACGAAGGCTATTTTCAAAGAAAGCGGACCAATCATCGACAAGACTCTCAACAATCTCGCGGACATTTCCTTGGAAGGTGCAAACGCTGGGCTGATCGCGATTGCATCTGGGGTTTTGGATTCATCGACTCCAGAGGAAATTGCTGAGTTGGTAGGCCAAGGGTTTTTGTTCGCGGCCAAAGGGAAAGTGTTGTCGAAAGCGAAATCCATTTTTTTTCAAAACCCTGCAATGGCGCAGCGTGAAGTTCGGCAGGCTCGAATTGATGCTGCCAAACAATTCAACTCATTGTCTCCTGCATCAAAAGAAGGATTGATCGGTGTCGCAGATTGGAATCTGGAAATCGCAAGAAATCAGGCAATCCTTGAGAGGAAAATTGCAGAGCGAGACGCTGCTACAGGTGAGGAAAGATCAAAACTTGATGTCGAAGTCGCAGCGAGGGAGAAGGCAATAGATCAGCTAAAACGTGCTGACTCGGCCACCCGTGACTTTTTCACTAGGGACATCGTGCGTCAGGTTGGAGAGCTTTCTGGGTTTGTAAATGGGATGACTAGAGCAGGGCAGAACGATCTAAGGATCGAAATACTTGAACCTGCCGATATGGCTCAATTGGTATTGAAAGGAAGGAATGCTTCAGAACTGAAGCCTGATGAGGCTGAGTTGTTGAGCGCGATCCTTAGTAAACAAGGATTTTATGCGGAGCCGGGGGAAGGTGGGATTGATCCAATGCGGCCAACGATTGCCGTCAGCGCGCCCAGAATTCGCTCGAGGATGCTCTCGAGGGGGCAAACCGTTTCCGATGCTTTGGCACATGAGGTCGGACACCACCTTCACAACGTCCCCGAGTTCAATGAGCGGATGGCGACAGCTTACAAGTTGCTCTTCGGAATTCGTCGCGAAGACGCCGCCGGGAACGTGTACGAAGAGAAGCCGGGGATGTACAGCGACTCTGACCTACTGGAGAGGTTCGATCAGTACGCCCAGAGGGCAAAGGGAGAAAGCGATGCTCAGTTCAAGGCAAGGCGAGACCAATTGGCCCGTGACGCTGGGTTGTTTGACGAGAAGTCCGGCACATTGAACGAGGCTGCGGTAATCGACTACATGAAGAAGGAGTTGATTGCCGACCTTGCAGGTCGTGGGCTTACGAGCGGAATTTTGACCAAGGACAGCAAAATGCGGAGAGCGATGGACTTGGCTCTTGTTGAAGCGAAGATGGGCGTGCTGGACAGCATCAGAGCAAAAATCGGGTCGGTGCTTTTTGACAACGCAAAATACGCTGACGATCCGAATCAGTTTGAAGGGTTCACCGGAGTAAAATTCACGCCGGAAGTTGAGGCTGCTGTGCGAAACGCGCTGCGTGAAATGCGGGAGATGGATGGGCTTGTCGCTCGTATGGAAGAGGAGGGCGAGGGACCGAAAATCTCCAGAGTCGAGTTGATGAAGTCCAAGGCTCTGAGGGATCGGTACGGAAAGGATTCTGGCCTGTTCAAGGTCGTGTTTGAGGCTCAAGCCTACGACGCCGCCGGGAACCCTGTTGGGAAGCCTGTGGAGGTCTCAGGGACGGACGTGATGGAGGGCATTTGGAAGAACTCCAGCGGGGTCACGATGCCGATGGAGAAATCCAACCAGACCGAAGGCTTCGGGGCGTTGCCGGGCGCGCTGCGCGCCGCTCCTGTCCCTGCCGGGGGGACGGTCAAGATCCGCAGCCGGATTGCAACGGAGGCGGATGGCGTCACGCCCATCCTGTTGACTCCGAAGGAAACCAAGCAGGTTCTGCGGTCTCGGAAGGAAGCGATCAACGCTGCGCTTGATACGCCGGACCAAGGCACGCCGGGCAGGTTCGAGCCTGTGCGCGAGGGTTCTGAAACGTATCGAGGCACTTTCACGCCGCTCCAGATTCAAGCCATCAAAAACATCCCAGAGTCGATCCTACCGAGGTCGATGAAGGCTCGGATGCTGGAAATCAATGACCTTGTTGCAAAGGCCGACGGCACCCGGCTGTTCATCGATTATGCGGCGATGATGAACGACAACGGAAAGTATCAAGCGTTCAGTCCGAGGCTGTACGACGTCATCCCGATTGGGATGCATATGTCGAAAGCCGGGAACTTTTTGGTTACGACGATTTCCTACGGACGGCTGCTATCGAAACTGAACCTGTGGTCCGAAAGGATGCCCAATCGGTTGTCGCTTTGGAACGGCAACAAAGAAGTGTTTATGGACGAGTTCATCAACAAGTACTTGATGAACTGGCAATATCGCGAGCAGGACGCAACAGGGCGCGAGTTGTACCCCCGTGGTAGGCCCGGCGAATTCGGTCTTGATTCAAACCCGGACGTCGCGCTCCAGAAGAAGGACATCTTCAACGATTTTCTGAACCAGACGACTTCTGAGACTCCTGAGACCGCGCCTCGCACACGGATTCCGCGCAGAAGGGGCGACCCTCGCGGCAAAGACCTCGACCGGACCATCATGTCAGTGCGCATCGATCACGTCACAGATATGGCTGTGAACGAGTCAGGCCAGAAGGTTCCGATAAACTACGGGAACGCTGTTAGGAGCTTCGCTCCAGAACAGGCCGCTGAAGCGCAGCAGGAGCGTCAGGAAGCGATTGACAGGGGGCTTCGGGTGCTGGGCATCAGGAGGCCCGGCACGATGCGTTTTGCGCCAGAGGATAAGCCGGAGACTGGCTTCTTCTACTCGAAGCTCGACAATCTTGTATACGAGAAGATGCCAAGGATCGCCACCAAGGAACAGGTGATGGCGTTGATCGATCCGAAGCGCGGCAGCGGCATCAAGCCGGATGAAATAAAGTGGCGCGGCGTGGAGCAGGCTATTGAAGGAATTGCCTCTGAAAACAACGGCAAGGTGCCGAAGGACGCTTTGGATAGGTATCTGAGGCTTGAGTCCAGTCTTGATTTCAGGAGGTCTGAATACAAAGGAAAACAGTTATTTCAGCTTGAAAATCTGGAAACAGGAGATGTTGAAATTTACGATACAAGAGAGCAAGCACTTGCTGCGGTTAACAATGCCGCACTAAGCATAGCAGAAGATCGATACAGAATTGAAAAAGAAGAAAATGGCACTTGGTACAGAGTTGAAGACTCAGAAGGAGCTGACTCTGAATCGTTTTCTTCGTTAGAGAAAGCTGAACAGCAAAGAAAAATATTGGTTCGTGAGTTTGTTAGGGAATTTAGTGATAATTACGAGATTAATGAATCATTTGAAAGCGGCACACACTATTCAGATCTTGTATCTCCCGGCAATAGTTCAAACTACAAAGAGGTAATCATTACATCGCCTGCCTCTAGGTACACCAGCCATCATCCGGGGTTTGATGAGACTCCAAACTACGTTTCGCACTACAGGTCAACTGATAGGGTTGATTCAAATGGAATCAATGGTTTTTTTATTGAGGAGATCCAAAGCGATCTTCATCAGTCTGCAAAAAAGAAAGGGTACTCATCGCTTAATAATGAGCAGCTTGAAGAATTGAATAATGAGGCGGAAGCCATTCAGAACAAGGCAAATGAATCTGAACAATTGGCAATTGATTATATTGGGAAATTAAGATTACTAGAGGGAATGCTTGTAGAACAAGTAATTTTTAAGACTCTTGAAGTTGCCGAAAAAGAAGGAATATTAAACATTGATGCTAGGGAAAGCTATGTAAAAAGATTTTTGGCTGAGTTGTATTTTTCAGTAAGACCAGAATACAGACAGAAATGGCTAGAAGACGCTTACCAGTCAATGGAGCTGAAATATTACAAATCAGAAGTAAGTTCTCAGCGAGAAAATGCTAAAGAATTGATGGAGAAAATCGGAAACAATATTGCCGATAGCGATTCTGTTGCTAAAATTTACAAAGGAATGATAAAGTGGAATGAGCTTTATCAAGAGGAAACCAAAGAGTCTAAAAGGCTTGAAGAGGAGGCACTAAAGAAGCGTCAGGAATTCAATTATGAAAACCGGAAAATCAGCGATGCCCCATTCAGAGGTGACTGGCCGCTACAGACTTTCAAGCGAGCATTGGCAGATGCTGTAAGTGACGGAAAGAAGTGGATTGGTTGGACTGACGGCAAAACTCAAGCAGACAGATATTCACTCGAAAGAGCAATTTCTTCAATAAGAATAGACAAACAAGATAGTCAATTTAGTCAGTTTAATAAAGGCGAGAGATCCTTAACGATAGAACTAGAGACAGGAAGAGACATTAAATACGTCTATTTCCCTGACGGATCAATTGCCGGAATTGAAGTTGGCAAGAAATTGAGTGACGTAATTGGAGATGAGCTTGCTAGTAAGGGCTTGTCAGCAAACGAAGGCGATATAATTTCTGGAGAAGATCTTAAAGTTGGAGGAGAGGGAATGCGTGGTTTTTACGATAAGATCCTCCCAAACGAGATCGGTAAATACGTCAAACAGTGGGGCGCAAAAGTCGAAAAATCCACGATCACTACAAATGGAAAGCAGAAGGCAAACATTTGGCGCGTAGACATCTCTCCTGAGATGGCAGACTCCATCAAGCGAGTCGGCCAGCCTCGATTTGCTCCCGAGGACGCTGATTTAAGCGCGCAGAAAGCCTCTGTGCGCTTCGTGCCAGAGGAAATGGACACCAGAGCCAAGTTCAGGTTCTTGATGCGGAACAAGGAAAAGAAGCCAGTTCCGACGCAGGAGCAACTGGATGAAAGGAAAGCTCGTCTTCCTGAGTACACGACTCAGATCGATACTGAAAAAGTCGGAGACAACACTTGGTACAGAATCTTCGTCATCCCGGCGGACGGAACCACTGCCAACATATACGGCTCGCGGGTTGGTATGGCTGCGTTTGGTGAGTTTGTGGTTGTAGGAGACAAGCCTGAAATGCTTCAGGTCGCTCTGACGGAGCTTGGGCCTGAGCCGAAGTACGAGCAGAAGGGCTACGGTGAAATCCTTTACCGCGAGGCAGCAAAACTAGCGCAGCGGATTGGCGCTACCCAGCTTTATGGCGCGCCAACATCTGATTCCGCTGCGTTGCGCCGGGAGAAAATGTTTGAGACCGAGCTTGGCCGGAAAACTCCGTCTGGGTTTACCTACTCGAGTTCAAAAATTGATCCGAACATTCGATTCTCTCCAGAGGGTCAGCTTGAGATTGAATCTGACGGTCGCCCTGTGCCGACTCAGGAGGAGCTTGATCAGATGAAGGCTCGTCTTCCAAAGTATCGGACAGCATACGACATCCAAGAGGTTGAAAATGAATTCGGAGACCTGCCAACGGAGTCTACTAGAATTTCAATCGTGAAAGCAGATGGCACTGTGGCTGCAATCGCGGACGTGGCATACGACCCAACCGATCCAGAAATATTGCGAGTTGAACAGTCGTTCATAAAAGATCCGGCCAAGAACGCAAAGCAGGGCTACGGTGAGGCGTTGTACCGGGAGATCGCGAAGTATGCCCAAAACAGCGGGGCAACAAAACTGTACGGAGAACCTGTCTCGCAGAAGGCAGCGACTCGTCGTGAAAAGCTCTTCAAGACTGAATTGGGCCGCAGTGACAGTGGCGGCTACAGTTGGGCTTCGTCAGAGGTTCCTGCATCTGTTCGGTTCGCCCCAGAGCGCGCCGAAGACGATGGCGTTGAGCGCGTCGTAAAAGCCGTTTATCGCAATCCAAGGACGTGGGAGGTGTCTGAGGGTAGGACGCACCTTGAAGCCAATCCTGATGCCCCACAGGAGCCTACAGACCGCGAGGGTCCGAACTACGCATTCCGCACCAGTACCGGGAGGATTGTGAGCCGCCGAGAGGCGTTTGAGATCGCGCAGAACGCCGGGCAGATCCTCGAGAACCTGACTCCTGAGCAGCAGGACAGCTTTGACCGTGGAGTTCTTCATTCTGGAATGTTCCAGCCACCAGACGCCCGGGGGATCAACGTCAACTCGCAACAATTCCCGTTTGCTGAAAAAATCGTCTCAGGAGAGAAGACGATTGAAACCCGTGCGACTCCATCGCTTGACCCGTACATCGGTCAGCGGGTTGGCATCGTTGAGACTGGAAAAGGTCCGGCGCGCGTTGTGGGTTCTGCTGTTGTTGGCGAGCCGAAAACGTATTCAACAGAGGAGCAATTCCGAGCAGATCAGGACAAGCATTTGGTCCAGCCCGGCAGCGCGTTTGATATCGTTCCGGGTGGAACCAAGGTTGGATACCCGCTCGAAGACGTCAGGCCGATTGAGCCTGTTCCTGCACAAGCTGGAGGGATTGTCGCTCGCAAGATTGAAGGAGTGCGTTTTGCCCCAGAAGAGGAGCGTGCGACGATTGGTCGCGCGATTGATCAGATTGACGCTGCAAGCTCAGAGACTAGGAAAGCGGTGCAGGCAAGCGCAGACACGCTTCCGTACCCTGTCAATCCGGTGCCTGAGTCGGTTGCGCTTGTCCCTCGGTGGGGGCTGATCAACGAAAAAATCGTTGGGATGCCGAAAAACCAAGCCGACGTCATCGACATCCTCGACCGCAGCATCATGCGGCTCAAGCGGCTCGTCGCATCGAACCCTTCGTTCGCCCGGGAGTCTGCACGGTTCTACCGGGATATGGGCGAGTCCGCGCTTTTGCTCGCCGACCTCACTGACCCGCAGTTGGACGTCTACGAGCGGTTCATGCTTGCTGACCTCAACAACAGGTTCCTTGCGTTGGGTTCACCGAGGACCGGGGTTTCGGCGAACGCCTCCAAATCCCAGTCGTCTGCCGTCGCTCGTTCTGGCGGCTTCTCCGCCGGGTGGAAGATTGGTTTTGGCTCGCAGCAGGAGGGGGCCAAACGCACGGCAGAGGCGTGGAAGCGCGGGGAGCATTTCGACCTGTCGATGGAGGGCGTCCAAGACAAGGTCCGCAGTTTCTACCTCAATGGCTTGTCAGAGATCATCGAGATGGCTGAAGAGGGTCGTGACGCCGAGTCCGATCCCGTGCAGCGCGAGAAATATCAGCGAGTCGTGGATGAGTTGAATCTGCGCGCTGCTAAATCGATGCGGATCGTTGATGCCAACGCAACCGCATTGACAGACGAACAGAAGGCGGACATCCAGAGACTTCTGGACGGGAAGGCAACAGTTGATATGTGGGATATGGCTGCGAAGGGATTCGCTTGGCCCGGGTGGATTGCTGACATAATCGCCAGAGGAAAGGTGAACGACAGAGGGTTCCACTGGACGCAAGAAAAGTTCGCCAAATTGATGACTTTCAAGTCAAAGGATCTTCAGTCAGCGGTTGAAGGACTTGGAGTGGACTCCCCGTCGAACCTAAGCTACCAGCAGGCGCGCTTGCTTGAAATAGACGGCAAAAAAGATTGGGATGCTGAAACTTGGGCCGAACGCAAAAAGCAGGAGTTCGACGAGGAAACAAAATACACCGATCTCTGGGATTCTCTGATGAGAGAGCTGGGAATCGAGTCCCCGTCACAATTGAGATACCAGCAGGCTCGCTCGCTCAGGATCGATGGAAACAAAGACTGGGATGCTGAAAGCTGGGAGAAGCGCAGGATGGAGCCATTTGGTGAAAACACTTCTTGGACTAACTTCATCGAGCGCACAGAAGCAGGTTTGTCTCCCGGTGGAGGAGGTCCGCTTTACGACGCGCAACAGGCTCTGGATGGCATGATGGCAGACCGCTTGAATCAGCTCGGGATGGCTGAGTTGTTCGGTAAACGGAAGTTGAAAGCTAGAAACGCGCAGGAGATTCTGTGGGCTTTGGAGAAGCTGGACAACCCTCTGAAGGGAAACAACGACCTGAGCCTATATGGGAACTCGTTCAAGTCGTTGCGGGAAGAGCTTATGAGGCTCAAATCTGGCGAGCCGATGAGCAAAAAATCGCGAGGCGTGGATGTGCTTGCTGCCTCTCAGCGGGTTTACAAAGAAATGGCCGAACAGGTCATGCCTCTTGAAGCCGTCACAAAAGGAAAGAGCAAGAACGCTCAGGTGATCCAGCAGCAGATTGAAAAACTCCGGCAGGCTGGAGATCCAAACCCAGAGCGCACGTTTACGCTCCACGTCGCCAACAACCTCCACAACGAGGTCAATGCGATTGCAAAGAAACACGGAGTCGATTTCACCATCGACAAAATCGAACCCAGCTACGGCGGGTACACCGAAGGGGAGATGGACATCTCCGAGAACTTCATCATAACGGCCCGTGGAAATATCTTCGACCGTGAAAGGGGCGCATTCCCGGCTGCATATGCGTTTTTGGAGGGGTACAGCCGTGGCGCGGACCAAGCCGCCGGAAACGTGATCCGACGCGCATCGTTGCGAGAGTTGTACACTCCCGAAATCGAAGGGAATTGGACTGTAGTCAAAGGAAAGAACGAGAGCGTTGTTAGCGTCCACGAAAGCAAAGACAAAGCTCAGAAAGAGATTGAATCGATTGTATTTGAGAAGCGCGACTATAAGCAAAAACTGAAAGCCCTTGAGGCCGCAAAGAAGTCGAAAGACAAAAATGCAATCAAGGAGGCCAAAGAAGAACTCGAGAAAGAGTTCCAAAAACAGGTTGCTAACCTTGAGTTGTCTGTGACGCGAGTCATGCCATTCAAACAGGCAACCGTCTTGTCGTTCGACACCCGGCACCTCGATGACGCTCAGATTAAAGCGTTCGCGAACGAGCTTGGAATGATCAAGGACTCGAAAGGTGGATTCTTCATCAACGGGTTCTCGAAGACTGCAAACGGCATCGTGATCCACGACGGGTTTTACTCAGGTGATATGCTTGCTGAAGCAGAAAAAGCAAAGAAATCAATTGAGGCAGTTACACAGAAATACAGCGTGCCAGAGCCTTCAATTGAAAAGTCTGTTGTTGAAATGTTCTTCAGGGATCAAGACTCCGACCAAATTACCGAAAATCCGTTCACCAAGGACGTTCAGAAACTGGTTGAGAAGAAAATCAGATCCAAAACGATTACACCTGCTCCGGCGCGTCAAGTGCGTGACGTAATTTCGGATTGGGCCGCAGATGCAAAAGCGTTGAAGGACAGGATTCCATCAATGTCCAAAAACTCGGTGACGCTCGCAATCGCAACGCTGAATTCCAAGCTGGACGCGGCAGTGTTGAGGGGCGACATTACAAGGGCAGAATCTCTTGCCGCCAAGGCCGAAAAAGGCTTTGGTGTCGAGAAGGAGACGGAAGAAGAGGAGGAATAAACAGCATGAAAAACACAAACCCTGACATCGATGAAAGGATCAAGGCCGCGAGAAAAGTGTTTGCGGATCTGTACAAGGACAGTCCGTACAAATCCAAAGACAATAACTTTGGCTTCGCAGAGATCGGCAACAACCAAGCCATCATTCAGTTGACCGTCGCATCCCAGCAGAAGCCTCATCCGAAAGAAGACACTCAAAAACCGTGAGCATCAAAGACCCATCTGACGTCGTCGCCCTTGTCGTTGACAACGGGCTGTTTGTGGAGCTTGCCGTGAAGCTCTCGAAGACTTTCTCGAAGGTTTACTACCACTGCGCACCGGGCGGTGCTTTCCCACAGATAAACGCCGCACTGATCGGCGACGGGATGGACGGCATTGAACTCGTCGATTCGATCTACGGCTCGCACTTTGATGAGGTCGATTTGGTCGTGTTTCCAGACCTGTTTTACGGCGCGGAACAGGAGCATCTGGTCGAGTGTGGGAAAGCTGTCTGGGGAGCGCGGATGGGTGAATGCCTTGAGCTTAATCGCGAGGGGATGAAGGAGGTTCTTAACGCGCTTGACCTTCCTGTCGGTGAGTACTGGGTCGCAAACGGAGTGGATGAGTTGAGAGACCTGCTGCGCGCGCACCAAAACGTGTACGTCAAGTCAGACAAGTTCCGAGGCACGCATGAGACGTTTTACGCTCCAAACTACAAGCTAGCGCGTCCAAAGCTGGATGCTCTGGCCTTGCGCCTCGGGGGGTTTCAGGACCGAATGAAATTCATCGTCGAGGCCAGCCTCGCGGACAAGGTCGAGATCGGCACCGATGGCTGGGTCATCTGCGGCGAGGATGGCTGTGTTCGACCTGACCAGACTCTGGTTGGGATTGAGGTCAAAGACTGCGGGTACATCGGAGTCGTGCGCCCATTCTCGTCAATTCCAGAGCCAATCACCCGCTTTGACTCTGCGATGAAACCAGTTTTTGAGGCATACGGGTGGCGCGGATTTGTCTCGTCGGAAAACAGGATTGGATCTGACAAGGAGCCTTTTATGATTGACCTGTGCGCCCGGGCTGGATCGCCTCCGAGCGAGCTTTATCAGGAGCTTTTCTCGAACATTGCTGAATGCATTTGGTACGGAGCAAATGGAATCGTCGTCGAGCCGGAACCCGTTGCGAAATACGGTGCCGAAATCATCCTGTTCTCCCAGTGGCTCAGGGACGGC
>Ga0075471_10002440_pt1 | contig 12215 bp, 10 predicted proteins | sample DEB19_08_DNA_2_FD_74787 | JGI IMG/M metagenome (GOLD analysis project Ga0075471, IMG submission 74787) | Aqueous microbial communities from the Delaware River and Bay under freshwater to marine salinity gradient to study organic matter... | ecosystem: Environmental > Aquatic > Marine > Coastal ... | reverse complement strand
CGCTGCTTCCGCCCGCTTCGGCAAGCCCGCCGAACTCGCTCTCGCACCCAGCGGCACGCTCTACATCGCCGACGCCGCGCAGCACACCATCCGCCGCCTCACGCCCGATGGCCGCGTTAGCACCATCGCCGGTCTCGTCGGGGCGGACGGCGCAGCAGATGGCGCGAACGGCCTCGCGCGCTTCTTCAACCCCTACGGCCTAGCCATCGCCGCCCGCGGACACCTCGTCGTCGCGGACACTTACAACCAAACCGTGCGCGAGCTGCTCGCGCCGTTCACGGTGGGCGTCACGCCCGACGGCAGTGGCCGCGTCATCTCATGGGAGGCGGTTACTGGGCATAGCTACCAGGTGCAGTTTAAGGACAGCGCGGCGGCCGCATGGCAGAACCTCGGCAGCACCGTCACCGCCAACACGTTGGCCGCGTCGCAGGCCGATGCCGCGCCGGCCATGTCGCGCTTCTACCGCATCCTGCGAGTTGATTGAGGCAAGTGCGCAGTCTCCCCACCACGCCGCAGTCATTCGGAGGCATCAGCAGCGGGGTGAGGGAAGCCCACCCTACCAGCCCCGTGAAACGCTTTGCCTCGCCACCTTTCTCCACCGTATCTTCGCCGGACTTGAAATTATGAAAGTCAACCTCGCCTACGGTCAAAGCCACCTGCCGGTCGAATTCCCCGACGCTCGCACCACGGTCATCGAACCGGCACACAACCCCGGTCTGGCCGACGAAAAGTCCACCCTCCTGGCCGCGCTCGACAACCCCATCGGCGCGAAGCCGCTGCGCGAGTGGCTCACGCCGGGCGCGAAGATCTGCATCAACTTCACGGACATCACCCGCGCCACGCCGAACCACCGCATCATCCCCTGGGTGCTGGAATACCTCGCTGCCCACGGCGTCACGCGCGACCAGATCACGCTCCTCAACCAGACCGGCACGCACCGCCCGAACACCAAGGCTGAGCTGGAGAAGATGCTTACGCCCGAGGTCGTCGCGAACTACCGCGTCATCAATCACGAGTGCGAGCACGACGCGGACATGGTGCAGTTCGGCACCACCCGCACGGGCGCGCCCGCGCTCATCAACCGGCATTGCGCCCACGCCGACGTGCGGATCATCACGGGCTTCATCGAGCCGCATTTCTTCGCCGGCTTCAGCGGCGGACCGAAAGGCATCGCGCCCGGTGTCGCCGGTCTCGCCACAGTCATGAGCAACCACGGCGCGCACAACATCGGCGACCCGCGTGCGGCCTTCGGCATCACGGACGGCAATCCGCTGTGGGAAGAGCTGCTCGACATCGCGCTGCGCGTCGGCCCGAGCTTTCTGCTCAACGTCACGCTCAACGAGACCAAGCAAATCACCAACGTCTTCGCCGGTGACATGCAGGCCGCGCACAAGACCGGCTACGAGTATGTCCGCAAGTCCGCGATGCAGCGGGTGAAGGACCCGTTCGACATCGTGGTGACGACCAACAGCGGCTACCCGCTGGACATGAATCTCTACCAAGGGGTGAAGGGCATGAGCGCCGCCGCGCGCATCGTCCGGCCCGGCGGCCTGATCATTCTTGCGTGCGAATGCAGCGAGGGCGTGCCGGCCAACAGCCCGCTGGACAAGCTCCTCCGCAGCGCCCGCAGCTCGGAGGAGATCCTGCTGATGCTGGCAACGCCCGGCTTCGTGAAACCCGAGCAGTGGCAGGCACAGATTCAGGCGCTGATTCAGCGTAAGGCCGAAGTTCTCGTCTTCAGCAAGCTGTCGGACGAAGTGCTTTCCGCCGCGCATCTCAAGCCCTGCCGCGACATCGGCGCGGAAGTCGCCGCGCGACTTGCCTCGCTTGGACCCGAAGCGCGCGTCGCCGTCCTCCCGCAAGGCCCGCTGACGATTCCGTATCTGGCCTGAACTGGACTCCAAGCCAGCGGCACTAAGGCTTCGTCTTTCGTCAGCCGCCCAGCGGACTGACGGCAGAGCGCCTCAGGTCTTGCGGTGCTTGGCGAACTCGATGTTCGCGAGCAATCGCGCCGCGCAGGCCTGGGCGAATTCCGGCGCGTTGATGGCCGAGTTCATTTCGACAACAGGAATGTCCTTGCGGAGATAAGTTTTCAACGCGGTGAAAAGAATGCGGTCCGCCACCGGATCGTGGAATTTCTGACCGGGCGCGCTGATGACGCTGATGGCCTTGAGGGGCAGCAGGACCGTGACCGGGGCGGTGGAAAGGTTGATTTTCTCCGCCAGAATGCGCCCGAGTTCGGCGCATTCCTCCGGGGAAGTGCGCATCAAGGTCACTTGGGGATTGTGCTGGTAGAAAGTGCGGCCGGCGAAGTGCGGCGGCACCGTGGCGGGGGCGCCAAAGTTGACCATGTCCAGACAACCAGGAGCGACGATGGCCGGAACCCCATGGCGCGCCGCCGCCTCGCAGCGTGTTGGCCCGGCCCCAAGGATACCGCCCACGAGTTCGTCCGCCCACTCCGTGGTGGTGATGTCGAGCACACCGGCCACCATGCCCGATTCAATCAACGACTCCATGGCCCGCCCGCCCGTGCCCGTGGCGTGGAAAACGAGGACTTCGTAACCGGCGGCTTCCAAGATTCGCTTGGCCGCCTGCACACAGTCGGTCGTATTGCCAAACATGCTGGCCACGATGAGCGGTTTGTCGTCCCCGGGCGCGGGAACACTCTCCACCATCCCGCAAATCGCGCCGGCCGCACGGGTGAGGATCTGCCGGGAGATGCGGTTGATGCCGGCCACATCCACGACAGCGGGAAACATCACGATGTCCTTCACGCCGACGTATTGGGCGGTGTTGCCGCTGGCCAGGGTGGAAACCATCAGTTTCGGGAAGCCAAGGGGCAAGGCACGCATCGCGGCCGTGCCGATGGCGGTGCCACCTCCCCCGCCCAACGAGATGACCCCGTCAATCCGCCCTTCGGCAACGAGCCGGGCTAGCACCAACGGAGCCCCTTGGGACATGGCGGCCACGGCCTCGCCGCGGTCCTTGCGGGCGGTCAACGCCGCGAAGTCCACGCCCGCCGCTGCCGCCACCTCCAGCCGCGTGATGTCTGGCTTGAGCCGGGGGGCATCCAAAGTGCCGGTGTCGATGACCAGCACCTGATGGCCGCGTTGCCGGAGAAGGCTGGCCACAAAGGCGTGCTCCTCCCCCTTGGTGTCCATGGTGCCAAGAACAGCGATGGTAGGCATGATAGTTGGCCAAAAGCTACCAGCCCCTCCAAAAGGAGGTAGCCAAAAAAATCTTGGTTTCCCAGAGATCAATAGCTTTTCGACTCGCCAGAGATGTCTGGGTGTGAATGCTTCTGCGAGAAATCAATTTGCTGCATTCAGCGGGACCGGCGGTTACGCCGCGATAGCATGTGCTGCAAGGGCAAATTAACTCATTAAGACCATGGATACGTCGAACGAAAGCGAAATGCCCAAACCCGGCAAAGCAGCCCCGCCCGCCAAGCAGGAGGTTTATTGGCAGAAGGCGCTGTTCTGGCACGGGCTGGGGTTTGTGACCATCGTGATGGTGCTGTGGGCCGACAAGCTGTTTCAGATCGGCCAGCATCTGGGGGTCAGCGACGAGAATACGGAGTCCTACCTTGAAGTTTCAGCCAAGTCCGGAGTGGTGGTGCTGTTGTGGATGTTCTCCGCCTACAAGGTCTATCTCATCGTCTCGCGGTTGAGCTATCTGGAGTCCTTCCTGCACGTGTGCGCTTGGTGCCGGAAAATCGAGGTGAAACACAAATGGCTCACCATCGAACAGCACTTTGCCCAGCAAACCGGGGGCAAGGCCTCGCACGGCATCTGCCCGGAATGTGCCGCCAAGGTGGCCGAGGAAGAGGGCGCCACCTGACGCCTGAGCGGAGCCCGGGGACTCAGGCCTCTCTCACCGGCAGATAAAGAGAGAAGGTCGTTCCGACACCCGATACGGTTTCCACGCGGATAGCCCCCTTGGCATTCCCCACCAATCGACGCACGATGGCCAACCCGAGGCCGGTGCCTTCACCAGTGGGCTTGGTGGTGAAATAGCTGTCGAAGATTTTGTCGAGGTGACGTTCCGAAATACCCGGCCCGGTGTCTTGCACGTGAATGGCAACCAACGGAGGCTGGTTCAAAAAAACTTCCCGCACGAGGAACCGACTCCGGGGCGTGTCCGTCATGAGGGCGGCGGGCAAGGGCTGGGGGTGGTAGTTCGCCGACACGGAGACAACCAGCGGATCGGGCGAAGCCTGAAACGCGTTGATGGCGAGATTCATCAGCGATTGGACCAAATCCGTGCCGTTCATGTGGATGGCCAAGTCCGCCGGCATCAAGCCGACCTCCAACCGGTGCCGACGCGCGTGGGGATGGGAGCGCAGGAGCTCCCGTGTGTCCGCCAGAGCCTGGTTGATCCGCACGGAGTCGGTGCCGGTGCCGCGGTCACGCGCGTAATTCAAGTAGCGGCGGGAGATTTCCAGGCAGCGCGACACCTGCTGGCCCACGCGCTGCAACTGGTCCCGGACCGACGGGGACTGGCCGCCCCCCCGGGTGGCGGCCAGATCAGCGTTGACCATCTCCAGCAGCACGGAAACCGCCGTCAGCGGGCTGCCAATGTCATGCATGACGCTTGCGTAAATCTCGTTCTGAGATCGGGCCAGCTCGCCCTTCAACTGCTGATCGCGCAACGCCTCCTGCAGCTCCTGCAGGCGGCGCGTCCCCTCCACCATAGCGTCGGCCAGTTGCCGGCGTTGGATGGCGTTTTCGACCGCATCACGGATGCCTGAGATTTCAAAGGGCTTGGTGAGATAGTCGCAGGCCCCGAAGCGGATGGCCTGCCGTGCTGTTTCCACCGTCTCGTAGGCCGTCAGCATGACCACCTCGATGCGCGGATCGAGCTGCTTGAGCTGCGCCAGCAACTCCGTGCCGGACATGCCAGACATCCGGATGTCGAGCACGGCCGCGTCAACGCGGCGGCTCCGCGCCAGGGCCAGCGCAGCCGGGCCGCTGTCCGCCATGACGACGTCGTAGAGCTCCTTGAAGACGATACGCAGGGACTGCCTTGGCCCCTCCTCGTCATCAACGATCATGAGGGTGGGGCGCTGCGCAGCGCCTTCAGAAACGAAAGCCGACCGAAGCGGTGATGGCGTGACTGAGGAAGGTATAGTTGCCATTGGCAGAAGCGGCTGGAGGTCCGACAAATATCGGCACAGCGGGAGGACTGCTCCCGCTGACATTACGACTGGGGCCCCACCCCAACTGATACGCCACATCCCAGGTCAAACGTGTTTCCTGGCGTCCGAAACCGAAACTAAAGACATGCCGGTCCGAATCCGGAACCAGCGGGGAGAAATTGGCTGATGGCACCGAGTTTTCGCTGAAGATATAGCCGGCGCTGGCCCGCCAGCCGCCCTCGAACTGACGCGTCACCCCAAACTCGTAAAACCAGCTCGCCCGCCAGTTGAAGGGCACCGGCACGGTGCCGGCGGGAAGTTGGAAGCCGACCGTCTTCAGGCTGCTCCAATCCGTCCAGTCCGCGTTGAATTCCAAATTCCAATCCTGGGTGGGCCGGAAGGAATAGCCCACGACCACCTGGCGCGGAAAAGGAAAGTGGGCGCTGGCCGCCCCCGTGCCATCAATGAAACCGGTGCCGGTGGTCGTGCCAGTCCCCTGGAAAGCCATCGTGGTGGGACTCCGGTAGGTGACCCCGAACGAGTGCCGCTTCATCGGCTGCCACAAAACACCCAGCGTAAAGCCCGCATCCGTGTCGTCCCCCGTGAATCGCGTCATGCTGCCAGGGGCTCCAGTGATCGCCTGCTGGCGGATCTCGGTTTCCCCGTAATCCAAGCCGATGCCCGCCGCGAGCGATAGCGTCGGATGCACCTGCCAGGCCACCACCGGGCTCAGGCGCAGATAGGTCATCTTGCCGTAAACCGCGCCGAACTCCGCATTGTTGGGCCACTCCAGCGCCAGTCCGTAAGGCGCGTAAAGTCCCAGTCCGAACGCCAGCGGCAGGTCCTTCATCCCGTAGCTGTAATAAAGCTGGGGCACCGCATCCACCCGGCTCTTGGTGTCAAAGCGCACCCCGCCGGGCGACGTGAACTGTGAATCCAGCGCGATCGCGTAGCTGCCCAGCCGGACGTGTTGGCCTTCCAACTGCGTGAGTCCGGCCGGGTTGTAGAAGATGGCCGAGGGGTTGTCCGCAGTGGCGGCAAACGCATTGCCGCGCGCCGTGGCGGCCGAGTCCTGATCCGCGATGCGGATGCCCAAGGCATTGGCTTCGACCCCGGAGCCAGTCAGTAAAATACCGCTTAAAACTGCCAGCCTGACGGAAGGTTGGCTTGATGTCAGAGGCACATGTGAGTCTTCGCCAGAAGCAAATGGCATCGCAAGCAGGATTTGCGAAATCACCAAACTGAAGCCGGCTTGAACGCCCGCGTGAGTCCGCGTAGAAGCAGCGCGAAATGTTCCGCACCCCACCCGCCTTGCCCCCCTGTATCGGCGTGGTCGTTCTGACGGCACTGGCGGGCTTTGCCATTGCCCAGAGCTTGGCGCACGCCCTCCGTCCCCACCCTGCCGCCGTGCCGAACACGCACGCGCCCGGCGAGGTGGACCGGCCCGAGCTGGTGCCGTTCATCGTCGCGGACCCGGCGAAGCTGCCCGGCATCGTCGTGGACGAGACGGCGGCGACGCTCTTGGGCAAGTGGCAATACTCCACGCACACGCCGCCCTACGTGGGCCTTGGCTATCTGCACGACATGAAGGACGGCAAGGGCGAGAAGTCCGTAATCTTCACGCCGGACCTGCCGCGCGCGGGCCGCTACGAAGTCCGCCTCGCCCACTGCTATAACGTCCGCCGCGCCACGAACGCTCCCGTCACCATCCGCCACGCCGACGGCGAGACGAAGCTGCGGATCAACCAGCAGCAGGAGCCGCCGCACGGTCGGCTGTGGCGGACGCTGGGAACGTTCCGCTTCGCCGCCGGCACGAACGGCTGGGTGCGAATCTCAAACGAAGGCACCGAGGGCAAAGTAGTGATCGCAGATGCGGTGCAGTTCCTGCCGGTGCCGTAGCGTCAGGCATCTTGCCTGACGTAGAGCCGGGCGTCCCGCCCGGCGGAAGGCGTGGTGATTGCGCAAGGTGCCGTGAGGACTCTTAGCCCCTTCCGGGCGGCGAGACGCGCGCCCTCTACGGCAGGCGGGACGCCTTGCCGCCACGGGCTTGCCCGTAGCGCCGGCCCTGCGTAGAACCTCCGCACTCAAGCCATGCACTTGCTCCGAACTCAATCGCTTTTCGCCGCGTCACTCTGCGTTGTCCTGCTCGCGGGGTGCGAGTCGCCGAGGCCAAAGATCGTCACGATATTTCCCGCTCAACCAGCGGTAAAGCAGTTCAGTTTTCCCCTAAGCCAACCTTGGCCCTACGACGACAAAAAACTCGCCGAGCTAGACACGGCCATCTCCCAAGCCATCGCAGACAAGAAACTTCCCGGTGGTGTGCTGTGGCTGGAACAGGGCGCTCCCTATCGCAGAGCCTTAGGTTCACGCGCCCTCGTCCCTGCCGCCGAGCCAATGTCCGAGGACACCATCTTCGACGCCGCCTCGCTCACCAAGGTCATCGCGGCCACGCCGGCCATCATGCGGTTGATTGAGCAGGGCAAGGTCGGTCTCGATGACCGCGTGGTGAAGTTCATCCCGGAGTTCGGCACGCTGGGGAAGGAAGTCATCACGGTCCGGCAGTTGCTCACGCATACGTCCGGATTGCGACCTGACATCAGCCTCAAGCCGGATTGGAACGGCTACGACGCAGCCATTCGCCTCGCGTGCGAGGAAAAGCTCTCCGCGCCGCCCGGAACCAGAATCATCTACAGCGACACCGGGCTTTATCTCGTCGGCGAAATCGTCCGGCGCGTGAGCGGGCTGCCGCTCGACCAGTTCGTGCAGCGCGAGGTCTTCGGTCCGTTGGGCATGACGGACACCGGCTTCAACCCACCGCGCTCCAAGCTGGCGCGGATCGCGCCCACGGAGGTCGAGAACGGCCAGCCCGTCCGCGGTGTCGTGCATGACCCGCGCGCGCGGCGTATGGACGGCGTGGCCGGACACGCGGGTCTTTTCACTACGGCGCACGACCTCGCGCTCTTCGCCCGGATGATGCTGAACGACGGTGCGCTCGGCTCCACGCGCGTCTTCAAACCCGAGACTGTGCGCCTCTGGACCTCGGTGCAGACGCCGCCGGGAGTTGCCGGCCGGCGCGGGCTGGGCTGGGACATTGACACAAGCTACAGCGGACCGCGCGGCAAGCTCTTCCCCATCGGCTCCTACGGACACACGGGCTGGACCGGGACGAGCCTCTGGATTGACCCGTTCTCGAAGACGTTCCTGATTTTCCTCTCGAACCGGAACCACCCGACCGAAGCCGGCAGCGTCGTCGCGTTGCGCTCCAAGCTTGGCACGCTCGCGGCGGAGGCGGTGCGGAATTTCAACTTTGCCTACGTCCCCGGCGCACTGACTCCGCGAGAGGACGCCGCGACTTCCGGCCGATTGCGCCCCAGCGCCGCGCTGGTGGACACCGCCGCGCCCGTGCTGAATGGCATTGATGTGCTGGCGAAGAACAAGTTCGCCCAACTCAAGGGCCTCAAGCTCGGCCTCATCACAAATCACACCGGCCAGGACCGTGCGCGCAACGTGACGATTGACCTGCTGCACAAAGCGCCCGGCGTCTCGCTGGTCGCGCTGTTCAGCCCGGAGCACGGCATTCGCGGCGCGCTGGACGAGAAGGTCTCCGACTCGAAGGACGAGCAGACGGGCCTGCCGGTGTTCAGCCTCTACGGCGTCCGCCGCACGCCCGCGCCCGAGCAACTCGCCGGCCTCGACGCGCTCGTGTTCGACATCCAGGACATCGGCTGTCGCTTCTACACGTATCCGGCCACGCTGATTAACTGTCTCGAAGCGGCGGCGAAGGCGAAGAAGAAGTTCATCGTGCTCGACCGCGCGAATCCCATCGGCGGCAACGCGGTGGAAGGGCCGTTGCTCGTCGGCACCAACTCGTTCGTCGCGTGGCACAAGGTGCCGCTTCGCCACGGGATGACGCTCGGCGAAGTTGCGCGGATGGTGAACGCGGAGCGCGGCTTCGGCGCGGACCTCACGGTGATTCCCGTCGAGGGCTGGTCGCGCAGCCAGTGGTTCGATGAGTTTGGCCAGCCGTGGACGAACCCTTCACCGAACATGCGCAGCCTCGCGGCAGCGGCGCTGTATCCCGGGGTCGGCTTGCTGTAGAGTGCCATCAGCGTGGGACGCGGGACGGACACGCCGTTCGAGGTCATCGGCGCGCCGTATGTGACCAACGACGTGCGCTTTGCCGCCGAGTTGAACCGCGCGGGCCTGCCGGGCGTGCGCTTCCACGCGGTTCGCTTCACGCCGACCTACAGCACGTTCAAGGACAAGCCCTGCGGCGGCGCGCGCATCGTCATCACGGACCGCGACGCGCTCAACGCCGTGGATGTGGGCCTGACCATCGCGACTACGATGCAGCGGCTTTACGGGACGAACTTCGCGGCCGACAAGATGCAGGTGCTCCTGCGCGAGCCGGCGGTCTTGGCGGGCATCAAGAGTGGGAAGACGGCGGCGGAGTTGAAGGCCAGTTGGGCGGCGGACCTTGAAGCATTCAATAAGCGTAGAGAGCCTTTCCTGCTTTACCGGTGAGCGAGTGGAGCGCGGACGCCCACGTCCGCAAGACCGGCAGCTCTGGATGCGGACGTGGGCGTCCGCGCTCCTAACCGGCTGAAGTTTTCGCCCGCGTCCCCGTCAGTAACCGCGACTGCAAACTACCCGTCCTTCGTTGCATATGAACCGAGTGCTCGTTCCCGCCCTGATCGCCTCCGCCCTGCTCACCACCGCCGCCGATTGGCCGCAGTGGCGCGGCGCGGACCGCACCGACATCTCCAAGGAAACCGGCCTGCTCAAGAGCTGGCCCGAGGGCGGACCGAAGCTCGCGTGGATGAACAAGGACGTGGGCCTCGGCTATTCCGGCTACGCCATCGCGGGCGGCAAGCTCTTCACGATGGGCTTGCGCGGGGACAATGAACTGCTGATCGCCGTGGACGTGAAAAACGGCAAGGAACTGTGGGCGACGCCGGTCGGCCCCATCTTGAAGAATGGCTGGGGTGACGGCCCGCGCACCACGCCCACGGTGGATGGCGACCTGGTGTTTGCCATGAGCGGCACCGGCACATTGCTGGCCGCGAAGACGGCGGACGGCAAGGAGGCGTGGAAGGCGGCCATGCGCGACTTCGGCGGCAAGACGCCGGGCTGGGGCTATTGCGAATCCGTGCTGGTGGACGATGGCAAGGTGATTTGCACGCCCGGCGGAAGCCAGGGCACGCTGCTCGCGCTCGACCGGGCCACGGGCAAGAAGGTTTGGCAGACCGCCGACTGGAGCGATGGCGCGCACTACGCCTCGCCCATCGTCGTCACGCACAACGGCGCGCGGCAATACATCCAGCTCACCTCGCAAAACGTCGCCGGCGTGAGCGCCAAGGATGGCAAGGTGCTGTGGAAGTCCGAGTGGCCAGGCAAAACCGCCGTCATCCCCACCCCCATCTTCAAGGACGGTCACGTTTACATCACGTCCGGCTACGGCGTTGGCTGCAAGCTCGTCAAGGTCGGGGCCGACAACAAGACCAGCGACGTTTACATGAACCAGAACATGATCAACCACCACGGCGGGGTGATCCTGATCGGCGACAAGATTTACGGCTACTCCGACAAGGGCGGCTGGACCTGCCAGGACTTCAAGACCGGTGAAGTCACCTGGGCGGCAAAGAATCTTGGCAAGGGAGCCATCCACTCAGCCGACGGCATGTTCTACTGCCTCGAAGAAGGCAGCGGGACCGTGGCGCTCATCGAGGTCTCGGACAAGGGCTGGAATGAAAAGGGCCGCTTCAAACTCACGCCGCAGACTGAACAGCGCAACCCCAAGGGCAAGGTTTGGACCCATCCGGTCGTGAGCGAAGGAAAGCTTTACCTGCGTGATCAGGAACTGCTCTTCTGCTTCGATGTCAAAGCCAAGTAAGGGCCAGGGCCTGATGGCGGGCCGCGTCGCCTCCCTGCACATCCACCCTGCGAAGAGTGGCACACCGCTCACGCCGTTAAACGTTGTCCACCTCGTCGCCGACAAGGGCATTCAGGAAGACGCGCGCTACTTCAACCGACGCAGCCGCCGGCAGGTCACGTTGATCGAGCGCGAACAGATCACCGCGCACGGCGAGGCCTTGGGTGTCGCTGGTTTCGCCCCCGGTGAGGTGCGTTCCAACATTGAGACCACGGGGATCAATCTGGTCGCACTGATCGGCCAACGCGTCCAAGTCGGCGAGGCCGTGCTCGATTTCTACGCCCCCCGGACGCCGTGTCACCAGATGGACGCGCTCTGCCAGGGCCTGCGCGAGTTGATGGAGGACAGTCGGCAGGGCGTGCTGGCGCAGGTAGTGCGCTCCGGAGCCGTCCGCGTAGGCGATGCCATTCAACTCGCCAGCATACAGCCAGCCACCTAGCCTGCGCGCGGTGAAGATTCTCGTCGTCACAAACCTGTATCCACCCCACTTCGCGGACACGGACGACTTCCGCTGCCAGAATGTGTCCGCTGCCCTCCGAAAACGCGGGCACACGCTTCGCGTGCTGACGTCCACCTGCGGGCTGGCCTCCGATGAAGGGCACACGGCGCACGCCTTGGGTGCCAGTGCCGAGAGCCGGGATGCGCTCGTTCAAAGGCGGCTCCGCATCAACGGCAGCTTTGGGCAGTCCACCGTCACCGGCCTCGGGGATTTGCGTGAACTGGAGGCGCGCAACAACAACGTGCTGCGCGAGGCCATCGCCGAATTTGAACCGGACGTGGTTCATGTCTGGAGCCTGCGTGGGCTGTCCAAGTCACTGATCATCACGCTCCGCCGGACCGGCATCCCGACCTGCTTCGATGTGTCCGACACTTGGCTGGCGGAGGAATTCTGCGACGACCCGTGGCTCGCCTGGTGGCACCGCGAGAGGCTTCCGGCGATGCAGAAAATCCAGCGCACCGGGCTGGAGGTCTCCGGCCAGCGGGCGAAGTGGGATGCGGCAACCCCAACTTTCATTGAGCCGGGCCTCAACCGTCTGCCCGCCCTCTTTGACCGAGATGCAGGCACACAAGCCGCGCCCAACTCCATCCCGGCCCTGCAATTTCGCCGCCTCTACTTCAGCAGCCCCGCCTTGCAGACCACCACGG
>Ga0075471_10002438_pt1 | contig 12223 bp, 11 predicted proteins | sample DEB19_08_DNA_2_FD_74787 | JGI IMG/M metagenome (GOLD analysis project Ga0075471, IMG submission 74787) | Aqueous microbial communities from the Delaware River and Bay under freshwater to marine salinity gradient to study organic matter... | ecosystem: Environmental > Aquatic > Marine > Coastal ... | reverse complement strand
CCGTGGTGCCGGCGCTCGGTTACTTCAACCCCCTCAATTGCAGCCCGCGTCTCGTGACCAACACGGCGCAGCTGCTGTGCGGCGAGATGAAGATCACGCCGTCGCAAATCGTCGCCGATCCGCGCGCCAGTGGTAACCACACGCACTCGGACCTGACGGTCGGTCGCGTCGAATACAAAATCAGCGACTCTTTGACGGCGACCTATGTCTACGGTCGCGGTTCGTACGATGCGGCCAACTACGGTGCCTCGTTCAACCAGCCCGAAGTGCTCGTCAACGGTGACCGCACCGCCGCGATTCCGGGTGGTTTGATCTTCGTCGCCAACCCGCTGGGTGATCAGAACTCGCGCTCCAACGAGTTCCGTCTCGACGGCAAGGTCGGTGACATCGGCTGGCGCGTCGGTTACTACAAGAGCAACGTCACCGACATCGGTGCGCTCGGCTTGTACACCTTCCGTCTGCCGCTCAGCGTCGACCCGACGGGTCAGTCGATTCCGTTCTCGCTCGCCGATGCGAACTTCCAATCGCGCTTCACGGACGCGACCAAGGCGACCTTCGCCTCGATCACGATTCCGTTCAACAGCTTCACGCTCGAAGCGGAAGGTCGCTCGGCCAAAGAAAACCGCAGGCAGCAACCGCAGTTGCCGACGGCTTTCGTGCCGGCTCCGAAGAACTTCAGCGAATTCACGCCGCGCGTGAACCTGAAGTGGCAGCCGCAAGCGGGCTGGATGTTCTACGGCTCGATCGCCAAGGGCAGCAAGGCCGGCGGCTTCAACGGCGTCACCGCGGACGTGGCGACCTTCGATCCGGAAAAGAACACCACCTATGAAATCGGCGGCAAGCAGTCGTTGATGAACGGTACGCTGCAGTTGAACTATGCGGCGTTCTTCATCGACTGGAAGAAGTTGCAGTTGTCGGTGCCTGACACGATCCCGTCGAAGCCGGGCATCCAGGACGCCAACTACATCGGCAACGTTTCGGGCGCCGAGTCGAAGGGCGTCGAGCTCGAGGCGATCTACCTCGCGGCCGACAACCTGAAGCTCAACTTCGCCGGTTCGTACGTGCAGTCGACCTTCAACAGCGACGTCGTCGACACGACTTTCGGCCGTCTCTGCGAAACCGGTGGCACGGCGGCATGCACCTTCCTGCCGCGTTCGACGCTGTATCCGCTCGGTGGCTCGCCCATCGGTGGCAACGATCTGCCGCGCACGCCGCGCAGCAAGTTCTCGGCCGGCGCCGAGTACCTGATGCCGCTGTCGGCGGGCATCTCGCTCACCTTGCGTGGTGACCTCAACTACCAGAGCAAGTACTACGTCGAGAACCTCAACCTCGCGTACATCCCGAACCGTACGCTGGTGAACCTCGATGCGACCTTCTCGAGCGAAGATCGCAAGTGGAGCGCGAGCTTGTGGGCCAAGAACGCCACCGACAAGACCTACGTGTCGAGCGCGTTCGCGGTTTCGGTCATCAACCAGTACATCCCGGCGATCGCCGACGGACGTACGATGGGTATGACGCTGCGTTACAGCTTCTGATCCGACTCTTCGAAGCGGGACGGGGCGCCTAGTGCGCCTCGTCCCAATTCGAGCCGGTGCCCACATCCACTTTGAGCGGCACCGATAGCGCGCCTTCTCCGGCCGCCACCATTTTCTTCCGCACCGCTTCGGTCACGCGCTGCACGGCCGTGTCGCGCACTTCGAGCACGAGCTCGTCGTGCACCTGCATGATCAGGCGCGCCTCGCCGTCGCCATGTACGCGGCACCAATCGTCGACCGAGATCATCGCGCGCTTGATGAGATCCGCTGCCGTACCTTGCATGGGCGCATTGATGGCGCTGCGCTCGGCGTATTGTTGCAGCGCGCGATTGCGCGAGCGGATCTCCGGCAGATAGAGCCGACGGCCGAATACGGTTTCGACGTAACCCGTTTCGCGCGCCCGCTCGCGGGTGCGATCCATGTACGCCTTCACGCCCGGATAGCGCGCGAAATACAACTCGACGTAGCGCTGTGCGGCGCCGCGTTCGATGCCGAGCTGGCGCGCGAGTCCGAACGCGGACATACCGTAAATGAGACCGAAGTTGATGGCTTTGGCCGAACGCCTTTGCTCTGCGGTGACGTCGTCGAGGGCGACGTCGAACACCTCGGCCGCGGTCGCCTGGTGCACGTCGCGATCCGCCGCGAACGCGTTCTGCAGACCTGCGTCGCCCGACAAGTGCGCCATGATGCGCAATTCGATTTGCGAGTAGTCCGCCGCGAGCAGCACATGGCCCGCCGGTGCGATGAACGCCTGTCGAATGCGTCGACCTTCGGGCGTGCGAATCGGGATGTTCTGCAGATTCGGGTCGCTCGAGGAGAGGCGCCCGGTTTGCGCCACGGCCTGGTGGTACGAGGTATGCACGCGGCCCGTGCGCTCGTTCACCTGTTCGGGAAGTTTGTCGGTGTAGGTGCTGCGCAATTTGGCGATGCTGCGATATTCGAGAATCAGTCGCGGCAATGCGTGTTCTTCGGCCAGCTCTTCCAATACGTCTTCGGCGGTGGAGGGTTGCCCCGTCGGGGTTTTGCGCAACACGGGAATCTGCATTTTTTCGTACAAGATCGCATGCAACTGTTTGGGCGAATCGAGATTGAACGGCCCGCCGGCCGCCTCGTGCGCCGCAGCCTGCAACTCGAGCGCGCGTCGCGCGAGCTCTCCGCTCTGGGTGCGCAGCATGGCGCGATCGACCAGCACGCCGCGGCGCTCCATGCCGATCAGCACTTTGACCAGCGGCTGCTCGAATTCCTCGTACAACCGCTTCAAGAGCGGTTCGTGATCGATCGCGGGCCACAGCGTGCGATGCAAGCGCAGCGTGACGTCGGCATCTTCGGCGGCGTATTCGCCCGCGGTCTCGACCGAAACCTGGCTGAACGGGATCTGTTTGGCGCCTTTGCCGGCGACGTCTTCGTAATGGATGGTCGCAAGACCGAGATAGCGCTCGGCGGCCGAGTCCATGTCGTGGCGCGTGGCGACGCTGTTCCACACGTAGCTCTCGAGCATGCTGTCGAAACGCAAGCCGGCGAGCGCGATGCCGTGATTGGCGAGTACGTGCGCATCGTATTTGAGGTTGTGCCCGATTTTCCCCGGTGATTCGGCTTCGAGCAGCGGCTTCAAAAGTTCGAGCACCGTGTCGCGATCGAGCTGATCGGGCGCACCCGGATAGTCGTGACGCAAGGGCACGTAGGCCGCGCTGCCGGGCTCCACCGCGAACGACACGCCGACGATCTCCGCCTGCATGTAATCGAGACTAGTGGTTTCGGTATCGAAGGCGAACGCATCCGCGGCGCGCAGCGTTTCGAGCCAGCGATCGAGCGCGGAGCGCGTGAGCACGACTTCATACTCGCGGGCGGCTTCGGCGACGGCCCGCGGAATCTCGAGCACGGCATTGCCGGAAGGGGCGCTGTCCGCACCGCCGCTCGGCGGCGTCTCGGGCGCATCAGCGCCGAGTTGCCGCAGGAGATTGCGAAATCCGAGTCGCGTGTACAAGTCGCGCAAGGCTGCATCGTCGGCCGGTTTGCGACGCAGATCTGCCGCCTCCGGCGGCAGATCGAGATCGCAACGGATGGTTGCCAAACGCCGCGACAACTCGAGCGTCTCGAGTCCGGCGCGCAGGTTCTCGCCGACTTTGCCGGTGAGTGCTTCGCGGTGTTCGATCAGTGCATCGAGCGTGCGGTACTCGGCGAGCCACTTCGCCGCGGTCTTCGGGCCCACTTTGTCGATGCCCGGAATGTTGTCCGATGCATCGCCGATCAGCGCCAGATAGTCGATGATCTGTTCCGGCCACACGTCGAATTTGTTTTTGACGCCATCGCGATCGTAACGCGAGTCGGTCATGGTGTTGACCAGGGTCACGTACGGTCCGACGAGTTGCGCCATGTCTTTGTCGCCGGTCGAGATCAGCACCTTGCGACCGGCGTCGGCGCCGCGGCGCGCGAGCGTGCCGATCACGTCGTCCGCTTCGACGCCCGCAATGCGCAGCAAGGGCAGACCGAGCGCGCGCACGGCCTCGAGCAGCGGTTCGATCTGCGCCCGCAGATCATCGGGCATGGGCGGGCGGTGTGATTTGTATTCGGCGAACAGTTCGTCGCGAAAGGTTTTGCCGGGGGCATCGAACACCACGGCGAGTTGTGCGTCGGGTTGTTCGCGCAGCAGTTTTTGCAGCATGTTCACCACGCCGAGCACGGCACCGGTCGGTTCGCCGCGGGCATTGGTGAGCGGAGGCAGCGCGTGAAAGGCGCGATAGAGGTAGGAAGATCCGTCGACGAGGACGAGATCGGCAGCGTGTGCGGTCATGCGACCGATCTTAACCGGTCGCAAGTCGGCATCGGGTGGCGTGAGGTACGCCACCCGATGCCACGATCGAGATGATCAGGTTCCGGGAGCCTTGACCCAGACTTTGCACCAGCCCGGGTTCTTCACCAGCTTGCCGGGGAAGAGGTTGCACTTCGAGACCGGCGCAGCGCGGTTCTTGTCCACCCACTGCAGGCAATTGCCGCAGTGCTGCTCCGCTTTGTGCATCGGGTTCGCTTTCGCATCGACTTTGGTCGTGTCTTCGACGTAGCCGAGCGCTTTCGCAGCCGGATCGGTCGGATTCAGCAGCGTCGGTGCCGCCTGTGCCAGCGCGGTTTCGACGATGACGGGAATCGCGGACACGCCGAGCAGCGAGGCACCGAGCAAACTGCGGCGCGTCAACTTTTCAGATTTCATGGACAGTCCTCTGAGTTTTGGGAAACGACATCCTTGCCGAGTTCGGGCGGACCCTGAACTCGCCGCCATTATACGCCCGGCCGTAATAGGTCGTCGCGCGCGGCCTGTCGTGACCGAAGCGGCGGGCTTGCGCTATTTGGGCAACGGCGTTGCGGGGGTCGGCGCGGCCTCGGGGGGCGTGCGCGTGGGGCGGGTGATCACGTTGCCGTTGGCATCGGGGAGGTACAAGGGTCCCATTTGTCCGCACGCGCCGAGCGCGAGCGTCGCGGCGAGCGCGCACAGGACGCGCTTCATGCGCCACCCATGGGCAAGGGGCGGCGATCGCGCAGCGCGACCCAGCCGCGCAGCACCCGGTACGCCACCCACAGACCGACCAATACGATGCCCATCCAGGCGGTGGCGAAACCGATCAAGATGAACATCAGCGGCGCCGAGACGATCAGCACCAGCAGCGACCAAAGAAACGCGAACCAGAACGTGCGGATCTGCCAGCTGAAGTGCGACGCAAGCCAAGTGTCGCGTACCTCGCTGCGTTTGACGTAGTTCAGGATGACGGCGGCGATCGACGGCACGCCGAAGATGAAGCTGCCGGCAATGGTGGCGGCGCTGGTCACGCCGATGAGTACGCTGAGCGCGTGCAAACCGTAGATCACGTTGGTCCACGTGACGAGGGCGGCGATGCGCTCGGGTTCGTTGTCGAGATTCGAGTCGGTGTGCATGGATCGAATGCTCAGCGCGGTGCGGGAGGATAGCCCGTCGGTTTCCCGGGGCCGTCGCCGCCGGTATCCGGATTCGCATAATAGACGATCATCTTCGCAATGCGCCCGTCGCGAACCCAAAAGAAATTGCAGTTGTAGAGGGTGAGTGTGCCGCGCGTCACATAAGGCGACCCCGCCTTCGGGCGCAAGGTCACATTGAAGGTGGCGGCGCAACGCTGTGCGGGCTCGTCGACGAAATGTTCAAAATCGGTGAACGAGGCGTCGAAGTTGCCGTTCAGATGCAACCAGAATTCGCTGATGTGCGGCACGCCGGGACTCGGGTTCGCACGCATCGTGCGCGTCGGCTGGTCACCGTGCCGGATGATGATTTCGGCATCGTCGGTGAAGCAGTCGAGTACGGCGGCGAGATCGCCGCGCGCGACGGCGCCGAAATAGCGCTGTTCGGCGAGCTCGGCGAGTTCATCACGATCGAGACGCGTCATGCGCGCACTTCGCGATCGATCACCGCCATGGTGATGCGCGATACGCAGACGAGTTTGCCGCGCTCGTCGACGATCTCGACGCTCCACACTTGCGTGCGATTGCCGAGATGCACGGGGCGCGCGGTACCCGTCACCGCGCCGCCGACCGCCACCGGGCGCAGATGATTGGCATTGATTTCCTGGCCGACGGCCGCGCGGACGGTGAAGTCGAGCGTGCAATTGGCCGCGACGCTCGCGAGCGATTCGGCGAGCACCACCGACGCTCCGCCGTGCAGCTGCCGCATGGGCTGGCAGGTGCGCTCGTCGACCGGCATGGTCGCGCTCACATGCGCTGCGCCGAGTTCGGTGAACACGATGCCGGTGTGCGCCAACATCGTGCCGGCCGACAGCGCATTGCAATGCGCGAGCGTCACGCCCGGACGCCAGATCGATTGCGGTGCCGTCATTCGAACGCCGCCCCGTTCACTCGGGCTTGCGTGCGAGCGCGGCGCCGACGCGGCGATAGGCTTCGCGGAACGGTATCCCCTCGCGCACCACGAGTTCGTTGGCGCGCTCGGCCGCATGGATCGAAGGATCAAGCAGCACGTTCTCCGGTCGGAAGCGCATGGCATCGATCGCGGGCCCGAGGATGTTCGTGCTCGCGAGCGCAAGATCGATGCCGCGGAACAGCGGCGCCTTCAAAAGTTGCAGATCGCGCTGATAGCCCGAAGGCAGCTTGGCGAAGATGCCGAGCGCTTCGACGAGACAGCCGTGCGCGGTCGCGGTGCGCCCGCGCAGCAACTCGAATACGTCCGGATTGCGCTTCTGCGGCATGATCGACGAGCCGGTGGTGAACGCGTCGGGCAGTTCGACGAACGCGAACTCCTGGGTATAGAACAGGCATACGTCGGCGGCGAACCTTCCGAGGTCCTGCATCAAAAGTGCGATCTCGAACAGAACCTGCGCCTCTGCCTTGCCACGCGACAATTGCACCGCGGTCACGGGCTCTTGCGGCGCATCGAAGCCGAGTGCGCGCGTCGTCGCGGCACGATCGAGCGGCAGTGCCGGCGTGCCGTAGCCGGCGGCCGACCCCAAAGGATTGCGACCGAGTCGGCGTTGCGTCGCCTCGAGCCCCGCCGCATCGTCGCGCAGTTCGGCCGCGAAGCCACCGGCCCACAAGGCGACCGAGCTCGGCATCGCCTGCTGCATGTGGGTGTAGCCGGGGATCACGAGCGCGCCTTCGCGTGTCGCGAGACGCTCGAGCGCTTCGGCCACGTCGATGGCGCCATGCGCGATTTGTTTGACGGCATCGCGCAGATAAAGGCGCAGTGCGGTCAACACCTGATCGTTGCGCGAACGACCGAGATGCACGCGGCCGCCCGCAGCCCCGATCATCGCCGTGAGGCGTTGCTCGAGGGCCGTCTGTCCATCTTCGTCGAACAGTTCGATGCGCCACTCGCCGAGTGCATGCGTGGCTGCGAGTGACTCGAGGCCGCGCTCGATCGCCGCGCAGTCATCGCCCGACAACAAGCCTTGCGCATGCAGCATGCGCGCATGGGCGATCGACGCTTCGGCGTCGTAGCGCACGAGTCGTTCGTCGAGGGCGTGATCTTCACCCGCGGTATAGGCAAGCACGCGCTCGTCGAGCGGTGCGCCTTTGTCCCACAACCGGCTCATGCCTGCGCAGCACCGCCGGCGGCGAGTTCCGCCGGCGCGAGTGCCTTCATGTTCGACACGACGAGCGTCCCCGTGCCTTCGTTGGTGAAGATTTCGGCGAGGATGGCATCGGCCGATTTGTAGGTGATGACGTGCACGCGGCGCACGCCGCCGTGCAGTGCACTCTCGATCGCCTTCACTTTCGGCAACATGCCGTCGATGACGCGCTTTTCCTTTTTGAGGCGTTCGAGACCGGCGAGGTCGGTGATCGAGATCACCGAGGACGGGTCGTCGACGTTCTCGAGGATGCCCGGCGCGCCCGTGCACAGCACGAGCTTTTCGGCGCCGAGCGCCGAGCCGATGGCCGACGCCACCGTGTCGGCGTTGATGTTGAGCAAGGTGCCGGAGCCGTCGCTCGAGAGCGGCGAGATGACGGGCATCAGACCGTTGTCGAGCAATTTGCGGATCACGTCGGTGTCGATGTAGTCGATGTCGCCGACGAAACCGTAATCGACGGTCGCGTCGCTGCTCTGCAACTTCACCGGCGCGCGCTTGTGAGCCTGGATCAGGCCGGCGTCGACGCCGCTGATGCCGATCGCCGGCACGTTCAACTCGCGACATGCGGCGAGGATGCGCGTGTTGATGAGACCGCTCAGCACCATGGCGGTCGCATCGATGGACTGCGCGTCGGTGACGCGGCGCCCTTCGATCATCTGCGTCGGCACGCCGAGCTTCTCGGTCACTTCGGTGAGTTGCGGACCGCCGCCGTGCACGAACACGACCTTGATGCCGAGCGAGTGCAGGATCGCCACCTGCTCGATCAGACCACGAGTCGCCTCCGCATCGCCGAACACGCCGCCACCGGCTTTGACGACGAAAGTCTTGCCTTTGAACAGGCGGATGTATGGCGCCGCGCTGCGCAAGGCGCGAATCACGGCGGCAGGGTCGGGTTTGTGCTTGATCATGGGCTTGGCTCCGGAGAAATCAGTGGGCGAGCAGGCGGTGCAACACCGCCATTTGCGCAGGCAGACGGTTGTGCGCTTCCTGTTGCACGATGCTGCGTGCGCCGTCGAGCACTTCGTCGGCGACGGCGACGTTGCGCCGCACCGGCAGGCAGTGCATGAACTTGCAGTCGGCGTGCGTGGTGGCGAACCAGTCGTCGCGCACGCACCAGTCGGCGAGATTCGAGCGCAATGCGGCATCGCCCGCGGTGTCGCCGTAATGCGTGGTCGAACCCCATTCTTTGGCGTAGAGCACGTGCGCGCCGGCCAATGCTTCGTCGCGGTTGGAAGTTTCGCGCACCGTGCCGCCCGAGGCCGCGGCCGCCGCGCGGGCTTTGTCCATGATTTCGGGTGGCAGTGCGAAGCCTTCGGGGCGCAGCACCACCACTTCCATGCCGCGATGCGCGGCCATGTGCACGGTTGCCGAAGGCACGGCGATCGGCGTGACGCGCGGATGGTTCACCCACGAGAGCACGAATTTCGCGCGTTGCGGTACGCCGAGATCTTCCATGGTCTTCCAGTCCGCGAGCGACTGGCAGGGATGATTGACGGCGGACTCGAGGTTGATCAGCGGCTTTTTGACGACCGAGGCCATGGCTTTGAAGTTGGTCTCGGCGAGGTCGTAGCGCAAATCTTTGCCTTCGGCGAAGGCACGGATGCCGAGCGCGTCGCAATACGAGGCGAGCACGGGCAGCCCTTCGCGGATGTGTTCGGCCGCAGCGCCGTTCATCACCGCGCCGAGTCTGGTTTCGAGTTGCCAGGTGCCTTGGCCGGGCGTGATGACGAACGACGAGCCGCCGAGACGCAGCATCGCCACCTGGAACGAGGCGAGCGTCCGCAGCGAGGGATTGAAGAACACCAGGCCGAGAATCTTGCGCGCGAGCGCCTGCGGTTCGGGGTGCGTTTCGAGCCGGCGTGCCAGCGCGACGAGGTCCATGACCTCTTCGCGCGGGAAGTCGGCGAGATCGAGAAAGTTTTTCATAGGCTCGCGAGGGCCTCCCTGAGAAGATCGACGTGCTCGGCCGCGAGCGTATAAGGCGGCAGCAAGCGCACGATGTGAGGATCACCGCTGGTGCCGGTGAGGATGTTCCGGTCGAGCAGCGCCGCCTGGATTTCTTTGGCCGGCCGCGAGACGCGCAGGCCGTGCAGGAACCCCGCGCCCTGGTGACCGACGACGGGACCGACGTTGCACTGCTCGCGCAGCAAGGCGGACACGCGACGCACGTTCTCGAGCAGCCCTTCGTGTTCGATGGCATCGATCACCGCTTCGATCACCGCGCAGGCCATGGGGCCGCCACCGAAGGTCGTGCCCAGCCCTTCGAGTTTGATCGAAGCCGTGACCGCAGGCGCCATCAACAAAGCGCCGCAGGGGAAGCCGTTGCCGAGGGCTTTGGCGGTGGTGATCATGTCGGGCGTGACGCCGTACATGTTGGCGGCGAACGGCCAGCCGCTGCGTCCGACGCCGATTTGCACTTCGTCGAAGATCAGCAGTGCGCCGACTTCGTCGCAACGCTTGCGCAGCGCGGCGAGATATTCGGCGCCCATGTCGAAGGCGCCGCCGACGCCCTGCACGGGCTCGACGATCACCGCGGCGACGTCGTCGCCGATGCCCGCCGCGACCGCAGCCACGTCGCGGCGCGGCAAAAACGTGACGTCAAAAGGCGCGCGCGGAAACTCGTACCATTTTTTGTCAGCACCCCAGGTGACGGCCCCGGCGGCGGCCGTACGTCCGTGGAATGCGCCTTCGATCGCCACCACGCGCGTGCGTCGCGTCATCTTGAACGCCATGCGCAAGGCGTTCTCGTTGGCTTCGGCGCCCGAGTTGACGAAGAACACGCTGTCGTAAGCCCCGCCCGCGAAGCGCGCGAGTTTCGTGGCCGCGCGCACGCGCACGTCCATCGGCACGGCGTTGCTCTGGAAATTGCAGGCTTGCGCCTGCTCGGTCAGCGCGCGCGTCCAGCCCGGATGCTTGTAGCCGAGGGCTGCCACCGCGTGGCCGCCGTAGAGATCGAGGATGCGCCGACCGTCGCGCGTGTGCAGCCACACGCCTTCGGCGTCCACGACCTCGATGGGATATTGCGCAAATACGGGCGCGAGATGATCTTTGGGGCTCATGATGAATTCTTCGGAGTGGGTGCGCTCACGTCCAGCCGGGCGCCGGCGCGGTGAGACCGGTGGTCTCGGGCAGGTCGAACAGTCGGTTCATCCATTGCATGGCGCCACCGGCCGCCCCTTTGTCGAGGTTGTCGATGGCGCACATCACGGCGACGCTGCGACCGTCGGCCGCGGCGCTCAAGTGTGCATAGTTGCTCGCCACGACGTCTTTGACGCGCGGCGCGGTTTTGCTCACGCGCACGAACGGTGCACGCGCGTAATACTCGCGAAACTTCGCGAGCACGGCTTCAGTATCGAGGTTTTCGGTGAGCGTCGCTTGCACTGTCACGTGAATGCCGCGCGCGAACGGTCCGGAATGCGGCACGAAGGAAAACTCCGCTTCGACACCCGACGCCGCTGCAGCGCAGGCGGTGACCTCGGGCACGTGCCGATGTCCGAGTGCGTTGTACGAATACAGATCCGAATGCCGCGTCGGGTGATGCGTGCCTTCGGTCGGCTTGCGACCCGAGCCCGTGCTGCCGGTCACGCCGCTCACGAACAGTTGCGGCTGCACGATGCCGAGCGTCAGCAGCGGCACGCTTGCCAGCAGCATCGCGGTGGCGAAACAGCCGGGGTGTGCGACGTGCGGCGTCGTCACGCGGGCGAGATGTTCGGGCACGGCGCAGGTGAACTGCGCGATGCGCGCCGGCGCGCCGTGCGCATGCTTGTACACGGCGGCGTAGGCGTCGGCAGTCGAGTAACGGTAATCGGCCGAGATGTCGACCACGCGCGGCTGCGTGCCCGCGGCTTCCGCGGCCGTCAACAAGGCATCGATGAGCGCCGCGCTCACGCCGTGCGGTGCGGCGGAAAAAATCGCGCTGCGCGGCAACGTCGTCACGCGTTGCGTGATCGTCTGCTGCGACTCGAACGCGAGGTCACCGAGCGCCGCCGCCAAATGCGGGAACGCCTTGCCGACGCTCTCGCCCGGTTGCGAATCGGAGAGCACGCCCGTCAACTCGAACTGCGGATGTCCGAGTACGAGGCGCAGCACTTCGCCGGCCACGTAGCCGGTGCCGCCGAGCACGATGACGGGTATGCGTGCGCTCATGACACGGCCGGAAATTTCGCGCCGAGACCGATGGCCTCGATGACGCAGTCGGCAAGACCCGCGCCGTCGGTGAGCGCATTGAAGGCGGGCACTTTCATTTGCTCGCGGATGATGTCGACGCCGACCGCGTTGTCGGTGGCCGGGCCGGTGACGGCGCAGGGCTCGACGCCGAAACGCTCGCGCAGCAATTTCACGCCACCCCAGGCGGCGACCGGGTCGTTGGCCGAGAGCACGACGCCGGTCAAAGATTTGCGGATGTCTTCGCAATCGAGGATGGCATCGACGCCATAAGTGCCGAGGATGCCGTCGCCGAGTTCGAAGACGATCACGTCCGGCTTCTTCGCGGCGAGCTCGGTCATCATGGTGCGCGTGAGCGCAGGGCCGGTGGCGCGATTGGTCGAGATCACCCCGAGGTCGGTGAAGATCATCGAGTTGCGCGCACCG
>Ga0075471_10002436_pt1 | contig 12230 bp, 12 predicted proteins | sample DEB19_08_DNA_2_FD_74787 | JGI IMG/M metagenome (GOLD analysis project Ga0075471, IMG submission 74787) | Aqueous microbial communities from the Delaware River and Bay under freshwater to marine salinity gradient to study organic matter... | ecosystem: Environmental > Aquatic > Marine > Coastal ... | reverse complement strand
GTTGATTGGGCATAGTTCGGGTCACGGACGCGATGCGCGCATCGAGTTCGGCGACCACCGCGTCGAACGAGCGAGCCGTTCCCGGACCTGCCGGATCGGGTATCGACCAATGCCACCAGTGCGACTCGCCGTCGAGCTGCTCGTGTGCGAGATCGCACACGGTGACCACCTGGACGGTTCGTGGCACGGCTCCGAGCGCGCGCGGCGTGGCCTCGTCGAGCGAGAGTCCCGCCCGATGCGCTGCTTCAAGGGCGCCGCGGTGCACCCTCGTTGCCGGCTCGGTGCCTGCCGACTCGGCTGGCCGACCGGTTCGGGCCCTCCACAGCACGGCGGCTAACTGGGAGCGGGCCGAGTTGCGTGTGCAGACGAACAGCATGTCGCCTCGGGGAACGTTCACCCGGAGGTCGAGTTGCCTGACCACATCGTTCCTCAGGCGCACATAGCGACGGCGTCCGTCACCCGCCGAACTGGAGCGGCTGATGACGCCTGCGTGTTCGAGGACCTCGAGATGATGTGCGAGCAGGTTGGACCCGATACCGAGACGGTCGGCGAGTTCCTTGGGCGAGCGGTCGCTGGCAGCAAGGTCCTCGACGATGGCCAATCGGGCCGGTTCGCCCAACGCCGCATGCAACGCGGCTCGGGCCGAGAGCCGTCTGTCGGTGGTCCACCGGGGGATCACTGGTGGACCCCATCGGCCCAGGCCGTTGAGAGCACCGCCGTTTCGCTCAACATACGTTGAGTAAATCATTCACGCGTCGGCCTCGGTAGGTGCACGGGGTGAACGTTGGGCGAAATCTGGTGACTTCGGGTCCCGACGGCGCGCGATAGGTGAAACCTCACCGCGTCGGCTTCGACCGCCAGCGCGGTGACGGGCGGGGCAACATGCCACTCGGGCCTCGGGACCGGCGGTAGCGTCTGTTTCCCGTGGGTCTCATCGTCCAGAAGTATGGCGGCACGTCGGTAGCCGACCCGGAGCGCATTCGCGCCGTCGCCGAGCACGTCGCTTTTACGCGTCGCCACGGCAACGATGTGGTGCTCGTGGTGTCGGCGATGGGCAAGTCGACCGACAACCTCATTGCGCTCGCCGAGCAGGTGTCATCCACCCGGCCGGGCCGCGAGATGGACATGCTGCTCACCACGGGCGAGCAGGTGTCGATGGCCCTCGTGTCGATGGCTCTGGCCGATGTAGGTATCGATGCCGTCTCGTTGACCGGCGATCAGATGGGCATCATCACCGACTCAGTGCACGGCAAGGCCAAGATTCTCGAGGTCAAGGCCGATCGTGCCCGCGAGGCCGTCGCCGAGGGCAAGGTTGTCGTGGTGGCGGGCTTCCAGGGTCTGTCCACCTCCAACGAGATCACCACGCTCGGCCGTGGCGGGAGCGACACCACTGCAGTCGCCATCGCGGCGGCGCTCGGCGCCGACAGCTGCGAGATCTACACCGACGTCACGGGTGTGTTCACTGCCGATCCGCGCATCGTGCCCCAAGCACGCAAGTTGAAGCGGATCAGCTTCGAAGAGATGCTCGAGATGGCCGGCGCAGGCTCCAAGGTGCTCGCGCTGCGGTCTGTCGAATTCGCCCGCAATCACCATGTCCCACTCCACGTGCGCAGCAGTTTCACCTGGGAGCCAGGCACGTGGGTCAACGCCGAGGAGCCGAGCGTGGAAGACCCCATCATCTCCGGGATCGTTCAGGATGTGAACGAGTCCAAGATCACCGTGCAGTCGGTTCCCGACCGACCCGGCATCTCCGCAGCGCTGTTCGAGCCACTGGCGAGTGCGAACGTGAACGTGGACATGATCGTCCAGAACTCGTCCGCCGATGGCAAGACCGATATCTCGTTCACGGTGCCCAAGTCCGATCTCCAGGTTGCGCTGGGCATCGTGGAGACCGTGGCGAAGTCCATCGGCGCCGCAGGCATCACACACCAGACCGATATCGCCAAGGTCTCGCTGGTGGGTGCCGGCATGAAGACATCGCCCGGTATCGCCGCCAAGATGTTCCGGGTGCTCGCGGATGAGCAGGTGAACATCGAGATGATCTCCACCTCGACGATCCGCATCTCGGTGGTGGTTGCTGCGTCGGCCACCGAACGGGCCTGTCAGGTGCTGCATCGGGCATTCGGCCTCGACTCGGGCGAGGCCTATTCGGCCCCACTGCCCGATCGGAAGTAAGTCCATGGCACTCCGGGCACGGTCGGTGATCTGGCGACGCGCCGGTCGTCGGGCCGAAGTGCTCGGTAACGCCGATGATGTTGTGCGTGACACCGGCTGGGTGTTCAACAACGTCACCGGCGAGGAAGCCTCGCTCCCGCTCTTCGTTGCCCAGGGCGATGAGGAGGTGCAGCGATGGTTCGACCTCATGGGTCTCACCCGCAGCGACGATCAGCAGCGCACACTGCTCGAGATCGGTTCGGGTATCGGTCGGATGACCGCTGCGTTCACGCGTCGTTACGGCCACGTGATCGCCACCGACATCGATCCCGGTTTCCTCGAGCGCTGCCGCGAGACCGTGAGCCGTCACGGCAATGTCGCTCGCCTCGAGACCGCAGTGGTGGACGGTGGTCGCTCGCTGCTGGTGGGCGATCAACAGGCCGATCTGGTGTTCTCGTACATCACCCTGCAGCACTGCACGCCCGAGGTTGCACTCGAACTGGTGCGTGAGTCCGTTCGTGTCGTGCGTCCCGGCGGCACGCTGGCGCTCAACCTGCGCACGTGGAGCCGCGCAGATCTGCTGCTGTGGCCTGCGGGTCGGGTGGCGCACATCATCTGGCGGTTTGCACCTCGCTTTGCCGAGCGCTCGCGTCTGCTCACGAGACTCGGTTGGCAGGCGAATCGCCTCGGACCGGCCGAGGTCTATCGACACTTCTCCACGCTGGCCACCGGGTCGGCCCGGGTGTACCAGCCCACCAAGCGCCGCCGGACCTTCGAGATGCCGCACGGCGTGCCGGTGCATCGACTCGCCGACCTGCATCCGTCGCACTACTTCATCGTGATCGACGACGTGCGCGCCGCGTCCACACCCCGCTGACACCGGGTCGCGGTCGGCGGTTCTCCGTCGGGGTGATGAACCGTCGCCGGTAGCCTCGATTCCCATGCGCGTTGGAGTCGTCGGTGCCACAGGTCAGGTGGGTGGGGTCATGCGGACCCTGCTCGAGGAGCGCAACTTCCCCGTCTCGGAGATCCGTTACTTCGCGTCGGCCCGTTCCGCAGGATCCACACTCACGTGGAAGGGCCGCGACATCGTGGTGGAAGACGCCGCCACCGCCGATCCCGCCGGACTCGATGTGGCGTTGTTCTCGGCCGGTGCGACGTCATCCAAGGAACTCGCACCGCGCTTCGCTGCGGCAGGCGTGACCGTCATCGACAACTCATCGGCGTGGCGCATGGATCCCGATGTGCCGCTCGTGGTGAGCGAGGTGAACCCCCACGCCATCGCGCAGGCGCGCAAGGGCATCATCGCCAACCCGAACTGCACCACCATGGCGGCGATGCCGGTGCTCAAGCCGTTGCATGTCGAGGCCGGACTCGTGCGTCTGGTGGCCAGCACGTATCAGGCAGTGAGTGGCGGCGGACTCGCCGGCGTGAACGATCTCGACGTGCAGGCTCGTGCGGTGGTGAACGGTGCTGCTGCGCTCACCTACCACGGCGATGCGGTGACCTTTCCGGCGCCCGAGAAGTTCGTGCGCCCGATTGCGTTCAACGTGTTGCCGTACGCCGGGAAACTGGTGGACGACGGACTCGGCGAGACCGACGAGGAACAAAAGCTCCGCAACGAGAGCCGCAAGATCCTCGAGATCCCGGGATTGCGCGTGAGTGGCACGTGTGTGCGAGTGCCCGTCTACACCGGCCACTCGATCACCATCAATGCCGAGTTCGAGCGTCCCATCTCGGCGGCACGCGCAACCGAACTGCTCGGGTCGGCGCCGGGTGTGGAACTCTCCGAGATCCCCACACCACTGCAGGCGGCCGGACGTGATCCGAGTTATGTGGGCCGCATCCGACAGGACACTTCGGTGGACGGCAACCGTGGCCTGGTGATGTTCGTGAGCAACGACAACCTCCGCAAGGGTGCAGCACTCAACGCCATCCAGATCGCCGAACTGCTCGTTCGCTGACCTCTGTCACGCACACGAGCACGGCAAGGACCCGCACCGCGGGCACCCCTGCGCATAGCGCGCGATCGCCTGCTCCAGGCTGATCCCCATCTGGTTCGCCAGCGAGGCAACCCACGCCACGACATCGCCGAACTCGTGCAGTTGGCGCTCCGGTGATCCCTTGCGAACCGCCTGCGCGAGTTCGCCTACTTCTTCGCACAGCCACGCAACGGTGGACGGTACGCCTCGCGCTCGGTCCCGGTCTCCGTAGGTGCGCTCGATGACGGATTGGAATTGGTCGAAGTCCATGGAGTGTCCGATCACTGCACCCGTCGCGCGCCGGGCGGGAGATGTTCCAGCAGTGCTTGGCTCACCCAGCACCGCGTGAGATGGAGTGTGGATGTGATGCGAACGACCCGCTTGGGTTGCTCCACACCGCGTCCGCACATCGACAGCGCTGCTTTCATGCAGGCGGACTCGTCGGGGAGCACCATGGGCATCCGACTGCGGCGAACGCCCGCCGGGCCGGCGGTGAAACAGTTGATGTAGGTCTTTTCCCAATCGATCTGATTGGCCAGTGCCGCCGGGATGAAGTCCGCAAGTCCGATGCCCAATACGTTGCCACCGCTCACCTCGGTGATGCCGAGCAGCACGATGTTGGAGATGCGGGGCGAGTCCACCTCGGGTCCGCCGTGTACCCAGAACCGTCCGGTCACATTGGGATCCATCGTGGTTCCCGAGATGTCCTTGCCGCCGCGCTCGATCACCAGCACGTCGATCTCGTCGAAGGGCAGGGCGGGGATGAGTCCTTTGGCAAAGGCGGTGAGGTCCATCTCGCGCTGGCCACCCACATCGTCGGCGGTGAGTGCTTCCACCCGAACGATGTCGCCGGCCGATGACTCCACCGACGCCACACCCCCGAGCAGTCGGCCCGTGGAGCGCAGCGCGGCGATGCCGTCGAGCAGGCGATCACGCATCTCCACGGGTCCGCACGAGTGGATCTGCGCGGCGCCGGGCTGTTTGCCGAACCCCACGACTGCCATCTTCGTGCAGCCGCTCTCGATCGGTCCCTTGAAACAGGTGTGCGGTTTCACACGGTTCACCGGAAGGATGCGATCGGCGCCTGCCGCATTCGTGTCCAGATAGATCGGCATACCGGCGGCGGTACGCGCCACCACCACGGTGTCCATGGTGGCCCGGATCTCTGCACCCACCGCGTCCTCGGTCATCCCGAGCGACTCGAGCATGGCGCGTTGACCCGCAGCAGTAGCACCACCGTGGCTTCCCATGGCGGGCACCACGAATGGCTCGGCACCGAGCTCTCGCAATCCGGTGATGGTGCCGCGCAGCAGACCGACTCGATCGGTGAGTCCGCGACTCCCGCCCCCCACGGCAACGGTCATCCCCGGAGTCACACTCGTGCGGAGCGTGCTGACCACCGCAGTGCGAGCGGCCGCCTCGGCGTCGGCAATGGGCGCGGGTTCGCTGTGAGCGAACTCCACCTCGAACAACTCGGGTATCTGCACCGCAGGGTCGAACGGGAGGTCGATTCCCCGTGACAGCTGCTCCCACGGTGATGCGCTGCTGGCCATGCGCCCATGCTCGCACGCCCATCGGGGTGTGGGCGTGCCCAATGGCGGCACCCACCGCCTCAGCACCTACCATCGCAACGCATGGGAATCGCAGTCGTCACCGGTGGCGGTCGTGGTATCGGCGCAGCAATAGCGACCCGACTCGAGCGCGACGGCCACCGAGTCCACCGCCTCGATCAGTTGCCGGGCGAGGGCGTGATCACCTGTGACGTCACCGATCCGGCCGCCGTCGAGCGTGTGGCGAGTCGAATCGCCGCCGACGGGCCGGTGGAGATCCTGGTGAACAACGCCGGACACTGGCGCTTCGGACCGCTCGAAGATGTCAGCCCGGCCGACTTCCGTGCGGTGATCGATGTGAACCTGATGGGTACGTTCCACTGCACACAGGCATTCGGACGTTCGATGATTGCGGCCGGGCGCGGCAGCATCGTGAACATCGTGAGCATCGCGGCCTACCGCGCGAATCCCATGGTGGGCGCGTACTCGCCGTCGAAGGCCGCGGTGCTGGCCCTCACCGAACAGACGGCGCTCGAGTGGGGCCCGCGTGGTATCCGCTGCAACGCAGTGGGCCCGGGACTGGTGCCTACACCCGGTACGGGGGCGGTGTACGACGATCCGCGGGTGCGCGAGGTGCGTGCAGGTGCCGTACCCCTGCGCCGGCTCGGCACACCCGACGATGTTGCCGAGGTGGTGGCGTTCTTCGCGTCGGACCGCGCCGGCTACGTGAACGGTCAGGTGGTGTACGTCGATGGCGGGCTGTCGAAGGGTTTGATGACCCTGCTCCCGCGGCCGGCCGACGTACCCGGACCGAAGCTTGCCGACCGTGATGGAGGTGCATCGTGAGCGACGGTTTCAACACGGTGCTCGGTGGACGTGTGGTGGGCCGTGAGCGCGAGAGCGATGTGGTGCTCGCTGCGCTCGCCACGCGGCGTCATGTGTTGCTCGAGGGGCCACCGGGAACCGGCAAGTCCACACTGTTGCGAGCAGTGGCGAGCGAGTTGGGCAGTGAGCTGTTCCTCGTGGAGGGCAACGCCGAACTCACACCGGCGAGACTGCTCGGCGCATTCGACCCGGCGCAGGTGCTGAGCACCGGGTACAGCGCAGAAGCCTTCGTGGACGGGCCGATGCTGGGCGCCATGCGATCGGGCGGATTGCTCTATGTGGAAGAGATCAACCGTGTGCCCGAGGAGACACTCAATGTGCTGATCACGGCGATGAGTGAGCGCGAGGCCAACGTGCCCCGACTCGGTCGGGTGGTGGCAGCGCCGGGATTCACCGTGGTGGCGGCCATGAACCCGTTCGATGCAGTGGGAACGGCACGCATCTCCGGTGCGGTGTACGACCGCACGTGTCGCGTCACGATGGGGTACCAGTCGGCCGACGATGAGGTGGCCATTACTGCGCGCGAGGTGACCGCGCTGTTCGATTCGCTCGGAGCAGGCTCCCACAACGGATCCGCCGCCGACGAGCGAGTGCGCCGGATCGTCGATCTCGTGCGTGCCACGCGCGCCCACCCCGACATCCGACAGGGTGCATCGGTGCGCGCTGCGATCGATCTCGAGACGCTGTGTCGTCAACTCGCCGTGCGCCGGGGCGTGACCGCCGACGATCCCGGTGTGACACGCGATGCCGCAGTGGCAGCACTGTCGGGTCGTATCCGCTTGTTCGAGGGATCGGGTCGAACCGCCGATGATGTCGTGGTGGAACTGTGGCGACGCTTCTTCGACGGAACATCTCGTGCCGCACCGGAGCCATCGCAGGGAAAAGACGCGGCCCGGTAGACGGCACACCGGGCACCGGCGACGGAATGGTCAAGGAGGGCGCGTCGGCACGACGCGAGCTCGACAAGTCCGCCCAGCGTGCGAGTGACCGCTCATTCCTGGAGCGCACCGATCCCACGTTCCGCGACCTGTCACCCGAGCGCGGCGTACTCGACGAAGCGAGCGCTGCGGCCTTGTTGCGTGACGACCTCGACTCGGGCCTGGCGCGCCTCACCGCTGCTGCAAATACCTCCGATGAGGTGTTGCGCCGTCTGGCCAAACGACTCGCCGGCAGGGTGATCGTGCATCTCGGACAGGGCGGTGGACAGCGCCGACGCGGCGTTGGCCACCTGGCATCGGGTCGCCTCACCCCGGGCGACGACCTCGACATCGATGCGAGCCTCACCGAGATCACCGAGGCCCGCGCTGCACAGCGATCGATCGACGCCGACGCGCTCGGCGGCCGCCACTGGGTCCGTGAGGAGCACGCACTCACACTGCTGATCGACCGCAGTGGATCCATGGGCGGCGAGCGCCTCGTGACCGCCGCGCTTGCCGCAGCCGTAGTTGCGTGTCGTGCACCGAGCGACTACAGCGTCATTGCCTTCGCCGGCGATGCAGTGGTGATCAAGTCTCAGGACGTGGATCGACCCGTCGACGCGGTCATCGATGACCTGTTGTCGCTGCACGGGTACGGCACCACCGACCTTGCGCGTGCGCTGCGCGCCGGGCACCTGCAGCTCGCCCGATCGCGCGCGAGGCGCAAGGTGGGCGTGGTGCTGTCCGATGGAATCTCCACAGCGGGCGCCGATCCGCTCCGCCTCGCGCGTGAGTTCGAGACCCTGCACGTGATTGCACCGCCAGGCGATGCAGTGCAGGCGGCAGCACTTGCACGCGTGGGTGGCGGTCGCTTCGGTCAGGTCCGCCGGGCGAGTGAGTTGCCCGAGGTGTTGTTGCGGGTACTCGGTTGAGGAGAACCCGCAACCCCGGTCAGCGGGCCATCTGGCCGCAGTCAACCGGCAGGATCGTTCCGGTGATCATGTCGGCATTCGCCGAGGCGAGGAACAACACGGCATCGGTGATGTTCTGCATCTCGCAGCGCCACTTGTCGCCTGCCATGTTCCCCTGCGCCGAGAAGGTCTCGTAGGCGTCCTCGGGGCCCATGTCCATCTCCTTGGAGAGACCGAGCACCATGCCGGACCCCTGACCCTCGCCGGGGCGGATGGTGGCGGGGCAGATGGCGTTCACGTTGATGTTGAACTCGGCGAGTTCCATGGCCCATGCAGACGTGAGTCCGTTGATGGCGTGCTTGGACGCCACGTAGTGCGACAACATCGCGTGACCGGATCCGGTGACGGCCGAGGAGATGTTGATGATTTTGCCCTCGCGACGGCCGATCATGTTGTCGGACGCGTACTTGGTGACGAACATGGCGCCCTTGATGTTGGTGTCGATCACCGCGTGGAGCGTGCTCGAACGCATCTGGTGGATGAAGTCGAGGGCGGCCACACCGGCGTTGTTGACGATCACGTTGATGACGCCGCCGAATGCGTCGAGTGCCTTGTCCACGGCGGCTTTCACCTGAGCCTCATCGCGGATGTCGCACGGGAGACCGACGCCCTTCTGGCCGCGGTCCTCGATGGCCTTGACCGCCGCCTTCATCATGTCGGGTGTGGCGAGGTCGTAGATGTCGGCGATGGGTGTGGTGATGTCGATGATTGCAACGTCGCATCCGGCTTCGGCGAATGCCTTGGCATGGCTGAAGCCCTGACCCTTTGCGCCACCGGTGACGAGCACCTTCTTGCCGACAAGTCCCCGCAGTTCGATTCCCACAACATGTCCTTTCTCGACAGTGCTGGCGTCGGCCCCCCGGCCGACACGTACTGCTTCCACATTAGTGTGCGCGGGCGTGACACCTGCAGAGAAGATCTGGCTCCGACTCCACGAATCGCTCCAACAACGTGATGCGGTTGCGGCGTCGTGCTGCTTCGGTGTCGGCGGCTGGTGGCAGAACGTGCCGCACCCGGCTTCGGTGGGGCGCGAAGCAATTGCGGCGCTACTGGGGCCGATACTGCGCCGCTCCCAGCACGTGCGTTGGGACGTGGTCACTGCGTCGTTCAGCGAGCATCGTGGATGGCTCGAACGCGTCGATCGATTCTGGATCGACGGCACTGAGTACGCAGTGCGCTGCAACGGTGTGTACGAAGTGGAAGCCGCAACGGGACTGATTACCGAGTGGCGTGATTACGTGGACCTCGGGGAGTGGCGGTCACGGCTCGCAGCGGCAGGTCCGCTCAACGCTTGAGCGACATGGCGAGGTCGTAGGTGAGCGACTGCTCGGCCCAGTTCGCCACTTTGGATCCGGGGATCTTGGTGTGAGTCGGCCACGGACCGCTGGTGTCCACCCGCTTGCCCTTGGAGATGATGTGGGCGAAGCGTGACTTGTCGTTGAGGATGGTGATGTCCACCGACGGGTCACCGTCCACCACGAGCACATCGGCGCGGCGTCCCACCTCGATGGTTCCCACTTCGCCTTCCATGCGCACGGCGATCGCACCATTCTTGGTTCCGCAGGTGATCGCCTCGAGTGGTGTGAGGCCCAGTTCGTTCACGAACACCTCCATCTCGCGTCCGTGCCAGTGGCCGTAGGGCGTGAGCGAGAAGCCGCTCTCGGAGCCGCACAGGATGGGCACACCGGCGTCGTACGCGGCGCGCATCATCTTGGCCGTGGCACGGATCTCGCCCCGGAACAGGTCTTCCTGCCCGATTCCCGCGCCGACAGCACGGCCGTAGTCAGCGAGATTCGCGAGGAACGTGAACGTGGGGCACACCGCCACGCCGCTGTCGATCATGAGTTGCACCGTGTCCTCGGTGATGTACGAGGCATGGAGGATGAGATCCACGCCCGCCTGGATGGCCACCCGCGTGGATTCGTCGCTGCGGCAGTGCGCAGTGACCGGCACGCCCAACTCGTGTGCGGCGTCGCACGAGGCCTTGAGTTCGTCGTAGCTCCACACCAACAACTCACCCTTGCGAGTGGGGATGCTGCCTGTGGCGTGGATCTTGATCCAGTCGGCGCCGTACTTGATGTGACGACGGGTCCACAAGATGACCTCGTCGACACTGTTCACCACCTGTGCGTAGCCGGCGCGTCCCTCGTCGGGGATGAGGCGCCCAGCGGTGCCCCCCACCGCGGTGAGCAGTGCTTGGTAACCGGTCTTCATGCGCGGCCCGTCGATGACTCCGCAGTCGATGGCATCACGGATGGATGGGCCGATTCCCCAGGCGGTGTCGGGGTCCATGAAGGAGGTCACGCCGGCGCGCAGGATCTTCTGCAGGTTCGGCACGGTGGTGAGCGCCGACATCGCGGCTTCACGGTGGAAGAAGAGTTCGTCATTGGACTGCACATCGTCGAAGGTGCAGTGCAGGTGAGCGTCGATGAGACCCGGCATCACGGTGTGTCCGGTGGCGTCGATACGTGTGGCATCGGCGCCTGCGCTCACGGTGCCGGGGGCACCCACGGCAACGATCTCGTCGTCACGCAGCAGCACATCGCTGGCGCGGGGCGCAGCACCGGTTCCGTCGATCAGGCGTCCGCCGGTGATCAGGATCTCGCTCATCTCGGGATTGCTCCTCTGCGCCCGCGATCGCCGCAGGCTGCGTCATGGATTCAACCGCAACCAATCGACTTCCGGCCAGTCGCCGGGGCCCCTGAGGCGTGCGGCAGGGCGAACCACCGGGCCATCAGGCTCAGGCGTTGGTGACCCCGAGGCCGAGACCGCCGTCCACGGTGAGCACATTGCCGGTGGTCCATTCGGCGCGCACGAGGTATTCGAACGCCTCGGCGATCTCCTGCGCCGTGCCGATGCGACCGAGCACATGGGCTGAACTCAGTCCGATGAGGCGCTGATACGCGGCTTCATCGTCGCCGAGTCCGGCACGCTGATTGATCTCGGTGAACACCGCTCCGGGTCGCACACAGCCCACCCGGATGCCGGCGGGACCGAGCTCGGCGGCAAGCACGCCGGTGAGTGTCTCGAGTGCACCCTTGGTGGCCGCGTACGGCGATGCACCGGGGAATGCGCGCTGTGTGTGCACCGATCCGACGAACAGCACACAGCCCTGACTCGCCTGCAGGTGCGGCTTGGCCAGACCGGTGAGCATCATGCCTGCCACCACATTGGTGTGGAAGATGTCGAGCAACTGCTGTTCGTCGAGTTCGTCGATGGCGCCGCGGTACATGTTGCCTGCGTTGCTGATGAGTGCATCCAGTCGACCACCACCGTGCTCGACCGCCGTGGCGATCATGTGCCGGCGATCGGCGTCCACGGTCACATCACCCACCACTCCCCGACACGGCACGCCGATGCGTGCGGCCTCGGCCTCGATCTTCTCGCGGCGCCGGCCCGAGATCGTGACGCGTGCACCGAGTCTGGTGAAGTGCTCGGCAGCACCGGCCCCGAGTCCGGTTCCGCCGCCGGTAATCAAGATCGACATTCCCTCGATGGGCCGCATGTTCATTGCTCCTTGTTGGAGGGACGAGCCGCTGCCGGGTTCACGCCGACGGCATCGACGGACTGTGGACGCGGGAGACCTGCGATTACCGAGACGGTGACGCCACCATCGACGAGGATCTCCTCGCCGGTGATGTACTCCGATGCGTCTGACAACAGCCACAGCACGGCGCGGGCGATGTCGTCGGCGCGGCCGAGTCGACCGGCGGGCACTCGTGCCTCGCGCAGCGCACGGATCTGCGGATCGGCGTAGATCGGTTCGGACAT
>Ga0075471_10002435_pt1 | contig 12230 bp, 10 predicted proteins | sample DEB19_08_DNA_2_FD_74787 | JGI IMG/M metagenome (GOLD analysis project Ga0075471, IMG submission 74787) | Aqueous microbial communities from the Delaware River and Bay under freshwater to marine salinity gradient to study organic matter... | ecosystem: Environmental > Aquatic > Marine > Coastal ... | reverse complement strand
CCCGTCGATCGATGACACAAAAACACGGTCGTTTCTTTGCTGAGTCGCGACGCATCACGACTCCTGCGTACCACACGACCGTCCACCCGTAGCTCGTCGCGACCGATGACCCTCGAGCCCAACTCAGCGACCGCGCCATTGACCGTGACGCGACCGGCACGAATCCAGTCCTCAGCTTCCCGACGTGACGCCAGTCCCGCTTGCGCCAACACCTTCTGGATACGCTCGCCTTCTTGAACGGACTCGGACTCGGACACGCGCCCCCGACTGCTGGACCGTATGCGAGCTCCCGTCTTCGAGCGATCACGTCCTTTCATTGTCCTCGCCAGATTCCGTGATCGCGTCCGGCTCGAGCGAGCCTTCGTTGGCATCGGACACCGGCAGCGTCAGCTGGGGATTGAGATCCACCATCTGTTTGATTTCGGCAAGAGGGGGTAATTCGTCGATCGTACGCAGACCAAAATAATCGAGGAAACTACGAGTGGTGCCCAAGAGCTCAGGATGACCCGGCACGTCACGGTGACCGACGACGCGGATCCACTCGCGCTCCATTAACGTTTTGACGATATTCGGATTGACGGCCACCCCACGAACCGACTCGATCTCGGCTCGCGTAATCGGCTGACGGTATGCAATGAGCGCGAGCGTCTCGAGCAGCGCACGGGAGTACTTTTGAGGCCGCTCTGGCCAAAGTCGACTCACCTCTCGCGCGTAGCTTTGGCGAATCTGAATTCGCCAACCGCTCGCGGTCTCACGAAGCTCGATGCCACGGTCTTCGTACTCGTTTGCCAGCGCTTCGAGACTCGACTGGATCAACGCCTTGTCGGGTCGTCCGTCTTCATCAAAAAGCTCGCCGATCTCGACGATCGACATAGGCTTGCCCGCTGCGAGCAGCGACGCTTCGATCACGTTCCGAATGTGGTGGTCGCTCATCAACTGTCCTTTTCTTGTTCTGATGACTGATCAGCTTCTGTGGAATCAATCGCTTCTGTCGTGCTTTCGGAAGGCTCGCCCTCGACGAGCCGCAAGTGCGGGCCTTGAGCGGCGCGCACGTGCAACGGCCCGTAGGGCTCGGTCTGCACAATTTCGAGCAAACCCTCGCGCATGAGTTCGAGAATCGCGACGAACGTCACCGTGACGCCCATCCTCCCCTCCTCTGGCTTGAAGAGTTTCATGAAGTCGAGAAAGGCTCCGCCCTCGACCGCCGCCAGCACATCGGTCATACGTGCACGGACCGACAGCCGCTCACGCTGAACATGATGGTGCTGAAACATCGCCGCCCGAGAAACCACTTCGCGAAATGCGAGGATCATCTCCTGCAGAGCAACCTGAGGCAGGCTCGACTGAGGACGCCGGAAATCGGTCTCGGCGCTCGCCGGCCAAGTATCGCGCTCTTCACGCGGCAACTGGTCGATGCTCTCTGCCGCTTGTTTGAATCGTTCGTACTCCTGCAATCGACGCACGAGATCTGCACGCGGGTCGGCCTCTTCGGAAATCACGTCGCCCGAGCGAGGCAGCAGCATGCGTGATTTGATTTCCGCAAGCGTGGCAGCCATCAGCATGTACTCGCCCGCGAGCTCGAGCTGAAGCTCTTGCATCAGCTCGATGTAATTCATGTATTGCTTCGTGATATCCGCAAGCGGGATGTCGAGGATGTCGAGATTCTGTCGACGAATCAGATAAAGCAGCAGATCGAGAGGACCCTCGAAGGCTTCCAAGAAGACTTCGAGCGCTTGCGGCGGGATATACAAATCGCGCGGCAGCTGCGTAACGGGCTCACCCTGGACGAGTGCAAAGGGCATCTCACCCTGGGTAGGCGCGGTGACTGAGGCGTCGGAGTCTTCCCCGGTGGAGACGAGTTTGAGTTCGGGTTTAGCCATCTCAGCCCCCACGAAGGTGCATCGCGCTGCGCACCTCGTCCAAGGTTTCTCGGGCCGCTTCGCGGGCCTTTTCACTGCCCTCGGTGAGAATCGCCCGAACGAGATCGGGGTTGTCCTCATAGGGCGCGGCACGCTCGCGCATCGCGGTGGTTTCGGCAACGATCCGATCGATCAAGGGCTTCTTGCACTCCAGACAGCCGATGCCCGCGCTCTTGCAACCCGCAGACGCCCAACTTCGCGTGGTGTCGTCCGAATAAACTTGATGCAGCGACCAAACAGGGCACTTCTCCGGATCACCCGGATCGGATCGACGAACACGCGCAGGATCGGTCTGCATCGTCTTCAACTTTTTAGTCACTGAGTCGGGATCTTCCCGCAAACCCAGCGTGTTGCCGTACGACTTGGACATTTTTCGTCCATCGATGCCCGGCAGCTTGGGTGTCGGCGTCAAGAGCACCTGAGGTTCGGGGAGAATCGAAACACTCGAGCCCTCGAGATACCCGAGCAGACGCTCACGGTCCGCAACGGTGATACGGGTGTTCGACTGAACGATTTCGCGCGCCTTCTCGAGCGCCGACGCGTCGCCACTTTCTTGATATTTTTTTCTCGCCTCGCGGTACAGCGCGCTATTTCGACTACCGAGCTCGGCAATGGCCTTTTCTGCCTTGTCTTCGAAGCCCGTTTCGCGCCCGAACAAATGATTGAATCGACGCGCGACCTCTCGAGTGATTTCGACGTGAGCGATTTGATCTTCACCCACGGGAACGTAGCCCGCTCGATAGAGAAGGATGTCCGCCGATTGCAACAACGGATAACCGAGAAATCCGTAAGTCCCTAAATCTTTCTCTTGTAGCTCTGCTTGCTGGTCTTTGTACGTGGGCACCCGCTCGAGCCATGAGAGTGGCGTGATCATGGAGAGCAATAGATGCAATTCCGCATGCTCAGGTACGTGCGACTGCACGAACAACGTGGACACGCCGGGGTTCAGGCCCGCAGCAAGCCAGTCGATGACCATCTCGCGCGTGTACTCCGGAAGCTTGCTCGTGTCTTCATAGCCCGTCGTGAGCGCATGCCAGTCCGCAACGAAAAAGAAACACGGGTACTTGTACTGAAGATCGACCCAGTTACGCAGTGCGCCGTGGTAGTTGCCGAGATGTAATTGCCCCGTAGGCCGCATGCCTGACAGCACGCGATTGGTTTGCGGGTTACTACCCACAAATCGCCTGCTTACTTGAAGTAATACTCATAAACCCCTGATAAATAACGACTTTCATTTCTCTCGCCTCACAAACAAGCGAGAAAACAGGTCGAAGGGCGTCGATTATAGCGATTGCCTGGCCCGAGACCGCTCAAAGTCCGAAGGGCTCAAGACTTCCCCGGCCTTTGCGAACCACCACCGGCGGCGTCACCGCAAAGTCCACGACCGTCGTGGGCTCGATACCGCATCCACCCCCATCGAGCAGCGCGTCGAGCTGGGAGCCGAGTCGCTCCTCGATGTCGTCGCCATCATTGAGCGGAAGTCCGTCACCCGGTAGCAGCAACGTCGAACTCATGATGGGCTCACCGAGCTCCGACAGAAGCATCTGCGCGACTCGATGATCGGGAATACGGATGCCGATGGTTCGACGCTTTTCATGCTGAAGTCGACGCGGCGTCTCGCGGGTCGCTTCGAGGAGGAACGTATACGGTCCCGGCGTGCACGCCTTCAGCAAGCGAAATTGCCAAGTGTCCACCTTGGCGAAGCGGGCGATCTCCGTCAGGTCGCGGCAAACCAGCGTGAAATGATGGTGGCGATCCGCCTCACGAATTCGGCGAATGCGCTCCAAGGCCTCTTTATCTCCGATGTGACAGCCGAGCGCGTAGCAGGAGTCTGTTGGGTAGGCGATGACGCCCCCATGACGAACGATCTCTGCAGCCTGCCGCACCAGACGTTGCTGAGGGTCCTTGGGATGAAGCCGAAAGCGTTGCACATCCTTATGATAGCGACCTTAGGCACCGAGGCGCTGTGATGACCAACCCCAAACTATCGATCTTGCAGGAGCGCCTCACGCACTCGCTTGCGCCCGAAAGACTCGAGCTCCGCGACGATAGCGCATTGCATGCGGGACACGTCGGCGCACAAGAAGGCGGGCATTTCCATTTGGTGATCCGCTCCAGGAAGTTTGCCGGCCTAACCCCCCTCGCCCGACACCGCCTGGTGTACGAGGCGCTGGGCGATTTGAAAGCCTTGGGGGTTCACGCTCTGTCCATCGATGCCCAGTTGCCGTCATAATTCGCGTCCCACAAGTTTCGATCGAGAAATGCCCATGAAGACCCTGCGATTGCTAACCCTAACCACGGCCGCTTTGCTGATCACCGCCTGCCAGCCGAAAGCGGACGCTGCCAAAGAGGCCGATGCCGCGGCGAAGAAGCCGGTGGCGACGCTCAACGGCAAAGCGATCACTCAGGGTGAATTCGACAGCTTCGTCAAACAGGTGTCGGGCCGCACTAGCGCCGACCTCGACGCTGAGCAGAAAAAGCGCGCCCTCGATTCGCTGATCAACTTGCGTATCCTCGCCGCTCAGGCGGAAAAAGACGGTCTGCACAAGAAGGCCGAACTTGCCGCTCAGATTGAGCTCACCCGTCTCAACATCCTGCAACAGGCGCTCGCCGAGAAGTATCTCGAGGGCAAGACGCCGACCGAGCAGGAGCTCAAGGCTGAGTACGATGCGCAGATCGCCCAGATGTCGCGCAATGAATATCGAGCGCGCCACATCCTGGTACCCACCGAAATTGCCGCTACGCAGATCATCGACCGACTCAAGAAGGGCGAACGCTTCGAGGTCCTCGCCAAAGATTCGCTCGACTCCTCTCGTGAGCGTGGAGGTGATCTGGGTTGGTTCAGCCCCTCGAGCATGGTCAAGCCGTTCGCCGATGCCGTCATGGCCCTCAAGAAGGGTGAGACGATCGCCAAGCCGGTCCAGACCCAGTTTGGTTGGCACGTGATCCGTCTTGACGATGTGCGCGAAGTTCAGCCGCCGCCGTTCGAGGAAGTGAAGCAGCAGCTCAATCAGGCCGTATTGGCGAAGAAGTTCCGCGCGTATAGCGACGAACTTACCAAGGCTGCCAAGATCGAAAAGAAAATCTGATGACGATGTGACCCAGCGGCCGTCCGATCAGGGCGGCCGCTGATTCAGCAAGATACGCTTGAGAGCGTCCTCATCGAGGACCGGTACGCCAAGCTCTTCCGCCTTGCGTAGCTTAGAACCCGCATCCCGCCCCGCGACGACGTAACTCGTATTCTTCGACACACTACCCGACGCCTTGGCGCCGAGCGCTCTCAGCGCGTCCTCTGCCTCTTCACGTTGCATCGATTCCAATGTGCCGGTCAGCACGAAGGTCATCCCTGCGAGCGGTTGAGGCGAGTTCTCCGCTTTTATGACCGAAGGCCAGGACACCCCCGCCTGACGTAGTCGATCGATCACGCGTCGATTGGACTCATCGACGAAGAACTCCACCACATGGGCGGCGATGACAGGACCGATATCGGGCACTTGCTGCACCGTCGCGACGTCTGCCCGTGCGAAGGCCTCGAGGTCGCCGAAATGGGCGGCCAACGCCGCCGCTGTTGCCTCGCCGACGTCGCGGATACCCAGCGCAAACAGAAATCTGGCCAAGGTCGTGCTCTTCGAACGCTCGAGAGCCGCGATAACATTTTCCGCCGACTTCGGACCCATCCGCTCGAGGCCCGACAATGTTTCGAGAGAGAGGGTGTACAGGTCGGCCGGTGACTCGACGAGACCCGCCTCGACCAACTGATCGACGAGTTTCTCGCCGACGCCCTCGATATCGAGCGCCCGTCTCGACGCAAAATGACGCAGTCGCTCTTTGCGCTGAGCGCTGCATCGATAACCACCCGTGCAGCGAGCCACGGCTGCCTCTGCATCACGCTCAACGGTCGACGAACAGACCGGACACCGCGTTGGCAACACAATGTCTCGGGAATCTTTGGGCCGCCGCTCCAGCACGACTCGTGCGACTTCAGGAATGACGTCGCCTGCGCGTCGAACCACGACGGTATCGCCGATCCGAACGCCCTTTCGCGCCACCTCGTCCATGTTGTGCAACGTGGCGTTACTGACCGTCACACCGCCGACGAAGACGGGCTCGAGTCGCGCAACCGGTGTCAGCGCTCCGGTGCGGCCGACCTGAAATTCGACCTCTCGCAGCACCGTGAGCGCCTCTTCGGCGGGAAACTTGTGCGCGATCGCCCAACGTGGCGCTCGAGAGACGAAACCTAATTGTCGCTGCGCGGTGATGCTGTCGACTTTGTAGACGACCCCGTCGATTTGATACTCGAGCGACGCGCGACGACGACCGATATCGGCATAGTAGGCAAGACACCCCTCGGCACCCCGAACTCGTCGAATCTCCGGCGACACCCGCAAACCGAAATCTTTGAGCAACTCGAGCGTCGCGCCGTGGGAACTCGGTAAGTCGAGCCCCTCTACTGCGCCGACAGCATAGAAAAATATATCGAGCGGTCGGTGTGCTGTGATCCGAGGATCAAGCTGCCGCAGACTACCGGCCGCCGCATTGCGCGGATTCGCAAACACCTTCTCTCCCTTCTTGGCGGCCTCAGCATTGAGACGCTCGAACCCGGCCACCGGCATGAACACTTCACCTCGCGCCTCGAAGAGCGCGGGCGCAGTACCCCGAAGATGTAAGGGAACCGATCGAATCGTTCTGACGTTGGCGGTGACATCTTCACCCGTCGTCCCGTCGCCGCGAGTGGCCGCACGAACGAGCACTCCCCGCTCATAGGTCAACGAGATGGCCAATCCATCGAGCTTCGGTTCAGCCGAATAGTCGATGTCGGACTCAACGCCCAGCCTCTCCCGTACCCGCCGATCGAAGCTGCGTAAATCGTCTTCGCTGAACGCGTTGTCGAGCGACAGCATGGGAATTCGATGACGCACCTCTGCGAACTCGTCGGTCGGCGTCGCTCCGACTCGCTGAGTGGGTGAATCTGGGGTGACCAACTCAGGGTAACGCTGCTCCAGCCCCTGAAGTTCTTGCAGAAGACGATCCCACTCTGAATCCGAAATCTCCGGATCGTCGAGGATGTAGTACCGATAATTGTGGTGCTCGATCTCACGCCGCAAAGCAGCGACGCGTTGACGGACTTCTGCGGAGGGTGCCTCCGCCTTAGCCATGACTTAACCGCCTCCGGCTGCCGCCGCTTCGCGACGCATTTCTGCGAGACGTGACTCGGTGAGCGCCTGCCCACGCGAGTCTAGCAACTGACCTCTCAGGCGCTGAGCGAGGGTATGACCGACCGAGAGCAGCTTGTCGACCGCATCACGTCCGGGAATCGGCCCTGGCAACACGGCGAACAAATTGACACCAAGATAGCGCATGGAGTCCATGACCGTGAGATCGAAACTACCGGGTTTCGTGAGACTCGCGGCACTCATCAACACGCGCCCATCGGCCAACGCCCGATGAAAAATGTCCATTTCTCCGTGAACAAAGCCCTCGCCTTGTAGGGCCTGTCGCAACGCTGCTCCAGTGAAGCGCTCACCCTCTCGAGCTACGACCCGCAGCGCGACGATCACCGGTTCGGAGTCTTTGGGTAGCGTCATCGAGGGAGCCGAACGTGGCGGCTCGTCTGATGACGGCGCATTCGATGACGGCCTTTCTAAGGACGCGGACGGTTCCGGCTCGATCATCGCTGAGGTCTCGACCGGGGAGCTCTGCATCACCGGAATTGAGCTACCGCGATCCTCGGCCGTCATGGCCTGATCGAAATCTACGAGGGGCGGCTCAGCGAGTCGATCCCGTACGTGGATCTCGGGAAGCGTCAACGTCGGCTCGATCCGCTCCGTTACCCCTGGCGTAGAAACCGCCTCAAACGAGTCCCCGCGTGGACGATCGAGTAATGGATCGTTCTTGACCCACTCATCAACCGGCGCGCTGCGCGCCTGCCCGAGCGGACCGCGTAGATGCGTCGAGTCGGCGCGGTCGGCTTTGCGCCGCTGAACGACCTCCCACAACACAATCACCAATACCAGCAGACCGCCGACCACCAGGAGTGCCAGCCGCAAGTCGTTCGTCAGCGTTTGCAGGAGTGAATCCATAGCGTCAGCTCGCGGCGAGTCGGACCGCTTCGTCGACGTCTACCGCTACCAGCCGCGAGACGCCCGGCTCGTTCATCGTGACCCCGAGTAATTGCGAAGCAAGCTCCATCGTCACCTTATTGTGGGTGATGAAGATGAACTGCACACGACTCGCCATCTCGCGCACGATGTCACAAAAACGGCCAACGTTGTTTTCGTCGAGCGGCGCATCGACTTCATCGAGCAAGCAGAACGGTGCAGGATTGAGGTCGAAGATCGAAAAGACGAGCGCAACCGCCGTCAGCGCCTTTTCACCGCCCGACAACTGCGAAATCGTGACATTCCGCTTACCCGGTGGCCGCGCCATGATGGCGACGCCCGCCGTAAGCGGATCTTCACCTGAAAGTTCGAGGTAGGCGTGGCCACCACCGAAGAGCCGCGGGAACTTCTCTTGTAACCCGGCATTGATGCGATTGAAGGTGTCATCGAATCGAGAACGAGTCTCGCCATCGATCTTGCGCATGGCCTCCTCGAGCGTCGACAGTGCGGAGGTGAGATCGGCGTACTGACGGTCGAGATATTCCTTGCGCTCACTATTTTCTTTGAGCTCATCGATCGCAGCGAGATTGACCTGTCCGAGCTTCTCGATATCGGTGCGAGTCTCGAGTAGCGTGTTTTCCCAGCTCGAAACCTCTGCGCTCTCGGGCAATGCCCCTTGAATCTCGGCGAGATCAAACTGTGTCGCCGCAAACTGCTCCGCGATGGTCTCTCGACGTACGCGAGTCTCTTGGGCTGCTAATCGTGCGACTTCCATCGCCTCGCGGGCCTCGTTGACCCGTAACTCCGCCGATTGTCTACGCTCCTCGAGCGAACGGAGCTCCGCGTCCGCCTCATCGAGCGCCCGACGCGACTGCGCGAGTTCGGCTTCCACCTCGAGACGACGAGACAACAACCCCTCGAGAGAAGATTCGAGTTCCAAAATGGGCCCCTCGCCCCCCGTGAGTTCGGCTTCGAGTGTGGCGGTCATCTCGGTGAGCTGCGTCCGCTGCTCTCCCGCTCGCCCCAAAGCCACTTCAACACCCGACGAGGCCGTACGACGCCCTTCGGCACGGACCAGCAAGTCTCGCGCCGCCAACTGGGCGGACTGAGCCGTCGCCCGCGCCGAGGCGAGCGATTCGCGAGTGGAGTCGCGCGATGACTCGAGCGACGGTCGTTTGGCGTCGAGTTCGTGCAACCGCCCGAGCCCACGTTCAAGTTCGATACCCGCACGAGCGAGCGCATCCTCGGTGACGCCGATTTCGCGAGCAACCTCGGCCGCTTCGACCTCGAGCCTCTCGCGACGCAAGGTGGATTCCTGCACTCGAGCTCGTGAGGCCTCGAGTTGCCCGAGCAGATCAGCATGCTCGCGGTGAGCCAGCTGAATCTGACCTTGAATGTCGTGGAGTCCGACCTCTGCCACCCCGAGTGCCGTACGGGTGGACTGTAAAGAGGCCTCACACGTCTTGACGCGATCTTCAGCGCCCTCGAACGTCGATCTCAAAGATTTCAGCCGGTGCTCGCGCTCGAGCACGCCGGCCCGTTCGTCAGCACTGCGGGCGATTCGCAGCCAACCGCGTCCGACCCATTCGCCGGAAGTCGTAATCACGGATTCACCCGGCGCCAACGACCGACGCGCAGCGAGCGCCTCAGCGAGGCTGCCGGCGACGCGTACCGGATTCAAGGCCTCGATCACCGCCGAGGGACCGCGAACCTTCGACGACAGACGATCGGCCGACACCGCGATATCGGCACCCGTCGCCTCGATGAGCGCAAGGGTGGAATCACCCGCGCGAGACAGTGCATCGACCAATGAATCGAGACCATCAACACACACGGCCTCGAGATAATCGCCCAGTACCATCTCGACGGCACGTTCGAAGCCGCGCTCCACACTGAGCGACTCAGCAACCCGTTTCTTGGAACCGATTCCCGCGGAGGCAAGCCACTCTGTCGCCTTCGCGTCGGCTTGGCCGAGCGCCGCTCGCTGCAACGCCTCTACCGACATCACCTCGGCGCGCGAGCGCTCTCGCTCTCCGCGAGCCGTCTCGAGCTGCTCTTCAGCGGCGAGTTGAGCCGCCCGCAATCGCTGCACGTTGTCGAGTGCCGACGTTAGGCTGCGCGCCAGTCCGTCTGAGGTGGCCCGAGCCTGCGACTCGCGCTCACCGAGCTCGAACAACTGCCCCTGCACTTCCTGCCGCCGTAAGTCATCAAGCTCATTCGACAATCGATCGCGCTGAGCACGAAGCCGTCGTAACTGATTTTCGAGCTGTTCGATTCGCGCCCGCTCGACCTGAACGGTCTGATTGGCCGTGCCGAGCTCTTGGTTAAAGGATTCCCATTGACGCTGCCAGTCGGCTTGAGTCTTCTCGGAGGCATCGAGCGCCAGCGCCGCGTCACGCTCCGTGTGTTGAGCGCGTTCGATCTCGGGAGCAAGGCGAGCCAATTCTTCACGAATCGATACGAGCTCGCGCTCGTCACGCTCGATCTGCACCGCCAAGGTCTCGAGCGTCGCGCGCGCCTGATCGAGCTCGCGGCGTTTACGATCGCGCGTCTCGCGTGCGTACTGAATCTGCTGCTCGGTCCGCGAGATGTCGGCGCCGACAGCATAGAACCGCGCCTGCACCTGCGAGGCGGCATCGGTTTGCTCGGCATGGAATGCGCGCTGGGTCTCGATCGCCGCCTCGGCCGAGCGAAGATCTGCGAGCGCCGCCTGCATGGAGAGCTCTTTCTCTCGAACGGCGGAGTCATGGACCTCGGCTCCGCTGTCGAGATCACGGAGGCGCAAGGCGAGAAGCTCCGCGGTGAGCTTGCGCTCGCGCTCCTTGAGCTCCTGATATTTTCGCGCCGTCGTCGCTTGTCGCTGCAGATGGCGGATTTGCTTGTCGATCTCATCGCGCAAATCTTGGAGGCGCTCGAGATTATCGCGGGTGTCGGCGATCCGGCTTTCGGTCTCCTTTCGTCGCTCTTTGTATTTGGAGATACCGGCCGCCTCTTCGATGAAGGCCCTCATGTCGTCGGCTTTCGCCTCGATGACACGCGAAATCATGCCCTGCTCGATGATCGCGTAGCTTCGCGACCCGAGACCGGTGCCGAGGAAGAGCTGCGTGATGTCCTTGCGGCGACAGCGCGCGCCGTTAATGTAGTAACTGCTCGCACCTTCACGAGTGACCTCGCGACGCAGCGAGACCTCGTTGAATGCCGCGTAGGCCCCACCGATCTTGCCGTCGGCGTTGTCGAACACCAACTCGACCGACGCTTTACCAACGGGCTTTCGCGAACTCGAGCCATTGAAGACGACATCCGCCATGGAATCGCCACGCAAGTGCTTGGCGGACAATTCGCCCATCACCCAGCGCACAGCATCGATGACATTCGACTTACCACAGCCGTTGGGGCCGACGACGCCGGTGAGGTTGCTGGGGAAAGAAACACTGGTCGGATCGACGAAGGATTTGAATCCAGCCAGCTTGATTTTGGTGAGACGCATCGCTTGTAAAAATCTCCACGGCGAGTGAACGCCGATTGGCCGCGTAGTGTAAATTAAACCTCTGTTCCACGCCCTCCCACGATACCCATGCCTTCACAACCTTCCACCCAACTCGACACCTTCCCGAACCCCAAACCCGAGATCGACTACACGATCCGAATGTCGATCCCGGAGTTCACGTGCCTGTGCCCAAAAACCGGCCAGCCCGACTTCGCGACCCTCGAACTCGAATACGTACCCGATCGCGCGTGTGTCGAGCTCAAATCCCTCAAGTCGTATGTCTGGGCGTTCCGCGACCGAGGGGCGTTCCACGAGGCTGTCACGAACGAAATCGCCGATGCTTTAGCGGCCGCGACCTCGCCCCGTTACATGAAGTTGACGGCGCGCTTCAACGTTCGTGGCGGCATCTACACCACCGTGGTGGCCACGCGACGCCAGTCGGGTTGGAACCCCGAACCGGCCGTTGTTCTGCCCTGAGCGTTTCGCCCTTCCCTGAAGGGTTTTTTGCCGGTATTCTCGCGCGTCCTGCAGAGCGCCTTTGAGGCTAAGGAGCGCCTGATGCCGGCGAAAAAACCCGCAGTTAAAGCTGCGAAGACGACCAAGACCGCGCCCGCCGCAAAGGCTGCGGCGACCAAGACCAGCGCCCAAAAAGCGCCTTCCAAAGCACCCGTTCGGAAACCGGACGCGAGCGCAGCGAAGCCCGTGGCCAAGAAAGCGGTCGAGGCC
>Ga0075471_10002434_pt1 | contig 12231 bp, 14 predicted proteins | sample DEB19_08_DNA_2_FD_74787 | JGI IMG/M metagenome (GOLD analysis project Ga0075471, IMG submission 74787) | Aqueous microbial communities from the Delaware River and Bay under freshwater to marine salinity gradient to study organic matter... | ecosystem: Environmental > Aquatic > Marine > Coastal ... | reverse complement strand
AGAGGTCTCCCAACACCGGAAGTCGTCGACCGCTGCGGACCACTCGAACATGGACCCCAGCATGACGACCCGCTGTGACACTCATCCCCCCACCCCCTTGTGTGGGTGATTGTCGGGGCCAGAGGCCCCACGATCACCCAAACAACGATCTGGGTCCGCACGCACCGGATCGGAGTCGTGAGCCGGAGGGAACGACCGAGCCGGCATCGGAGTGGACCGCGGCGGTCGGTATCGTGCGGGGGGTGATGACCGACCGACTCCTCATGGGCCCCGGCCCGTCGAACCCGTACCCCGACGCCGTCGCCGCCTTCGGTCGGCCGATGCTCGGGCACATGGACCCCGAGTTCATCGGGATCATGGACGAGACGATGGACCGCCTCCGCCAGGTGTTCCGCACCACCAACCCGCTCACCCTGCCCGTGAGCGGCACGGGGTCGGCGGGCATGGAGGCGTGCTTCGTCAACCTGGTCGAGTGCGGCGACACCGTGATCGTCGGCGCCAACGGCGTGTTCGGCGACCGCATGTGCGAGGTGGCCCGCCGGTGCGGTGCCGAGGTCGTGCGCATCGAGGAGGAGTGGGGCCGGGCCCTCGACCCGCAGCGTCTGCTCGACGCCCAGGCCCAGCACCCCCACGCCCGGCTGGTCGCGGTGGTCCACGCCGAGACCAGCACCGGTGTGCGCAACGAGGTGGCGCCGCTGCGCGCCCTCCAGGACACCGACACCCTCTTCGTGCTCGACACCGTCACGTCGTTGGCCGGCATCCCGCTCGAGGTCGACGGCTGGGGCGTCGACGCCGTTTACTCGGGCACCCAGAAGTGCCTGAGCGTCGCTCCGGGGCTGTCGCCGGTGTCGTTCTCGCCGCGGGCCGTCGAGCGCATCACCTCCCGCACCGTGCCGGTGCAGTCGTGGTACCTCGACCTGGGCCTCATCGCCAACTACGTCGCCGGAGCGAGCCGCGTGTACCACCACACGGCGCCGGTCTCGATGGTCTACTCCCTGCACGCCGCGCTCGGCGTCGTGCTCGAGGAGGGCCTGGAGAACGTCTGGGCGCGCCACCAGCGCGTGGGCGACCTCCTGCAGTCGCAGCTCCCCGAACTGGGGTTCACGCTGCTGGCCCAGGAGGGGCACCGTCTCCCCGACCTCACCACCGCCTGGATCCCCGAGGGCCTCGACGACGCCGGGGTGCGGCGCACGCTGCTCACCGAGTACGGCATCGAGGTCGCCGGTGGACTGGGTGCGTTCGCCGGCAAGGCCTGGCGCATCGGGTGCATGGGTCACACGGCGCGGGAGCGTTCGGTCGTGGCGCTGATGGGTGCGCTCCGGGAGATCCTCGGCGCCTGACCCCCGGCGCCTGGCGCCTGACCCCTGACCCCTGACGCCCGACCGATCGCGGTCCGGCGAGGTCGGGCTCGGCGCTCAGTCGGCGTGGGCCGCCAGGCGCAGGAACGCGTCGCGGTAGTACGCGAGCTCGGTGATCGACTCGCGCACGTCGGCCAGGGCCCGGTGCGACTCGGCCTTCTTCGGGCGGGCGGCGTAGGCCTCGGGCGCCCACCGGCGGCAGAGCTCCTTCAGGGTGGAGACGTCGATGCTGCGGTAGTGCAGGTACCGGTCGAGTTCGGGCAGGTACCGGTCGAGGAAGCGGCGGTCCACACCGATGGAGTTGCCGCACATCGGCGCCGTGCCCGCCCGGGGCACGTGGCGCTTGACGTACTCGAGCGTCTGCGCCCCGGCCTCGGCGACGGTGAGGGTGGCGGCAGCGATCTCGGGGAGGAGCCCCGAGCGGGTGTGCATGTTGGTGACGTGGCCGTCCATCTCGGCCAGCTCCGCGGGCGAGGCGTGGACGACGAGGTCGATGCCGTCGTCGAGGGGAACGAGGTTCCCGTCGGTGACGAGTGCGGCGATCTCGACGATCACGTGGCGGTCGGTGTCGAGGCCGGTCATCTCGAGGTCGAGCCACACCAGACGGTCGTCGCCGTTCGCGCCCGTGGAGCCGTTCCCGTCGTTGCCGCCGCCCGTCGTCATCCGGGGCACGCTAACCGGCGCCCGACCCGCACCCGGACGCCGCCGACCGGTTCGTCGGGTGGCCCGGATCCCGGTGCGATCGGAACCGGATCGGGCTCCGGACCGGCCCCGGGCGGGCGCGCTGGTGCCCGACGCCGTCCCGGGGTTACCGTCGCCCGGTGCGGCGCTCCAACCTCCTCACCGGACCCCGGGTCGAGCTCCGGCCGCTGCGCGCCGACGACTGGGAGCAGTGGCGCGGGGTGCGCACCCGCAGCCGTGACTGGCTCGAGGTCTGGGAGCCGATGCCCGAGCCCGGGAGTCCCGACCCGGTGGCCGACGCCGCCGCGTTCCGGTCCCGGTGCGGCGCCTGGGAGCGTCAGCGTCAGTTCGACGCGGCGTACGGGTTCGGGATCTTCCTGCGCACCGGCGAGTTCGTCGGTGAGGTCAGCCTCGGCAGCGTGTCGCGCGGGCCGTTCCAGTCGGCGTTCGTCGGCTACTGGATCGACGAGACCCACGCCGGGAACGGCTACGTGCCCGAGGCGGTCGTGCTGGTGCTGCGCTTCGCCTTCGACGAGTTGGCACTGCACCGGGTCGAGGCGGTGATCGTGCCGCGCAACGCCCGCAGCCGCCGGGTCGCCGAGAAGCTGCGGCTGCGCGACGAGGGCACCGCCGTCGGGCTCCTCCAGATCCGCGGGGTCTGGGAGGACCACGTGCGCTACGCCCTCACCGCCACCGAGTGGGACGAGCGGCGCGACGACTACGAGCGCGAGTTCCTCGGGCGGAAGCGCTTCAGCCTCTGGGGCTGATGCCGTCGGCGCCGGCGTGCCGCAGCGGGCGCAGCCGGCGCGACGGACCGGTCACTTCCCGACGATGTCGTTGAGCCAACCCTGGGCGAACGACCACGCCTGCCGTTCGAGCTCGACCCGCACCGCGGCTTCGAAGTCGGCGTGCCAGGGTGCGTCGGTGGTGGTGGCCTTGACCGCGGCCATGAGCTCGCGCGGCACCGCCGCGGCCCGCGTCGCCATGGCGACCGCCTCGTCGATCAGCGTCTCGGGCGCGACGCACCGCCACGCCAGGCCGAGGTCGACGGCCCGCTCGCCGTCGACCCGCTCACCGAACAGCGCCATGGCCGCGGTGGTCTGCGGGCCGACCAGCCGGTCGAGCATGAACACGTGCCCGCCACCGGGGTGCAGACCGATCTGGGCGAAGCGGGTGTCGAAGCGTGCCGCGGGGGTGGCGATCCGTACGTCGCAGGCCAGGGCCAGGTTGAACCCGGCGCCGACTGCCGGCCCGTTGACGGCGGCGATGGTGGGCAGCGGGCTGTCGCGGAAGGCGAGGAAGCCGTCGTAGATCGCCCGGACCTCGGTCGGGTCGCCCCCCTCGGCGGCGGTGAGGGCCAGCAGGTTGGAGAGGTCGGCACCGGAGCAGAACGCCTTGCCGGCGCCGGTGACGACGACCGCCCCGCAGGAGGGGTCGTCGGCGAGCTCGGCCATCGTGGCGACGATGATGGGGACGAGCTCGGGGCTCAACGCGTTGCGGCGCTCGGGGTCGTCGAGGGTCAGGACGACGACGGCGTCGTGGCGGTCGACGTGCAGCGTGGCGGACACGGGGCCTCCGGGGCTCGGGGGAGCGGGGTACGGGTCGCCGCGATCCTGGCAGGCCGGGCCGCCGCGGGTCGGCTCAGGAGCGCACGGCGCCGGTGACGAGCCAGCGGTCGGTGCGGGCCCGGCCGACCATCCCCACGCCCCGGGCGACGAGCCAGGCGGCGATGGCGCCCCACAGGGCGAGCAGGCCACCACCGGCGACGGTCACCCCGGCGGCCACGGGAGCGAACACCCCGAACGACGCCACCACCATCGCCCAGGCCAGGTAGCGCTGGTCGCCGGCGCCGATCAGCACGCCGTCGAGGACGAACACCACCGCGGCGAGCGGCTGCATGGCGGCGACGATCCACAGCACCTGCGTGGTCAGGTGCCGGACCCCAGGCGATCCGGTGAACACCGCGGGGAACCACGGTGCGGTGGCCGCCAGCACGACGGCGAGCCCGAGGCCGAGCACCACACCGAGGGCCACCAGGCGACGCTCGACCGAGCGGGCGGCGGGGGCGTCGTCGGCGCCGAGCGCCCGGCCCACGAGCGCCTGCCCCGCGATGGCGAGGGCGTCGAGCACGAGGGCGAGCAGCAGGTTCACCTGGAAGGCGATCTGGTGGGCGGCGACGGCGACGTCGCCGATGCGCGCCGCGAGCGCCGTGGTCGTGACCGACACGGCGAGCAGCGAGCCGGTCCGCACGGCGAGCGGGGCACCCACCCGGGCGACGGTGGCGATCCCCCGGCGGTCGGGCCGGACGGTCGCGCCGGTGGACCGGGCGGCCCGCCGCAGGATCGCCACGTAGACCGCGCCCGCCAGCACCTGGGCGACGACCGTGCCCCACGCCGACCCGGCGATGCCGAGACGGAACCCGTAGACCAGCACGACCTCGAGCACCAGGTTGACGACGTTGGCCGCCACGGCGATGACGAGGGTGGTGCGGGTGTCGAGGCGGCCGCGCAGGAAGCCCGTCCCGGCGAACATCACGAGGAACGCCGGGGCTCCGAGCGCGCCGATCCGCAGGTACGTCACGGCGTCGGGGTGGACCCGGGCCGAGGCGCCCATGGCGTCGACGATCCACGGGGCGCCGACCACCCCGAGCGCGGCCAGCACCACGCCGATCCCGGCGGCGAGCCAGGCGCCGTCGATCCCGATGGCCACGGCCTCCCGGTGCTGCCCGGCACCGGTGCGGCGGGCGACGGCGCCGGTGGTCGCGTAGGCGAGGAAGTTGCACAGCGAGAACGCGGCGGTGAGCACGATGCCCGCCACGGCGAGGCCGGCGAGCGGACGGGTGCCGAGGTGGCCGACGATGGCGGTGTCGGCGAGCACGTAGAGGGGCTCGGCCACGAGGGCACCGAGCGCGGGCACCGCGAGGGCGGCGATGGGCCGGTCGAGGTCGGAGCGCCACCGCACGGGTCGGACCGTACCCGCGGCTCGCCGGCACCGGCCCGGATGACTGTCACACCCGCTCACCACACTCGTGGACATGGGAGTGGGAGACACGATGCAGCACGAGACGAGGAACCAGCCGCGGGACCAGCCGAGGAACGAGCCGAAGAACCAGCCGAGGAGCCAGCCGAGGGCGACACCGGCGGAGCCGACGGCGGTCGGACGCTTCGCCACCGCGGCGCGCACCCTCGCCGACGCCACCCGGGCGGCCGGCCTGGCGGTGCCGGCGTTCCGCTCACCGCCGCGGGTGCCGGGCGCGACCCGCACGTTGCGGCGCTATCCCGGCGGTGTGGTGGTGTCGGTGCGCCTGCGCGAACGCCCCTTCGACGAGGTCGTCGCCGACCTGGTCGAGGGAGTGGTCGCAGCCAACGGCCTCACCGGCGACGCCGCCCTGCGGGCCCGCACGGCGCTGGCCGCCTCCGTCGCCGGGACGTCGGCCGACGCCGGATGGACCCCCCAGCCGAGCCCGGACGCGGGCGGCGGAGCTCCGGCGGGCCTAGCCTCGCCCGAGGTCCGGGTGGTGGAACGGCAGACACGGGCGGCTTAAACCCGCCTGCCCCCCACGGGGCGTGAGGGTTCGACTCCCTCCCCGGGCACGGATCGAGACGCCGCACGCGGGTGCTCGGGCGGTGGTTCAGCCGCCGAGCGTGGGCTGGGGGTTGGAACGCATCAGGTAGGAGCCGTAGCCCCGGTTGGGCCAGACGAGGCCCATCCGCAGGCGCAGCTCCTCGGGCATGGTCTTCTGCATCTCGCGCGGGAGCACCTGCCACCAGTTGGCCTGGAGGCGCAGGAACGCCCTGGCGTAGACGGCGAACAGGAGCATCCGCTCCCGGTCGGCGCTGCGGTTGGCGCCCGACGTGTGCCACATCCGTCCGTGCATGACGATCGCCGCCCCGGCCGGAGCCTCGAACGACCGCATCCCGACGGTGGGGTCGGCGGGCACCTCGGAGAACCGGGTGAATCGGTGGCTGCCGGGGAGGTAGCGGGTGGCGCCGTTCTCCTCGTCGGCGTCGTCGAGCGCCCAGATGACGTTGAGGCACCACAGCTCGCTCCACGGCTCGGGCATCAGTGTCGACTGGTCGTTGTGGGCGTTCATCGACTGGCTGCCCGGCAACGCGTTGTTGGCGGTGAAGTTGGAGATCAGCCAGTCGGAGGAGAGGAGGGCGTCGACGACCGTGGTGACGGTGGGATCGATCAGCAGCTCGCCGAACACCGGGTCGTAGGCCGGGAGGTCGGGGACCCGGACGTTCCGCCCGCCCGGGTCGAGCGCCTCCATGACGACGGGGTAGCCCGCGGCGGCGGCCTGCGCTGCACCGGCGACCGTGGCGGCGCGGGCCCGGGCGACCGTGGCGGCGTCGAGGACGTCGGGGATGACGCAGAACCCGTGCTCGAGCACCTCGGCGGCGTACGCGGCGGCGGTGCCGGTGGCGTGGTCGGTCATGCGGACGCTCCCAGGTCGAGGCCGACGATCCCGGCCAGCTCGGCGACGGCTGCGTGCGGGTCGTCGACCTTGATGGTCGTCAGGCCGAGGGCCCGCGCCGACTTGAGGTTGGTGCCGAGGTCGTCGAGGAACACGGCCTCGGTCGGCGCGATCTCGAGGCGCTCGCAGACGAGTTCGTAGATGCGCGGGTCGGGCTTGCGCAGGCCCACGATCGCCGACTCCACGATGACGTCGAACAGGTCGGCGAGCAGTCGGGCCAGGTCGGACTCCCCGCTCACGTGGGTGCCACCGTCGGCGTTCGCGAAGTTGTTGGTGAGCGCCGCGGTGCGCAGGCCCGCCGCGCGCAGCGACCGGATGGCGGTGACCACCACGGCGTGGGTGCCCGATTCGCCGTCGGCGCCGGCCCCCGAGGTCATGGCGGCCATGACCGCCCCGACGTCGACGGTGTGGCCGGCGGCTGCGCACTCGACCGCGAACGCCTCACCGAAGGCCGCCGGGTCGAGCTCGCCGCGCTCGAAGCGCGACCAGGCGCCGTGCTCGCCGCCGTCGACGATCACGCGGCTGATGAAGCCGTGGGGGAGGCCGTGGGCGGCCTCGTGGGCCCGCCACGCCGCGAAGGGCGACGGGAACACCACGCCCCCGAGGTCGAAGATCACCGCGCGGTACATGCGGGCCACGCTAGGCGGTGCGGGCCGACCGCCGCCGGGCCCGGGACGACTGGCATGATCTCGGCGTGGACGACGACGCCCGCGCCCGCACCGAGATCGCCGCCGTCGTGGTGGCCTACTGCGAACGGCTCGACGCCGGCGACTTCGACGGCGTGGGCGCCCTGTTCGCCCGGGGTGCGTTCCGCTCTCCCGCGGGCACGAACCTGGTGGGCGCGGCCGCCGTGCGTTCCCAGTACGACCGGGTGATCGTGTACCCCGACGGCACGCCGGGCACGAAGCACGTGCTCGGCACGCCGCTGGTGGAGGTCGACGTCGCCGCCGGCACGGCCACGGCCCGCACGTCCTTCACGGTGTTCCAGGCGGTGCCCGGGCTGGCGCTCCAGCCGGTGCTGTCGGGCCGCTACCACGACACCTTCATCCGTCACGCCGACGGCTGGTGGATCACCGAGCGGATGGTGCATCCCGACCTGAACGGCGACCTGTCGCGACACATGGCGAGCCCCGCCCACCCGGGGATCCGGCCGTGATCGGACGACTGGCGGACCACGTCGTGGAGTCGCGTGGCGCTGCCGTGGGCACGGGCGCGGCGGTGGTGGCGATGGCCGGACCGGTGTCGGTGGGCAAGTCGAGCCTGGCCGCCGAACTGGCGGCGGCGTTGGCCGACCGGTCGCTCGTCACCGAGGTGGTGAGCACCGACGGCTTCCTGCACCCCAACGCCTGGCTGACCGAGCGCGACCTCATGGCGCGCAAGGGCTTCCCCGAGTCCTACGACACGGCGGCGCTGCTCGCCTTCGTCGACGCTGCACGCCGGGCTCCCGCCGGTCTGGCGGTGCCGGAGTACAGCCACGTCACCTACGACGTCGTGCCGGTGCCCGAGCGGGTACTCGGGTCCTGTGACGTGCTGGTGGTCGAGGGGGTCAACGCCCTGTCGGCGACCCAGGGTGGGGTCGACCTCGCCGTCTACGTCGACGCCGCCCCCGAGGTGGTCGAGGCCTGGTACGTCGAGCGGTTCCTGCGGCTGTGCACCGACCCCGCCCCCGACTCGTTCTTCGTGCGCTTCGCCGAGCTCGACCGCGACGCCCGGATCGACCTGGCCCGCTGGACCTGGCGCTCCGTGAACGTCCCGAACCTGACCGAGCACATCGGCCCGAGCCGGCGGTTCGCCCACGTGGTGGTGGAGAAGGGGCCCGACCACGGGATTGCCCGGATCGTCGATCTCCGGGCAGCATGAGGCCATGACGCCCTCCGGATCCGACACCCCGCCCACCCGCACCCTCGCCGACGAGCAGGCGGTGGTCGAACAGCTCGCCGAGGTCTGGGGCCGCCTCGAGGTCGTGGGCGCCGACCTGGGCGAGGAGCAGTGGAAGGCGCCCACCGAGGTGCCGGGCTGGACGGTCCAGGACAACCTCACGCACCTCACCGACATCGAGGCCCGTCTGCTCGACCTGCCGCGGCCCGACCACACGGTGGCTCCGGGTCTGGCGCACGTGAAGAACGACGCCGGGGTCAACAACGAGCTGTTCGTCGACGCCCGCCGGTCGTGGTCGGGCGCCGACGCCCTCGCCGAGTTCCGTGAGGTCACCGGCCGACGCCTCGCCGTGCTCCGGGCACTCGACCTCGACGGGTTCGGGGCCGAGTCGTGGACCCCGATGGGCCCGGGCACGGTGCGGGACCTCCTGCCGTTCCGGGCGTTCGACTCGTGGGTCCACGAGCAGGACGTCCGCCGGGCGCTCGGCCTTCCGGGCTGGTGCACCGGTCCGGCCGCCGAAGCGTCGATGGACCGGATCGTCGGCACCATCGGCTACGTGGTGGGCAAGCAGGTGGCGCCCCCCGACGGCACGACGGTGGTGGTCACGACGACGGCGCCGCTGGCCCGCACGGTGGTCGTGACCGTCGCGGGCGGGCGAGCGGTCACGGGCGGCCCGATGCCCGACGCGCCGACGGTGCGGATCACCGCACCCGGGGAGGTGTGGGCTCGGATCGCCTGCGGACGCGGCGACGTCGCGGCCGAGCTCGCGGCGGGCACGTTCGGGTTCACCGGCGACGCCGACCTGGGTCGGCGGATCGTCGAGCGCCTGAACTTCCTCTTCTGATCGGCGCCGGCCGGGGCTCAGTCCCCGGAGCCGCCGGAGTGGCTGGATCCGCCGGAGCCGCCCGAGCCACTGGAGCCACCGGAGCCACCGTGCCCGGGGCCCGAGCCGGAGTCGTCGGTGCCGCTGCCCGGCGACGAGTCGTCCCCGGGGTCGTCGGGCACGGTCTCGGCGGGCTCGTCGTCGTCCTGGTGGGTGATGTCCTCGACCCCGTCGTCGGTGGCGTCGGCGTCGTCGTCGGGGGTGCCGTCACCACGCACCGTCGGTTCGGTGGTGACGGCGTGCGGAGCGGCCTGCGGGGCGGTCGACCGGGTGCCGACGACGGAGGTGTCCGACGGCCGGTGCCCGGCCTCGGCGACGGAGGTGTCCGACGGCCGGTGCCCGGCCTCGGCGACGTCGTGCCCGGGGCTTTCGGGGCTCTCCCGCCCTTCGGGGATCTCGCCCGCGGGATCGGTGCCGGGGTCGTCGGCCGCGCCGGCGGCGGGCGGATGGTCGAGGGCGCCAGTGGTGGCCACGGCGACACCGCCGCAGGCCAGGACCACGGCGACGGCGGTGACGGCGATCCGCAGCACGTACCGGCGCGGGCCGGGCCGGCCCGGTTCGGTGGCGGTCAGGGGTTCGGGCTGGATCTCCACGGCGGGCTCCTCGACGGGTGGTCCCGTCGTGATCGGCCCGCCGGGCCGCTGCCTTGAGCGCGGGCTACAGGAGCAGCTCGGCCATCACCTGGAGCGCCTCGCGCTGCGTGGTGCCCACGATGATCGTGGTCACCCCGGCGTCGTGCCAGGCGCCCAGCCGGTCGGCGATCCGCTCCTTGGGGCCGATCAGGCAGACGTCGTCGACCAGCTCGTCGGGGACGAGTGCCGCGGCCTCCTGCTTCTTGCCCGACAGGTAGAGGTCCTGGATCTCGGCGGCCACGCCCTCGTAGCCGTAGCGGCAGGCGAGGTCGTTGTAGAAGTTCGAGCCTTTGGCGCCCATGCCGCCCACGTAGAGGGCGAGTGACGGCTTGGCGTAGTCGCGGAGCTTCTGGACGTCGTCGCCGACCATCACCGTGACGGTGGGCGCGACGTCGAGGTCGGCGGCCGTCTTGCCCGCCTTGGCGAGTCCGCTCGCGACGGCGTCGCCCCACACCGAATGCGCGCGGGTGGGCGAGTAGAAGATCGGCAACCAGCCGTCGGCGATCTCGGCGGTGAGCTCGACGTTCTTCGGGCCGATCGACGCGATGTACACGGGCACCGGCTGGCGCGGGTGCACGATGATCTTCAGCGGCTTGCCGAGGCCGGTGGCCCCGGGGCCGGTGTAGGGGATGTCGTAGTGGTCGCCGTGGTGCTCGAGCGGCGCCTCGCGGGCCCAGATGGCCCGCATGATCGACACGTACTCGCGGGTCTTGGCCAGCGGCTTGCCGTACGGATCGCCGTACCAGCCCTCGGAGACCTGCGGGCCCGAGGCGCCGATGCCGAGCAGGAACCGGCCCTGGCTCATGAGGTCGAGGGTGGTGGCGGTCATCGCCGTCATCGACGGGGAGCGGGCCGGCATCTGCGCGATGGCGGTGCCCATGCAGAGGCGCTCGGTGTGCGCCAGCAGCCAGGTGGCGGGGGTGATGGCGTCGGTGCCGTAGGCCTCGGCGACCCAGCCCGAGTGGAACCCGAGCCGGTCGGCCTCCTGGGCGAGGGTGACGGCGTCGGAGAGCCCCGCCCCCCAGTCCTGGTACCCGAAGCTGATGCCGAGTCGCATGGTCCCTCCGTGGTGGCTGCCGGACGCCCCGTGCGTCCGGGGGTCAGTCTGGCAGGCCGGGCCCGGTGAGCTCCCCGGGGAGGGCCGAGAAGCACACGTAGTCGATCCGCTCGCCCAGGCGGTCCTCGTACGAGCGCAGGACCCCCTCGCGGGTGAAGCCACACGCCTCGGCGACGCGTTGCGAGGCGCGGTTGCGGGCGTCGGCCATCAGCTGGACCCGCCGGCAGCCGTGCTCGGCGAAGGCCCAGGCGGTCAGCAGCCGGACGGAGCGGGGGGCGACGCCCCGGCCCCGGAACTCGGGGGCGACCCAGTAGCCGATCTCGGCCGACCGACGGAAGTGGTCGAAGGTGAGGCCGACGACACCGAGGAGGCTGCCGGTGACGGCGTCGGCCGTCACGAGGTGGAGGCCCTTGCCCGCCCGCAGCTCGTGGGCGGCGTTGCGGACGAAGGCCTGGGCGTGGACCTTCGTGTACGGGAACGGGACCCGGGTGAAGCGGATGATCGCCGGGTCCTGGCAGGCCGCGTGGATGGCGTCGACGTCGGAGCGCTCGGGGGCGCGCAGCCGCACGACGGCGTCGGTCAGGTCGGGAACGGGGATCACCGCAGGGGAGCGTGCCATCATCGGAGGCCACGTGCGAACCGGACCGGCCGGTGCGCCCGAGCCCGCCGAGGTGCTCCGTGGACCTGATCCACTCCGTCGTCGCTCCGCCCACCGCCGAACGGGTGCTGATGCTCATGCACGGGTTCGGCTCCGACGAGGTCGACCTCGGGGGCCTGCTGTCGTACCTCGACCCCGACGGGCGGTTCGTCGCGGTCTTCCCGCGGGGTCCGATCGCGCTGGCGGACTCCATGCCCGGCCAGCCCGGGTACTCGTGGTTCTCGTTCGGGCCGGGCACGGCCGACCTCGAGGAGATGGCGGCCTCGCTCGACGCCCTCGACGACCTGCTCGACGGGGTCTGCGCCGAGCACGGGTTCGCCCGGGCCGACGCGATCGTGGGCGGCTTCTCCCAGGGTGGGGGCACGGCGCTGGCCCTGGCGCTGCGCCGCAACGTGCGGCCGCACCCGGCCGGGGTGCTGGCGATGAGCACGGCGCTGCTCGGTGACACCTTCGACATCGACTGGGAGGCGGTCGCCGGGCTCCCGGTGCTCGAGCAGCACGGCACGCTCGACGAGGTCATCTCGTGCGAGCGTGGGCGCGACACCGCCGAGGCGCTGGCTACACGAGGCCTGTCGGTGGTCTACGAGGAGTACCCGATGGGCCACGC
>Ga0075471_10002433_pt1 | contig 12232 bp, 5 predicted proteins | sample DEB19_08_DNA_2_FD_74787 | JGI IMG/M metagenome (GOLD analysis project Ga0075471, IMG submission 74787) | Aqueous microbial communities from the Delaware River and Bay under freshwater to marine salinity gradient to study organic matter... | ecosystem: Environmental > Aquatic > Marine > Coastal ... | reverse complement strand
CTGGAAGAAAGCCGCGAACATGCTGAGCAATCGTTATTACGAACCTCATGCGTTCACGATGCTATGTGGATTCGGGTCCCCGATTCTGCGTTTGACGCCGGTGAAGGGCGGTATCGTGGGGCTTATAGGCGGCACGGGTGCTGGTAAATCAGGCGCGCTGTATGCGTGCGCTAGCATCTACGGTAACCCAGAACTTCTGTGCCGTGCCGGTGCTAAGGATGGCGCAACTGCGAACGGCTTGACGCAGTGGATGATGGGGCTGAAGAACATACCAATGACGTTAGATGAGACGTCGAACTTCAAGCCAGAAGAGGTATCCAACCTCGTCTATAAATCCTCGCAAGGACAGGGGAAGATCAGAGCGCAGGCATCCTCAAACGACATCCGTGAGCTGGAGCTTTCAGCAGCACTAATTACGATCCTCACGTCCAACCAATCGATGGCAGACAAGCTAGCTCAATTCAAGTCCAACCCAGACGGCGAACTGGCCCGGTATCTGGAATTGAAGATAGACAAGCCGCCGACGATGAACAACGAAGAAGGGAATAAGATATTCGATACGATGCGGCTCAACTACGGGCATGCTGGTCCTGTCTATGTGCAGTACCTGATCGATAAAGGTGATGACTACTGCATCGGCAAGCTGAACAAGTGGAAAGAGAAGTTCTACAAAACGGTAGGGCAAGGTACGGAGTATCGGTATTACGAGAGCAAGGTATGCAGCGCGTTTGCTGGGGGCGAACTCGCGATGGAAGCCGGTATTATCGATCTTGATCTAGATAGAATATACGCGTCGATCCTATCCCATATTCTGACCAACAAGGACATCGCGGTCTCACGCAGGGATTACGAAGAAGTTCTTGGTACGTTCCAGAACGAACACCAAGGCAGCACGCTAGTGTTGAACAACGACAAAGTTATCCGTGAGCCGAGGACGACTAGCGTGGTGGCCCGCGCTATAGAAGACCAAGGTATCTACTACGTGGCGCGCAGTGCGCTGCGGGAGTATTTATCTGAGCTACAGATCAGCGAGCAGGTCTTTGTTCAGTACATGGAAGCCAAGAAGATACTCGTCTATAGAGGCAAGCAGCGACTGACTTCTGGCTGGCCGGGTATGAGTGCTGCGATGTCTGCTGTCGCCGTGTATGGGTTCCACATAGACATTCCGAAAGAATTCTTCGATGACGATGAAGATTGATGAGAAGACGGGGGAGCCAGTGTGGCTCTTCCCGTTTGAAGGCATGAGCGTGGGGGATAGCTTTTTTATACCAACGCTGAAGACAGCCAACATGCTCTACGTGATAGACACGAGGGCCAAAGCTGCGAAGGTCAAAGTAAAGGCTTACGCCACAACTTACGATGGGATACTGGGCGTCAGAGTCTGGCGGATAGATTAGTTCCGCCAGCTCTCCACTACGTCAGTAATGTTCTTCATCTCGATATCGCGTAGCTCACCCAACGACTCCAACTGATCCCGCTTCGCGTACTGCGGCTGATCGGATTCCCGCACCCTATTCATAGCTGCTTGGATATCCCGTAGGCGGCGGTTGCTGTACTTATCGTAGTAATCCACGATCAACTGCGCGTTTGGATTGCGCTCAAGGTACGCCTGTAACTGCTCAGGCCTGTTCTCGAAAGCCTGAAGGCGTTGCTTGTATTCACCCACAAGGCGTCGCGTGTCCTGATACTGCCGGGCATCGTAGCTCGTGTTCACCCCGATAAACGAAGACACAATCGGCACCATCTGCTTGAGATCCAGCTCGCTAGACCCCGCTGCAACACTGCCTAGACCAGCGCCGCTGGACACGATTCGGCCAACACCGTCTAGATAACTATTAACGAAGAAGTGCAGGGTCTTTGGACTGATGATCACTTCGCCAGTCGCGCCCGGCAGCTCTGCCAGCCATGAAGTGGTGGCAGTGTATATCTCCGGTAGGCGTTCGCCGCCCGTGTACGGATCGCTGTACTGATTCATGCGGTTGACGTAGATCTCTTTGCCGAACGCATCCACATTCAATGCGTACTCAAGCAAGGGGCGAACTACGGATGGCATGACGGAGTTAACGAAAAACGCCGTTGGGTGATCGAACGGACTGTACTGCGGTGCCGGAATGGGTATCGCAGAGTCCATGGCGATTGGAATCATATTAGACGCGGCGTCCATGATGCTCTGGCCACCAGCAGTTACGGAAGCAAGCTGAGCGCCCACTGCTCCGAACATACCGAAGCCGAAGCCCCACGGCACGTTCAGATAATCCATGCCTTCTACACCGACTGGGATGCGCGCGTTGCGCTGCCAGATGTCCATGTTGTCCATGAGCACTTTGTTCCTGCCCATAGAATCGTTGTCGGACGTCATCAGCGCCATGTTATACATGGCTATGCCCATACCCATCATGCCCATACCGATCAGGCGGGCATACTTCTGCTCTTGCTCAAAATTCTTTCTATACGTCGCAATGCGCTGAGCGACTTCAGCTTCGTCCTTGGCACCGCCGGTGAATACTTCTCTCGGTACAGAAGCCAGCCTCTCATCCACATTCTGAAACGCAGGTGCAAGTGCATCCCAGAACCGCGTTGCGCCGGTGACCGCACTGCGTGAGAACATGAAGAGCGCGCCCATCTCACGCCCATACTTGCCGACTTCGGAATAGTTGAACAGGCCACGTACGTATTGCGTGGCTTCAAGATTGGCAGCGGCCATTTCTTCCGCATTAAGTTCTCGGCCAAGCTGTGCCCTCATGCGGGCGACAATCTGCGGCTTCACAACGCCATAACCAGCTGCGCGAGACGTCAGTTCAAAGGCGTCGTTGAATATATCTAGGCCGTCGCTTAGCGTCTGCACGCTGGTAGCGAATTTCTTCTTGCCAAGTTGAACATCAACTGCGTCATACAGGCGGTCTTTTATAGACTGCAATCCTATGGCATCACGGTATGTGACCAGACCACCATTCGATACGTATTCATCCAATGCCGCGTAAAAACTATCTGTTTTGGCGAGACGTCTAATTTCAGCGATATTGTTGTTAGCCAGCAGTCTGGCTACCTTTGCGCCCTTAACTAGGCCGCCGTCCATTACTTTGGCAGCTACCGTAGCAGTGTATTGCGCAGCGACTTTCGGACCGTACTTAGCGCCTACAAGCGGGCCGTTAGTAATGGCATCACGAACGTAGTTATAGACGGGGAAGGCTGGGTTCCAACGCGTATGCATAGAAGCAACGGTGGTTGTGAACTTGCTAAGCCACGTAGCCCACGCTTGCGGTTCGTCTACAAATCCTTTGACGGCATCGCGTATCTCAGGCGAGTCTATATTCCACACCTCAACGGTGCCATCCGGCTTATACAAGAAGAACCTGTTAGCAGACTCTTCTTTCGTACCTTTATAGGGGTCCAATCCAGTCCGGAACCGCTCTCCAAACGTAATCGGTTCACCAACCCGTGACGCAGTGGTACCCATAGCGCCAAGCCGCGCTACTTCAGAAGCAATATCTGTAATGCCCTCACGTCCTGCAGCACGGTTCATGTCCGTGACGAGTCTGAGATACGGGTTATCCGCATCGGTGCTACGGCCAGCGCGACGTTCTTCCGCCGACAGGAGGTCACCGCTTACCCGCGTTCCTCCATAGTAATTAAGTTTCTCTACGTCAGAAGCAAACTTAACACCACCGCCTTTGAACGGCATGTAGTTCGGGTTGCGATAGAAGGCGATCAGTCCGTCCAGCTGCGGCGGATGGTAATTACCTTCCTTGTTCATGCGTATCGTAGCGTCTTTAATCTGCTTGAGCAGACCACTCTCAGGATCGAAGATCTTCCGTATCTCTTCGTTCTCTGCGTACTCCTTGGCGTAAAAGGAACGCAGATCAGCCAACTGTTCTTTGGTATACGGACCCGCTGCGTTGTACAGCGCAGAGTCTATGTTGAGAACCTCATCAGTCGGCTTAACGGGATTGCCTTCCACGAACCTTTCAGCAACCGGCTTCTTTATATCTGCCGCTACAAGTGCTTCAAGCTCGTCCCGTAGTTTCGACGCCTCTGCTACAGATACGCCATCGCCATCAACAAGTTTGCTAAGAATTTCTATACGTCTTTGACTAGCCGCCATGCTCAGCGGCACTTTGGTCAGGAACAACTGTTCCCGCACACTGCGTTCACCGGCACCGATAGCAAACATATGCATACGAGCTAGGAACGCATCCTTGTCGATGTTCTTCTTGGCGATGTACTGCGCGCTGAGTGAATCTATCTCATCCAAAACAGGGCGCATTGGCATCAATTTAATAATGGCTTTTTGCGGTGCAGCCACTATGTTGTCATATAGGAAGTTACCTACCCCTGCTCTACGTAGGTTTTCTTGTAGCTTCTTTGCCTTGACGTGGATGTTCTGAAAATTCTTTACGAATGTATCGACGCCGCCTTTAGCGGTGAGCGTTTTCCACACACCCTTGGCATACTGCGAAAAAGATTTATCGGTCTGCTGGTCAATGTCCCGCACAATGTTTGCAGCGAGATCGCTTTCGATTTCTTCCAGCGTGCGGACTTCACTTTCTTCTTCGACCGCCAGCCTACGTGACTGTGCGGGGGTGGCAGCGTAGTCAATGACCGATATACGCGACTTCTGGGCGCGTTCTTTAGTGACGTACTCCTGCGCCTTACGCATCATCCGAGTGACGTCTTCGTTGGTGTAGTCGATATCCCAACCTACACGGCGACCGAAGTCACGCATTACAGATTTGATCCGGGAGATTAGTCCTGCAAAGCCGGGCGGCGGTTTCATGTAACCGCTCTGGCTGAGCTTAACTATCATCACTTCTTCTGCGCTAATTCGCTCTACAGCATTTAGGCCGAAGTCTCTTTTAATGCCTGCGATGTATTTACGGCCAACCGATGTCTCCATCTGTTTTGCCACCCACTTATTCGCAGCGGCTTTTACGATGGGGTTTGTTCTGTATACGTCGTCTAGAACCTTGCCCAGCCTTGAGTAAAACTTATTTCTAAACCCATAGTGACCGAGCGATTCATGGAACAGGGTGGTGCGCGCATCCGCCGCATCGGCGATCTGATCGGCTATGAGGTATACCCTGCCACCTACATAGACGCCCTTGGCGTCATCTACAACGCTATCCGGGGGCACATTGTGCTGTTCAATCAGTTCATTGCGCGATGACGCAACGATGACTTCGGGCGGGTTCCGCCACTTCGGAAGATCTTTCGCTACTTCTGCCGCTACAGATTCCCGCGTCATGAGTCCTACGGGAGCAGCGCCGACACGCGCTTGCGGAGTAACTCTGAAGTATTGGTCAACGATACGTTGGTTGGCTACAGCGGCGGCCTCGGAGTCATCCACTGCTTTTCTAACAGCTTCCTTTAGATTTCCTAAAGGCGACATATTAGCCACTTTTCGCGGCATGCCGTTAGCTATCGCGGCTTTGCGCCACTCTTCTATACCTACTGACCCCGGCTTCTCTTTATCGCGGCCAAGTACGCTCTCAGCCGCCCGAAGGGCTTTAGACTTTTTTACGCCTCCTAGAAACTTTTTTACTGAGGGAGGCGGCACCCCCTCTACCGCTCTACGGATATTTGCCAGCAGCGTAGCGGAAGGTAGTTTAGAGACGTTGCTCATCCCGAGCTTGGCGGCCACCTCTCTAACCTTTCTGAGGTCGAGTTTCTTACCTTCATCAACCAGAGCGAGGAGCTGCCGAGCTTCTGTAACTGCTTCAGGAGAGATCTTCAACTCTTCAGCAACACGTGCTTCTGGAGTAGGGACAACTTCTTCCGGTACGGCAGCAGCAATGGGCGCTTCAGGAACAGGCGCTACTTCTTCCGGTACAGCGGCGGCAACAGGCGCTTCAGGAATCACTTCCGGCGCAGCGGCAACAGGCGCTTCAGGAATCACTTCCGGCGCAGCAGCAATGGGCGCTTCAGGAGTGGGAAGTACTTCTGGCTCAGCAACGGCAGCTGCAACGGCGGGCGGCACTTCAACGGGCGCTGCTTGACGAGCGGACACGCGCTCAGCGGCCTCATTCAACTTAATAGTGGACTGCAGCTCACGAGTGAGTACAGGAATAGTCCCCGTTTTGGAGGGCTTGCCGCCAAGACTTTCAATAGTAGAGCGTAGTCTCTTAGCCAGACCCGGAGTCTTGGCGTAAACGGGGTCAGCCGTAATAGCCTCGTACAGAACCCGTGCGTCCTCAATAGGAGTACGCGGAGCAGGCGCTGGGGGTACCATCTCTTCTGCCGCCGCTGCCGGAGCTGCTTCTTCAACTCTAGGGCTTGGCGCTGTCGGTCCTTCTTGTGCGGCAAGTCTCTGCTGCAACTGGAAGAACTGCCCCGCTTCTACCTCTTTACCTTTATCTGTCAGAACCCAGTTGTCGCCGTCATAACGTATAAGTCCATCTCGCTTGAGTCGGTTAAGCGTGGCTATTGCACTGGGGCTATCGCCCGTGGTTCGGGCTGCATCAAGAACCACAAATCGCCCACTGCTCTTTTTTATCGCTGCAAATACGTTTTGGTAATTCTCTCGCTCGCGTTCAGCTGCGGTAATCTCACCTTCCCTCATGACTCGCTGACGACGGGCAGCTAGTGCTTCAAGAGCGGAAACAGCGGGAGGAGTAGTGGGGGCAGCTTGAGCAGCGGCCTCTGCGGCAGCGGCTTCTGCTACGGCAGCTTCAGCGGTCGGGGGCACGACGGCTTCGACGGGGGGAGGAGGAACTGCGGGGGGCACTTCCGGCGCTACGGCGCGCGGCGTAACACCAAACATCTCACGAGCAGTCTTGCCGATCAGCAGCGACCTACCCAAAGCGTTGGGGTCGCGGAATATGCCACCTGCAAGTGCGGACAGACCTACGCGAGACCAGTCGATAGGCTCTTCTTGCGTTGTAGCCTGTAAACCGAGTTCTGCACCTGCGCCAATACCAGCACCAGCAGTGGCAGCGAGAGGCGCTGCGAAAGGACTGCCGGGGCGGAATCCGACTACAGCCGGAGCCAGAGAACCTAGAGTGGTCGCGTTGGGGTTTTGCCGCGCCCCGCGTGCCAGCGTTTCCGGATCTAGACCAAGAGATGCAGCAAGTTCTGGGTTCCGTTCAAGCAGTTCAGCCTGCCCAGCACCGATACCAAGAGCGGCTAGCGTAGAACCTGTTAGGCCTGTAGCGAGCGCGCCAAGCGGACCAAGAGGAGCGCCGAGCGCGGCGGAAGGCCCAAAAGCAGCAAGGCCTGCAGCTGCCGGAGCAGCGCCAAGTCCGGCCATCTTCAGAAACTGAGAGATCGCACCGACCTGTTCTTCCTGCGGATACATTTTGCCGATATGGTCAACAACCATTTGGCGCGCTTGTTCGACCGGCATATCATCCGGGAACTCAGCTACGTCTCCATTCGGAAGGGGGAGTTGATACGGCATAATTTAACCGTCCTATTACTGAAGGCCGCCCGGACCGGGCCTCAGAGTTCTACCCGTCCCGACACCAGAACCAGCGGACCCACCGGCAAGGGAGCCAGTATAAGCATTCAATATACTAGCTTGTTGCTCTAGTAGAGCCTGAAGCTGCGTCGCTTCTTCCGTGCTAAGGCCGCCTTCCATCTGTTTCTGTCTAAGCGTGTTGATACTGTTCTGCACCATCTGCATTGTCGGATCTTGGAAGGCTTCTCGCCTAGCTTCATTGAGCGCTATCTCACGCCTTAGCAGATCTCCGGACGTAGGCGTGCTCGCTTTGACGGCGGCTGCAGCGGCGGCGGCAGAAGCAGCGGCCAACCTCGTATCCATATCCGACTCCGCTTTAGCCCGCGCCAGATAGACATCATTAAGCGCAGCCTGCCGCCTCTCATAGGCACCGAGTTTTTCGTTATACCGCCGGTACGCGGCTTCGCTCGCATCTACACCGAGCTGCGCACCAGCGCGCTCAAGTTCAAGTCGGCTTTCTGCAAGAGCATCTGCCTTAGCGGCGGCATCCTCGTTGAGCGCCATCTTATTCTTGGCGAACTCTGCGCCCGCTGCTCCAGCGGAACCAAGGAATGTAGCCCCCGGCTGCGAAGCGGCAGAAGCCATACTGAATCCGAGCATGGCGTGCAGCAATCTGTCCTGATTGGCAGTGCGTTCTTGTAGCGTAACGCCGCGATCCGCTAACTCTTTGTCCTGCTTCTTCAGCAAGTCTTCTATGCCTCTATATCGCGCCTGCGCGGCGGTTTCTTCTGTTGCGAGATCCGGCGCATTTCCTACGCTGCCCTTCATCTGCTCAATCAAAGACTTAAAATACCCGCCTACATCAAGCGCGCCCAAACCAGTGGCCGTGTCGGGAGTAGGGGCAGTAGTGGGCTGCGGAAATGGAGCGCCACCGAGACCGGGCACGGGGGCGGGAACGGCGGGGGCAGCGGGAGCAGAAGGAGCAGCGGGAGCAGGCCTAGAAACAAGCGGCGGAGTAGATGCCCCCGCGAGGGCTGCTTCAATACTAGTATCCCGCACTTGAGGCGGCGGTTGATAAGGCCCGATGCGTCCGGTAAGCGGCTCAGGACGAACGCCAGAACGCTGCACCTCCGTCATAAAATCGCCAATATACCGTCGCGGCATACCGCCTTCCTGAAACGCAACAATCCCACCACCTGCCATCGCTTGTGTAGGTTGCGCCTGCGGGGCGAGTGCAGACTGGATCTGCTGCTGCATATCGGACATGACGTTGCCCGCTGCAGGTAGACCCTTAGCTGAATTAGACACGCGGTCCGCAAGGGCTTTGATGGCTAGGGCGTCGGCAAATGACAGCAGCCCGGTCTGGGCAGCGGTTACCGCTTGTTCTTGAATCTGCTCCGGAGGAAGTCCTTCTACAGAAGCCAGCCAACTACGGGCGGTTTCGCTCATCAAAGGAATCATAGTTCTAGACCCCTGAGCCGTTATCGGCCCAACAAACTTCCAACGCCATACGCTAGGCCAGCGGCCTGCCCAGCTGCACTGCCCGGTGCCCGGTACAAGGTTTGCGTGCTGTCAGTAAGCGGCGTACCACGGATGATATCCGACAAGAATCCGAGGTTCCTGTACGGGTAGTTCTGCCGAGCTGCGAACTCTTCGGCGAGGCTATCGAGGTATTGCTGCTCAACCGACCGCTGCGCCGTACCGGCACGCATCTGGGCTTCACTGATGCCCATACCCTGCTCGTACTCACGAGCACCCAGCTCACCCAGCATACCGGCAGCGCCAAGCTGCTGCGCCAGATAATTCAGGTTTGCGGTTTGCTGCGCATTGAACTGCTGTTGAGCGTTCTCAAACGCGGCTTGGCTGCCTGCGGCTTGAATACCAGCCAGACGATCTTGCAGAGCGCGCTGTGCTTCAGACTGGACGAGTGCCTGACGCGTACCGCCAAGACCGCCTACACGAGTAGCTACAGAAGCAAGGCCGGGGAGTTCCCGCTGATAGTCACGGATGGCACCGAGCTGCTGTTGTTCAACAACGTTCCGCATATACGGAGACATATATTGTTCAACGTTTGCTCCAGTGTACTGATCCGGACCCTGCATAGCGCGCAGACCAGCCAGACCGGCAAATCCAGTTGCCTGACCAAGTTGTGAAGCAGGCATCATCTGCTGGATGCTTTGCATACCCTGCTGTTGCAGAGGCGAGAAGCCAGCAACGCGCTGACCGCCATACTCTACGTATGGGGCACTTGTGAGAGCCGACGCCTTGCCAACCAGCTGGGTGGCATAGGGCATCAACGCCTCTGGGATATTCGACTGCGTTACAGTTTGTTGAGCCGGTTGCTTTGAGCCGCCACCAGAAGACATGGCTAATCCTCGCTATTAAAGTGTTTTTCGTACACCACAGTTTGGACGTCACAACCGTACTTCTTCACGTACGGACCCCAACCGGGCCTACCGAAAAACTCAATCCCCGCGCATCCTGCGTCTCTAGCAGCACTTTCGATTGTGGAGAAGACAACATCTCCCGCTGCTTCTAATACACCGACATCGCCAGCGCAGTACTGGACTACGAACATCTTCGCACGGGGGTAATCTTTTATCTCGGTGATCAGATAAGCATGGATCTTATCGAAATCACCTTCGTACACTACCCACAAGTGCATATCACCCGTATATAAGAACCGGATGATGTCGTCAATGTTAGCCCGCCCATGAGTCCAGAACTCCGAACGGTCTAGAAAAGGTGTCAAACGAGGCAGAACTACGTATAAATACCCAAACGGTACCAGAGTTATTTCATACATAAACTACTTAGCTAGCTTCATATACTTACTTGGGTTGATAGCGGGAGCCTGTTTGGTAGTCCCAGTACGTGCTTGGCGCACTCGATCCATCATCTCGTAGAACCTTCTCGCGCCCGCTTCCGTGGAACCATTGCCTACATGAGACACGACATCCGCCGGAATTACAAACTCGCCCTGCGACAGCGCAGCCTTTTGCCCGCCTTGGATTACGGCAGGGATCGAGTCAGACATACCGTCACCGCCACCCTTTAGCAGTTTACCGCCCGCAGCGTAAGTTGCCCCACCTTGAGAGAATCCTGCCAGATTCCTAGCAAATTGGCTGGGAATGATCGAAGCCATGTCAGGAACGCCCGCCGTATACGGAGATCCGGCACTCGTCTGCGTATATTGCTGAGTAGCGGGGTCGTATGAATAAGAAGGCAGAGAGCGAGACACTTTCTTCTTTTTGACCATGGTCTGGTAGGTCAGAGGAGCCTGCGATGAAGTGACCGGTGCCGAAGTCTCCGGGGGTGTGGGACGCGGGGGCGTCGGGGCTTCAACGACAGAACGGTTAATCCGGTTCATGTAATCCAGCAATGCCGCAGACGAAGGCGGAACGGCAGCGGAGCGCGACGGAGTAAGCAGACTCTTGTAGTACTGCCCCATCTCGGAGACGGTCATGCCGTTCTTAACTTCGCCGCCTTCAGCCATGTTCGTACTAGGAGGCGGTGCAGCAATCGGCTCAGGCTTATACCCAAAGGACTGAAGCGAATTACCACCAAGTGGCTGGAGCGATTGTTGCTGCGGTTGCGCATTTTGAGCGGGAGGAAACGGCCATGTAGACTGTTGCTGAGGGGGCTGCTGCTGCTGCTGCCCAAAATTAAATAGTCCAGTCGCCTGCGGTACTTGCCCGCCTTCAGCGTAGCCCGGATACGTTTCAGAGTACATGCCCGGAGAGTACTGCTCAGTATAAGGGTTATAGCTAAGCGGCTGCCCGTCTGCACCGATGTAGTACTGAGTGGGGCTACCAGCGTCCACGCCGGGCATTTTCGGGGCCTTCATGGCTTCGCTAATACCGGGGGCAGCGGCAGCGGCGAGACCAAACTTACCAAAAGGCATACCGGCCATAAAGGCTTCGCGGCCTGCTGTAGTGCCCAGCTGTTTAGCGCCGGTGAGAATGTTTTGAAAGGTAGTAGGTGCCGCACCGGCCCCAGTAGCGCCACCAGCCCCAGCAGCACCAGCGCCGCCAAATCCGGGCGGAAGAAACCCAGTCGCCGCGGCTTGGCCAGCAGTTACACCACCAGCTCCAGCAGTACCACTAGCTCCAGCAGCGCCAGCAGCTCCAGCAGCTTCAGCAGCTCCAGCAGCTCCAGCCTTAGCGCCCATAGAACCCAACGAGCTAGCAATACCAGAACCGCCAAAACCGCCCAATGCGCCAAGACCAGCGCGCATAAGCAAAGACTGGTCCTTATCGCCGGTAAGTGCGCCGGTTGCAGCGCCAGCAAGAATAGGGGCGAGAGTGCCGCCACTCAAAACAGTAGCGATGCCGCCAGCAACGACGGGCAGAATAGCGTCAAGCCATCCAGCTTCGGCGAGTCCAGTCTTGGGGTTTACCGTCAAACTCCCGCCAGTAGCCTTAGCAATCTCTTGCAGGCTAGCGACTTCGCGCGGCGACATGTGAACTAGGGTTCTATCTGGGCCACGTCCAAGCGCGGCGAGTCCTGCGGCTTGTTTACGATAATTAGGCTTAGACATAGCTACCTCTCATGGGCGTCTCGATGTTAGCACGCCGTGCCCGGTATTACACAGTCAAATTATAGAGAACTATTGACCCAAGACACGTATTGCTAGCGCCAGATATGGCTCTGGCCGCTAGAGTGTAAGTATCTGTAGCTCCAGCCAAAGAGACCCCGAGCTGCAAATCAAAGTTATATCCGGTCGGTACCACAAGCGAAGAGTTCGCCTGATTAGTAGATGTGGCATACGACGTCTGAACAATGCTATCCGCAGTGGGCGTTATGGCTGTGCCTGACGCGCCGGTATCAACATCAACC
>Ga0075471_10002430_pt1 | contig 12237 bp, 9 predicted proteins | sample DEB19_08_DNA_2_FD_74787 | JGI IMG/M metagenome (GOLD analysis project Ga0075471, IMG submission 74787) | Aqueous microbial communities from the Delaware River and Bay under freshwater to marine salinity gradient to study organic matter... | ecosystem: Environmental > Aquatic > Marine > Coastal ... | reverse complement strand
GAACTCAATTGTGGGAGGCTGTTGCCCCGATGACGAAGTGTAACCTCACGGTAAAAGCGCTAGCATTCGCCTCTCGGTCAAGACAGGAGTTCGTCGACCATGAAATTGTTCTCGCGTGGATTTTTCTGGAGTTTTATCGCCTTGTTCGCGCTCGTCGGACAGGCACGGGCTGACGACTACTCGAAGACGATCGAGCTCTTCAAGAATGCCGGCGAAAGCGCCGACTTTTTCCAGAAGAGCTACGCCTATGCCGTATTTCCGACCATCGGCAAGGCCGGTCTTGGTATCGGCGGCGCCGGCGGTACTGGCCGCGTCTACGAGAAAGGTAACTACGTCGGCGATGTGTCGATGTCACAGATCAGTGTTGGCTTTCAGGCCGGCGGTCAAGCCTACAGCCAGGTCGTCTTTCTGCAAGACAAGCGCGCCTTCGACGAGTTCACCTCCGGTGAGTTCGCTTTCGGCGCGGGCGTCGGCGCTATCGCCATCACGGCCTCCGCGAGCGCATCGGCTGGCACGACCGGCGCCACCGCCGCCGCGAGCGGCGGCAAGCGCGACGCCACCACAGCGGGCAACTACTACAAAGGCATGGCGGTGTTCACCATCGCCAAAGGCGGCCTGATGTACGAAGCCTCGCTCGCCGGTCAAAAATATTCTTACAAGCCGCGCAAGAAATAATGCGGTCCTCTTCGACGATCGCCGGGCCTAGACAGGCTCGGCGTTCGAACTGCGCCCACCACGCAGTTCGTACTCCTGCGTGCCGCGATGGTAGATGTGATCGGTATCGAGAGCGGCCGTCTTGGCGTAGATGAACCCGGGCGCGATCGATTCATAGATCGGCTCGAAGCCGCGCTGTTCGGTCATGTGGAATAGCTCGGCAAGCGACTCGACCACAAAATACGTGGCTTGCAAATCAGAGATCTCGTAATCGGTACGCATCACCCGATCCACATTGAGGTGGATCCGATGCGGCGATCGAGCTTCGAGTGAAAAACGGGTTTCCGTCGGTCCGGACAAAATGCCCGCGCCATAGATCCGAAGTCCGTCATTCTCCCGAATCAGCCCGAATTCGACCGTGTACCAATACAAAGCGCTCAATGCCTTGAGACGGTTGTACTTGAGCGCCTTCCAACCGGCTCGGCCGTAGGCAGCCATGTAGTCCGCAAAGACAGGATCCGTGAGTAACGGTACGTGCCCGAAGACGTCATGAAAAACGTCGGGCTCTTGGATGTAATCAAATTGCTCGCGTGTGCGAATGAAGTTGCCGGCCGGAAAACGACGGTTCGCCAAGTGATAGAAGAACACGGCATCGGGAATCAGCATCGGCACCGGCACGACCTGCCAACCCGTCAGAGGGCGTAGCGAGTCGTTGATGCGATCGAACGACGGGACTCCGCCTCGCCCGAGATCGAGTCGCTCGAGCCCATCTACAAAGGCCTGACAAGCGCGCCCTCGAATCAAATGTGACTGACGCTCGAATAACTCGTCCCAGATTCGATGTTCGTCGACGTCGTACTGACGCTGCTGCGGCTCAAGCCAGTCCTCACCGACATAACTGGGCCGCTGTAGCGGCGCTATGAACACCGACGGTGGCGTAATGGGAATTCGACTGTAGTCGAATGCCGTCACTGCAGACTCGTCTCCCACGCCGGTAGCGTCGAGACAAAGGGGCGGATACCGAGCTCTTCGAAGACACGCGATGGATCAATGCTACGCCCTTGGGTCACGACGATCGACATTCGACGCAACGCCGTGATATCCGTCGTCGGGTCGCCGTCAACGAGCGCCAAATCCGCCAATTTACCCACTTCGATACTGCCTCGATCTGCCAGAACCCCGGAATACTTTGCGCCATTCCAGGTGGCGATCTTGAGCACCTCCGCCGGCGAAATACCTGCCTGCACGTACAACTCGAGCTCACGCTGCAGGGTGAAGCCCGCCATCTCGTCCGTGCCGGCGAGCAACGGCACTCCAGCACGCTGCAGCTGACCGACGAAGTCGATCATGCGTGCATAGGAGCGGTTATAGAGCGCGTGAATACGTTCGTTCGGGATATCCATGCCGCCACTCAAGCGACTGCGCTGTACGTTGGCCGGCATATGATCGAGGACCGCTGCGAAAGCGGGTGACACTTCACCGTCACGCTGCCTGAGAAAATCGAAGGTGGTCAAAGTCGGATCGATGATGACATTTCGATCCTTCAGCAATTGCACGAACCGACTCACTTCGTCGCTTTTGAAATCGATCTCAGCCGTCTTGGCTGCCGGCAAATAGAAGCGCTGCAGAGTTCGCGTATCGGTCTTGTCGTCCATCAGGAAATTCAAGACGACCTGGTTGATGTGATTGAGCTCGTCGAAACCCGCTTCGACCACCTGACTCGCACGCATGAAGGCCGGCACATGGCCGCTGACCTTCAGACCGCGAGAATGCGCATACGCCACTGTCTCAGCGAGGTGAGCCCGTGGAAAGCTATTGTAGATTTTGATCTGCGGATAACCATGCGCGGCATACCAATCGACAGCCGCCTTGGCTTCGTCGAATGTACCGATCACGAATCCACTGCGCGCCGAGTAGGGACTTTCTCCTTCGAGAAATCCGGTCGGCACGATCTGCGGGCCAAAAACTCTTCCTGCGGCGGTCTCGTCGATGATGCTTTGTAGCGTCGCGTTGTCGTTGCCCATGTCGCGTACGGTGGTAACGCCCGTCGCGAGATTCAATCCACCTTCCCAACGACCGACGTGGGCGTGCATGTCGAAAAGTCCGGGCAACAAGACCCGTCCTTCGGCATTCAGACTGCGCGCAACCGGCAAGCCCTGCATGCCATCGCCGGTAGCCTGAATAGAAACGATGCGTCCACGGAGTATGTAGACATCGTGATGCCCCTCACGCAGCGCCGCTCGCTCGGCATCGAAGATTCGTGCGTTACGGATCACGCTCAATCCGCTCATCGAAGTCGAGAGTCGCTCCGTCATTGAGGCGAGCAACTCCGTCTCGGCTTCAGCCTGCGCCTTGGCGAGTCGAGGCTCCTCGGTCTCATAGTCCTTCGGTAACTGCGCGAGGTAGCCAGGCTCGATCAGAGCGAAGAACTCCGGCGTCGCGCCACGGGTTGCCCAGAGAAAAGTGGGGGTCAAACCGAGCCCACTGATAGCGATGAGATCGATCTCGCGCAGGGCTTCGCCTTGCCCGACCGACAGGGTCTTCAAGGTTCGGCGCGTCACGGTACCGGCCGGCAACAGGTCCAAAGAACGACCATCTACAGTCAGACGCAGCAGTTGTTCGTAAGCGGCCACACTGCCGTTGAGCGGCAGATACAGCTTGCCGGCAGCCTCCGATGCAGCCCCCTTCTCCGTCGTGGAGCGCCAGCTCGCCCGACCACCCGCGACACGGAATCTTTCATCCACACGCGAACCAAAGGTCGTCGTGCCTTCGGCCTGATAGTCACTGAACGTGCCATCGTCAGCGAGTCGATAGCGCTCGCGGATTTCCGGACCACGCCCATTATCTTTGAAGAACAACTCGCCGCGACACTGCCCTTTCGCGTCGCACTCGATCGACGCATAGCCTGCCGGCTTACCGTTGTCGACGGTGAGCGTCCAGCGACGTTCAGCTGCGGGCGTAGCAACTGACGCCAACGCTGCCAAGACCCAAAGTGAGCGGACCATCATCTACCTCGATTCAGCAACGAAGACTCAACGACGATAGTCGAGTGGCGGCGCGCGATCACCGACCACCGACATGTATTTGAAGTCTGCGCCACGCCGCTGCTCGAACTCGGCTTTGGCGCTACGAATGAGTTCGGCGTCCTGCATCAAGCGCACGGCCGTCAGGGTAAGAATCTTGGTGGCGTTCTCCATACCCTTGAGCCCAATGCTCATGCCACCTGCGGCAACGGCCTGCCATGAATGCGCCGGCGTGCCCGGCACCCAGGTCGCCGTTCGAAAGCCGATGGTCGGCACGGTCCAACTGACGTCACCCACATCCGTCGATCCATAGCCGCCGCGGGAATTCGGCGCTTGGATCTCTCGCTCCGAGCCGAGCGGCAGAGCCGTCTTTCCGAGCGTCGTGAAGAGTTTTTCCGCGAACGCCTGTTCGTTGGCGTCGTAGGTGACGCCGCCCACCTGTCGCAGATGATCGTCGACGACCGAGGCCAGTGCATCGTTCGGCAGCAAACTGTATGCACCGTGTATCACTTCGTGGGTCACGCTGGTTCCCGTACCGATAGCAGCCGCTTCCGATGTCTTGACGATACGGTCAAAGATTTCCGCCATGACGAGCGGATTGCGATGCCGGACGTAATAGAAAACCTCGGCGCTCTCCGGCACGACGTTGGGCGCATCGCCGCCGCGCGTGATGATGTAGTGGATACGCGCATCCTGCGGAACGTGCTCGCGCATCAGATTGGCCATGAAGTTCATCGCTTCGACACCATCAAGCGCAGAACGACCGCGATCAGGCGCGCCGGCGGCGTGAGCAGCGATGCCAGCGAAACGGAACTTGGCGCTCTTGTTCGAGAGAGTCGGCTCGTTGGTGACGATGTTTTGATCACCCGCGTGCCAATGCAAAGCGACATCGACATCATTGAAAAGACCAGCGCGCACCATGTAGGCCTTGCCAGCACCGCCCTCCTCGGCCGGCGTTCCGTACAGACGAATCGTCCCACTGCGACGCTGCGTCTGCAGCCAATGCTTCACGGCAATGGCAGCTGAAGTCGAACCCGCGCCAAAAAGATGGTGTCCGCAAGCATGTCCGGAAATACGCCCCCGAAGCGGTGAGCGCTCGGGCACAGCCGCTTGCGACACACCAGGCAAAGCGTCCATCTCAGCGAGAATCGCAATGACCGGTTGACCACTGCCGTATTCGGCGACGAATGCCGTCGGCATGTCGGCGACGCCAGCGGTGATGCGAAAGCCCGCTTCGCGCAACTCTTTCTGCAAGCGGGCGCTGCTCTGCTCTTCTTGGTAGCCGACTTCAGCCCAGTTCCACAAATCAAGCGCCGCGGCCCGATCAGCAGCGCGACGCGACTCGATGAACTTGAACAGGGCATCGTCAGCAGAGGCCGCCGCAGACGTCAGCACGGTAGCCACCGTGACCACGGTCAGCAGAAATGGTCGGAACATCATGAGATCACCTTGAGATGAAACGATGAATCAAAAACGCCAGGATCGGCGACGATAAAACTTGCCGAGCACCCAAATCGGACCGATCAGCAAATACACGAGATCGGTGAAAAAACTCGGTCGCTTGCCTTCGTAGACATGACCGATGAACTGGCCGATCCAAGCAACAACGAAAACGACGCCAGCCGACCAAGCCAAAGTCATGACGCCAAACTCGGCGTACACAAATTCGGTGACGATCAAACTCGCCAGCATACAAAGCGCAGCGCCTAAACCGAGCGAGACCGACAAACGCAGCCAGAAAGCGATCGTGATAATCGCTGCGATCCAAGCCACACCACCCGCCGGGAGCGCATCACCCAACGGGATCACGTAGAGCAGCGCCATGACAGACCAAACGATGGCGGGTACGCAAATCACATGCGACAACTGATTGCGCGCATCCTGATGATCGGCCGAGTAAGCCGTAAACCAACGATCGATTGGGCGTTCTGTCACCTCGGTCATGTCGTTAGCCATCGTGGATTCCTCCGATGAGTCATCAGTGATGTGAAGCTTAACCCGTCGCCGCGCGCCAGCCACGCTCTAGTTGGTCCAAACGATCCTCGAGCAGGCCCGTGTAGCCGATCGACAAGCGCACCAGCCCCGGACGGATGCCCGCTCGTTGTAGAGCCTGTTCATCAAGCTCACTGGACGTGCTCGAAGCACTCGCGCTCATCAGGGTATCGCTGAAGCCGAGACTCACGGCCATGTAGCCAAAATCCTCGATATTCTGCAGATGCTCCATGAAACGGTTCGCATGCTCGGCACTGCCTAGATCGACGGCAAGCAGACCGCCTGCTCCATATCCGGAATTGGCGAGCTCGCGATGCAGTCGGTAATCCGGATGACTGCTGAGTCCGGGGTAAATAACCGACGCGCCGAGCGCCGAAAGCCGATCGGCGCAGCTCGCTGCGCGACGCGCGTGCTCTTGCATTCGCAGGCCGAGGTTCGGGAAACGCGTCGCGACTTCATAAGCGGAGCGCGGATCCATCGTCGGCCCGAGCAACATCAAACTGCCGAGATGCAGATCGTACATACCATCGATGAAAGCACCGCTGGCACAGACGCAGCCCGCGACGATATCTGACGCACCGTTGATGAATTTCGTGAGGCTATGGATGACCACATCGGCACCGTGTAGCGCCGGCGTTATCGATAATGGTGCGAAGGTGTTGTCGACGATCAACAAGGCATCGTGACGATGAGCGATCGCGGCGAGAGCAGGCAAATTGGCCACCCGCAAAGTGGGATTGGATACCGTCTCGCAGTACAGCACCCGTGTGCGAGAAGTGAATGCCGCCTCGACCGAGGCGAGATCCGACAGATCGACAAAAGTCGTCTCTATACCTGCCTTTCGCGGCAAAAAATCATGCAGCAATGCCCAAGTGCCACCGTACAAAGCCTGCCCTGCAACAATGTGGTCACCGTGATTGCAGGCGTGCAGCAACGAGCCCGAGATGGCGGCCATTCCGCTTGAGGTGCAATAGGCGCTCTCGGTCGCTTCGAGGGCGGCCAAGTGGCGCGCGAGCACCATGACCGTGGGGTTGAAATGGCGACCATAGAGAAAACAGCCGCCGCCCGGCCCTTCACGCCCCTCGAAGATCGCGGGCATCTTGCCGGCTTCCATGACGGTGAAGGTCGCGCTGGTCTCGATGGAGAGATTGACGCCTCCGTGCTCACCAAACTCGTGGCGTGACCGCGCCACGCGGGTCATCGGATCGCTGGGACGTCGTTCTTGCATCGCATACCCTCTTCAGAGCGGTTAGTATTTTCCACCATGACAACAACCACAACCGGTGCGAACCGCATCTGGATCAGTGTCCTCGTTTTCAGCGTCTTCGCCTGGACGATGAGCAATCTCGACCAATCCCTGTTCGGCTATGCGATACCGGGCATCTTGGGCGAATTTCAAATCGGCCTCGATGTCGTTGGACTCATCTTGACGGTCGGCTTCATCACCGCATCGGTGATGGTGATCTTTGCGGGACTCGCCGCAGACACCTGGGGGCGCCGCTGGACTTTGACAGCGCTACTGGCGTTATCGGCTCTGTTCGTCGGCTTACACGGTCTGGTCGAAGACCTCACGCAGCTAACGTGGTTACGTGCCTTGGCATTCGGTCTCGCTGCCGGTCTCGCGCCGATCACGGCGGCATACGTGGCCGAGTCGGCGCCCGCCCGTCATCGCGGCATGCTGATGGGCGTGCTGCAGTGCGGCTATCCACTCGGCTGGTTTCTCGCAGCCATGCTGGCCGCGCCGTTGCTCGAGACCAGCGGATGGCGTTCGATTTTTTTCATTGGCTTTGCGGTGGTACCGATCGCTTTTTTGATCGGCTGGCGTCTCCCTGAGAGCGAGCGGTTCCAGCAAGTTGCTGCAACGCGCTCAAGCGAGCGCAGCTCGATCATCGATTGGGGATTGCTACGCGAGATGTTCTCGATCGAGTATCGACGACGTTCGATCGCTTCGATTATTTTGTTCTTCGCGTTCGGCTGTGCGTATGCAGGCACCGCCTTCTTCTTCCCGACCTATTTCATGGAGGTGCGCGGCTATAGTCAGTCAGAAGCAGCGCAGCTCGTGGGACTATCCAACGGCATCGCGATTTTTGGCTATCTCGCGGCAGCTTACGTTGGTGAGTATTGGATGCCGCGGCGTGACACCTTCGCGTTGTGGACCTTGCTTGGTGCCGCCGCGCTCGTCGCGCTCATGTGGTTGCCACAGGAGCGCTGGCAGGATCTTGCGCTCTTTGGCCTCACCGGCGCTTTTTTCTACGGCAGCAATGCCGTGGTCGGCGCACTCCTGACCGATTTGTTCCCGACACGCATGCGAACGACCGCCTATGCCGTCTGCGGATCGGCACCCTTGAGTGCAGGATTTGCGTTATTTCCCGCGATCGTGCCACTCGTGGTGCAATCAGCGGGCTGGCAATGGTCGTTTACGGTGATGATCGCACCGCTCTTGGTGTTGGCCGCCATCGCCGCGCTGGCGTTGCCGCGAATCGTCTCGGGTAGCGACGTCGACGCCGTCAACCGTGACTGACGGTATCGTCTAACGGCTCATCGCGTGAGGCCGGACCGCCAACTGGCATCGCGCCGGCCGGCCGCTCGATGTAACGCCGAGCATTGCCACGCCCACCCTCGATGAGTGCTGTCAGTTGCTCGCGCACTTCGCGGTCGGCGAGCGTCGGACGCGTCAAACGCCGCTGATAGTCGGTCCAAGTCGGACTCTCGAATCGTTCGGTCCACACTTGCGGATCATCAAGACTCTGGCACAGCGACCAGCGATACGCACCATCGCGACGACGGCGTCGTCCAAGCTCGTGCGCTACCGCCACGAACTGCCGTGCGTTGTTCTCGGCAACGCGATACTCGATCTCGATAACGATGGGACCCGATGCGGGATCGAGTTCAACGGCTGGCGGATCGACGATCGGCACGGTTTGCGGATCGAGCGAACCCATGCGCGCAATCGAAACCGGCAACCATCGCGCAACCAGAAAGGTGCTCAAAGAAGATATACCGGCGACCGTGAGTATCTCTCGCAGACCATGGGCAGCGGCCAAGTGGCCCCAAAGCCAACTGCCAAGCGCCAAACCTGCGAAAGCGAAGGTTTGATAGAGCGCCAGAGTTCGACCCGTCACCCAACGCGGCGATGACAACTGCATGGCGATATTGAGGTTGGCAAGCCCGAGCGTCCAGACGGATCCCGCCAACACGTGCGCAAGCAACGTGACGATCGCGTTGTGACTTTGCGCGATGATGATCATCGCCACCGTGGCGACCGCGCAGATCCAGCGCAATAAGGCATCGCTCGAAAAGCGACTGCGCAGCGCACTGCTCGAGAGCGCCCCCATCATCGCGCCGATACCGAATCCACCGAGCAAGATGCCGTAGGTCGGCGCGCCTCCAGCCAACAAATCACGCGCCACGACGGGCATCAGCGCGGGCACGGCGGAGATCGGCACGGTAAAGAGCACGGCACGAATCAGAATCGCCGTCAGATGTGGCGACAGACGTACGTAACGAATGCCGGCGGCGATTGCGCCAAATAGCGGCTCAGGCGGTAATGCGTTTTCGCTCTTCGGCGCTCGCCACCACAGCAACGCACTCAACATGCCGATGTAGGACACAGCGTTAATCACGAACGCAGCGGCAGCGCCGACGCTCGCGACGATGACGCCGCCGATCGCAGGCCCCACGCTGCGCGCGAGATTGAAACCCACCGCATTGGCCATCACGGCAGCGGGGATCTGCACACGCGGGACCTGATCGGCAATCGACGCCTGCCAGGCGGGAGCGAAGGCGGCGGTACCGCAGCCAATCAGAAAGGTGAAGGTCAACAACCAGATCGGTGTCAGCCAACCCAAGATCGCAAACGCGGCGAGCGAAATCGACGCCAGCAGCATCAACAACTGCGAGAGGATCATCACCCAGCGACGATCATGCGTATCGGCGTAAGCACCGGCGATCAGGGATAGAAAAAAGAACGGCAGCGTGCCGGCTGTTTGTACGAGCGCAACCTGGTCCGGCGAGGGGGCTATCGTCGCCATCAGCCACGAGGCGCCGACGGTCTGGATCAGGCTTCCGAGCGAGGAGACGAGCGATGCCCACCAGAAAACCGCAAAGACTTTGTGGCCGAAGGGAGCCAGCGTCGACTGGCGCCAGCGGGCTATCAGGGAATGGGAGGACGCGGTCATCGTTAACAGCTAGAACAAGGGGCTACGGCGCATAAACAGAGCTGCAACGGTATCATGATGTCATGTCAGTCAGTTTCGAAAATATCGTCAGCGCCGCCAAGACTCTAGGCGATCAGCTCGAGCGCACGCCCTGCAGACGCTCCCGCACACTATCGGCGTTGACCGGTGCCGAGGTGTGGTTGAAGTTCGAGAACCACCAGTTCACAGCGTCGTTCAAGGAGCGCGGTGCGCTCAACAAACTGAACAGCCTGAACGATGAACAAAGACGACGCGGCGTCATCGCGATGTCGGCCGGAAATCACGCGCAAGGCGTCGCTTTCCACGCCAGTCGCCTCAACGTTCCGGCGACGATCGTCATGCCGGCGAATACCCCGTTCAACAAGGTTCAGCAGACCCGTGCGCACGGTGCGCGCGTCATCCTGCATGGTGCGCAACTGACCGACGCCGAGCAGCACGCGCACGAAATTGCCAAGGCAGAACATCTCGTTTTCGTGCACCCCTATGACGATGCGGATGTCATCGCAGGTCAAGGCACGATCGCACTCGAGATGCTTGAGGACGTACCCGATCTCGAGATGCTCTGCGTCCCGATCGGTGGCGGCGGCCTCCTCGCCGGCATGGCCGTCGCAGCTAAAACCCTGCAACCCAACATCGAACTCGTCGGCGTACAAACACGCGCCTTTCCGAGCATGTATGCCGCCATCAAGGGCACGAGTCCGATCTTTGGCGAGCGAACCATCGCCGAGGGTATCGCCGTGCGCAACGTGGGGCGGCTGACCCAAGCCATTATCCGCGAATGGGTGGACGACATTCTGCTGATCGACGACTCGGCCGTTGAGAACGCGATCAGCTTATTGGTATCGATCGAGAAAACCGTTGTCGAAGGTGCTGGCGCCGCGGGGCTCGCTGCCTTGTTGGCATATCCGGAGCGCTTCAAAGGCAAGCGAGTCGGTCTCGTCTTGTGTGGTGGCAACATCGATACACGACTCCTCGGAATCGTGTTGCAGCGCCAACTTGTACGTGAGCACCGACTCGTCACACTGCGCTTCGAAAGTGCTGATCAACCCGGCACTCTCGCCCGCATTGCCACGTTGATCGGCGGTGCTGGCGGCAACATCGTCGACGTCGCCCATCATCGACTGTTTCTCGATGTGCCCATCAAGGATGCCGATCTAGATTTCACGATCGAGACTCGCGACGCCGAACACACTCGGCAATTAGAGGCGATCCTGCGAGAAGCTGGCTTGTCGCCGCAAACGATTGCATCGACCGGAGGCTGACCGACGCCATGACCACTTCGAAAAAAACCGCGATGGATCGCTTCCTCGATACAGTGGAACGCGCAGGCAATGCGCTGCCTCATCCAGCGACTCTCTTCGCCTTGTTGGCTCTGATTGTCATCGTTGCTTCGTTCGTTGCCACGCAATTGGGCGTATCCGTCCAGCACCCGACGACCGGTGCCACCGTGACACCGGTCAACCTGCTGAGTCTCGAGGGCCTGCACCGAATCCTGACGAATCTCGTCACCAACTTCACCGGCTTCGCGCCGCTCGGTACGGTGCTCGTCGCCTTGATCGGCATTGGTGTCGCTGAGCATTCAGGGCTGATCGGTGCGGCACTACGTAAGCTCGTGCTTGCAGCACCGCGCAACCTGCTCACACCGATCATGGTTTTCGCCGGCGTCATGTCGAACATGGCAAGCGAAATCGGCTACGTGCTGTTGATCCCGCTTGCGGGGCTGATCTTCCACTCGGCAGGTCGTCATCCCATCGTCGGCATGGCGGCCGCGTTCGCCGGTGTCTCCGGTGGCTACTCAGCCAATCTTTTGATCGGAACCATCGACCCGTTACTCGCCGGTCTATCGCAAGAAGCCGCCCGAATCGTCGATCCGACCTATACGGTCAGTCCGCTGGCCAATTGGTACTTCCTCGCCGCCTCGACTCCCGTCGTCACACTGCTCGGGTGGTTCGTCACGGAACGCTTCACCGAGAGGCGTTTTGCCAATGCCGACAAGAACGCCGTGGACGGCACTCTGGAGAGTCCGTCAACTAGCGAACTGTCACTGCCGGAGCGTCGCGGTCTTCGCTTCGCAGGTTTAGCGAGTCTCGCGCTGACATTGCTGATCGTCTGGTCGATGCTGCCGCTGGGCTCACTGCCCGGCGCTGGCTTTTTGCGCAGCCCCACCACCGGCGAGTTACTCAACTCACCGCTGCTGTCAGGCGTGGTCGCGATCATCTTCCTGTTTGGGGTGGTCAGCGGCGTTGCCTATGGCATCGGTGCCGGCACGATTCGTAGCGATGCCGATATCGTCAAAGGCATGAGCAATAGCATGTCGACGCTCGGCGGCTATCTCGTGCTCGTTTTCTTTGCTGCGCAGTTCGTCGCGCTGT
>Ga0075471_10002429_pt1 | contig 12237 bp, 9 predicted proteins | sample DEB19_08_DNA_2_FD_74787 | JGI IMG/M metagenome (GOLD analysis project Ga0075471, IMG submission 74787) | Aqueous microbial communities from the Delaware River and Bay under freshwater to marine salinity gradient to study organic matter... | ecosystem: Environmental > Aquatic > Marine > Coastal ... | reverse complement strand
CGCCGTCCAGGCACTCACCGGCCGGGGCGGATGGCCGATGACCGTGTTCCTCTCCCCCGAGGGCCAGCCGTTCTTCGGCGGCACGTATTACCCGCGCGAGTCCTTCGTGAAGCTGATGCACGCCGTCGATGACGCGTGGCGGAACAAGCGGGCTGAACTCCAGCAGAACATCGATGCCCTCGTTGAGATGATCGGTCGCACCGGCGCGCTCGAGCCCGCCGACGGGTTCGACGTCACGGCGATGCGCTCGGCAACCGTCGCAGAATTGCGCGGCCGCTTCGACCCTGTCTGGGGTGGGTTCGGCGGGGCCCCCAAGTTCCCCGGGACGTTCGCGATCGATGCGGTCCTGCGGGAGTTCATCCGCACGGGTGACGAGTCACTGCGGCTGATCGTCACGACGTCACTCGATGCAATGGCGTGCGGCGGGATGTACGACCACATCGGCGGCGGGTTCGCGCGCTACAGCGTGGACGAGAAGTGGCTCGTTCCCCACTTCGAGAAGATGCTCTATGACCAGGCACTCCTCGCGCGCACGTACGTCCACGCATGGAAGGCGCTCGGCCACGCGAGGTATTTCCAGGTGGCGAGCGAGACGATCGACTACGTGCTGTCCTGCATGCGCCACCCGAACGGCGGGTTCTTCAGCGCCGAGGACGCCGACTCGTTGACTCCGTCGGGTCACAGCGAGGAGGGTGCGTTCTACACATGGACTCCGGCCGAGTTCGACGAGGTGCTCGGTGAGTGGGCCGGCGAGGCCGCCGCCTACTGGGGCATCACCGAGACCGGGAACTTCGAGGGCCGCTCCATCCCGAACCGAATCCACGCACGGCCTGACATCGGTCGGCCGGACGTCATCGAGCGCTGCCGTCGCGCGCTGTTGGCAACGCGGAGCGAACGACCCCGACCGGGGCTCGACGACAAGGTCCTCACCGAGTGGAACGCGATGTTCCTTGCCACACTCGCCGAGGCCGCCCTCCTGTCGGGCAACGACAGGTGGAAGGCCGCCGCGGTGGCGAACGGTGTCTTCCTCATGGAGAACCTGAGGGACGCCGACGGGAAATGGCACCGCAGCTGGCAGGCGGACGCGACTCCGCGCGCGCGGCACGATGCACTCGCACACGACCTCGCACACGTCGTCGATGCCTTCACCCGTCTCTACGAGCTCACGGGGAACGAGCGGTGGTTGCTGGAGGCCCGCGCCACCGCGGACGAACTCATTGACGGCCACTGGGACGACGCGAACCAGGGCGTCTTCACGACGTCGCATTCCGGGGAGCAGCTGATCGCGCGCCAGAAGGACATCATGGACAACGCCACACCTTCGGCGAACTCGACCGCGGCACTCGCGTTGCTGAGAATGGCCGCACTCCTCGCCGACGAGTCGTACGCCGGGCGTGCGCGAGCGATTCTCTCGCTCCTCGCGCGCGTCCAGCCCCAGGCGCCGTCTGCATTCTGCAATGCCATGCACGCATTCGAGTTGTCCGCCGTCGGTACGACGGAGGTGGTGATCCCGGGTGACAACCGGGAGTTCGTGCGCGAGTACTGCAGCACGTGGCGCCCGTGGGCCGTGATCGTCCACGGCACGCCGATGAACGGACCACTGTGGGAGGGCCGCACCGAGGGCAATGCCTACGTGTGCCGGGGGAACGTCTGCCTTGCCCCCGCAACGAGCGCCACGGAACTCGCCGAACGACTGGCTACCAGCGTCCCCACCTGATGATCTCGCCGGGCGAGCGGCGGGAACGCCCCGCGCTGCGACCCGGACGCGCCGAACCCGCGGGCACCCCCACTGCCACGGCACCGATCACGAGGAGATGGTCGGGAATCCCGAGCGCGGCACGGACCCTCTCCGGGTTGGCGACAGCGAAGAAGAGCGCGCCGAGCCCCGCGTCATGTACTGCGTGGAGGAACGTCATGGCCGCCATCGACGCATCAACCGTCCAGAAGGGCGTCTCCCATGCATCGATACCGGCACCGAGACCGGTCCGTTCCTTGTCGGGTTCGGCATAGCGCTCGACGTAGGCAGACGGATCAGCGAGGAAGACCCCGACGAACGATGCGTTGAACAGACCAGGGAACGCGAACGACCTCCGGACTTCCGCATCCATGGCCGCGTTCCAGTACGTCTCCGTGGCATCGTTCAGCAACCCGACGAGGTGCCACCCCTGGGTCTTCCCTGCACTCGGTGCACGTGAGGCGAGGTCGACGAATCCTTCGATGTCCGCTGCCTCGAGTGTCGTCGCGGCGAAGTCCCGGGTCATCCTGCGCGTGCGGACGACCTCCGAGAACTCCACGTCGGGTCAGGAACGTGCGCCGAGCTTGACCAGGCTCTCGGCCATGGTCCAGCCGTGGACGATGAGGACGCCCGCCTTCTTCGGGTTCACGCTGGCGAACAACCCGGTGATGTCGGCAGAGATCTTCTCGGGCTTGGACGACTCGTGGTCGATGAACCCGCTCTGGCCCTTCTCCTTCACGACGAAGCTCTGCTCGTCGTAATTGGCGTCGACCCCGAAACGCTTCGCGAGGCGACGGCCCCATGCACGCTCCTCGCCCACCGCGCGGTGGCCGTTGCGGGGGATGATCTCCGTCAAGGACTTGAATGCCTCGAGGCCGTCGGGCGACGCGAACCGCGACCCCACGACCACGTCCTCGTCGGGGAACGCCATGAGCGCGCGGTGGTATGCCTCGCCCATGAGACCCTTCAGCACCTGGTCACGCTTGCCCGTCCGCTTGACGGACATGAGCCCGATGAGGACGCAGGGCGTGCCGCCGATGCGCTCGAGAGTGGAGAAGGTGAAGCCCTGCAGCTTCCCGTCGACACGCGCGAGAGTGCAGAGGACCCAGTCCTCCTTGGCCTTGGCCAGGAGGTCGGCACCGAAGGCACCGCCGACGGTCAGCATCTCCTCGAGCTGGGCCTCGGAGAGGGCGCTGCAGTCTTGCGTGAGAACTTCCACCGACATCGACTGATGAATCTCCGGACACTCGGGCGGCGAACCGCGAAATAAGGCTCCTCCATTGTGCCATTTGTGGCACCCGGTTCCCCTATTCGGTGCCAATCACACGATTTTCACGGCGTTCGCGCCGAAGTTCACCCGCAGCGGCCCGATGACCTTGTCGACGTCCACCATGAAGCCTGCGCCGGTGTCGAACACCCGACCGGAGGAAATCGAGATCTTCAGGGGCGACACACCCGGGTACTCGGTGGCGATCTCTTTCAACGTGGCGAGGTTCGCCTCGGTGAACCCCGTGGGCAGGGTGACGATGATTTCGGGCGTCTTCTGGTGCAGGTCGTCGATCTGCACGATCTTCTGCGCCGTGAAACTGGTGCGCTCGTCCGACTTGTTCAGGCGCCCGGACACGGTGACGATCACGTCATCACCCAGAAGGTGACCGAACTGGGTGAGTGTGCGCGCGAAGACGGTGACCTCGATACTGGAGTCGAGGTCCTCCAGCACGAACGTCGCCATCTGATCACCCTTCTTCGTGAAGCGGCGGCTCAGCTTGGTGACGATGCCGCCGATTGTGACCATTCCCTCGTCGCGGTCGGCGAGGTCGGCGATCGCCGTGTCGACACGACGACGGAGTGCCTGCTCGACACCCATCAACGGGTGGTCGGAGATGTAGAGACCGAGCATCTCCTTCTCGTGGCGCAACTGGTCCGGCTTCTCGAACTGGTCCTCGGGCACCGCGATGCGGTCGCTCCAGCCGGAATCCTCGGCGTCCTCGATCTCCCCGAAGAGGGACATGACGCCGCGCTCGCGCTCCCGCTTCGAGACGATTGCCGCGTCGATGATCGCTTCGTGCACCATGAGGAGCCCGCGGCGCGGGTGCCCGAGTGCATCGAACGCGCCCGACTTGATCAGTGACTCGACGGCCCGCTTGTTGAGCGCCTGGTCGGGCACCCTCTCGGCGAAATCGTGGAACGACTCGAACGGGCCGTTCTCGCGCCGTTCGGCGATGATGAGCTCGACGAGCCCCTCACCGACGTTGCGCACGGCAGACAGACCGAACACGATCGTCTTCTGTCCCCCGTCGGTGAACGCGGTGAAGTCGGATTCGCTCCGGTTGATGTCGGGGTTCACCACGGTGATGCCCATCGAACGGGCGTCGGCAAGGTGCACGGCCGCCTTCTCGTAGTTGCCCTTCACGGAGGTGAGCAGGCACGCGATGTACTCCACCGGGTAGTGGGCCTTCAGGTACGCGGTCTGGTAGCTGATGAGCCCGTACCCGAACGTGTGGCTCTTGTTGAACGCGTAGTCAGCGAACTTCTTGATCACCGAGAAGAGCTGCTCGCCGAGGGCGCGTCCGTAGCCGGTTGCCTCGCAACCGTCGATGAAGACGCTCTCCTCCTTCTCCATGACCTTCGGGTCCTTCTTGCCGCACGCCTTGCGGAGATTGTCTGCCTGGGCGAGCGTGTACCCGGCGAACCTCTGCGCCACGCGCATCATGCTCTCCTGGTACACCATCAGGCCGAAGGTGTCGTTCAGGAGCTCCTTGGCCTCGGGGTGGAAGTACTCGGGCTTCTTGCGGTTGTTCTTGTAGTCCGCGTAGTCGTTGTGCATGTTCGCACTCATTGGGCCCGGTCGGTACAGGGCGAGCACGGCGCTGACGTCCTCGAACGACGTCGGCTTCATGGAGCGCAGCAATTGGCGCATCGGCGGTGATTCCAGCTGGAACACACCGATGGTCTCACCGCGACCGAGGAGCGCGAACGTCAGCTCGTCGTCGAGCGGGACGTTGTCGATGTCGAACCCGGGGTCGCGCTGGCGGTGGATCATCTCGACCGTGTCGGTGATGACGTCGAGGTTGCGCAGACCGAGGAAGTCCATCTTCAGGAGTCCGAGGTCCTCGACCCCGTGCATTTCGTACTGGGTGACGATGGGTGCCTGGTCGGCCTTCAGGTCGCCCACCGGCTTGCGCTGGATGGGCAGGTAGTGCATGAGCGGTTCGGGGGTGATCACCACGGCGGCGGCGTGGATGCCGTCGCTGCGCTTCAGGCCCTCGAGCCCCTTTGCCACCTCGACCACCTTGGCCGCGTGCTCGTCGACTTCGACGAGGTCGCGCAGTGCGGCGGCCGCCGCGTAGCCGTCTGCGTACTTGTCGTTCTTCTCGAAGCAGTACTGCAACGGGGTGTCACGGCCCTGGTTGAGCGGGGGCATCAACTTGGCGATGCGGTCACCCACGCCGTACTCGTAACCCAGAACGCGCGCCGCATCGCGCACTGCGTTGCGGGACTTGATGGTGGCAAATGTGATGATCTGGGCGACGTGGTCACGGCCGTACTTCTCGGCGGCGTAGCGGATCATCTCGTCGCGGTACCTGGAGTCGAAGTCCATGTCGATGTCGGGCATGCTGACGCGCGAGGGGTTCAGGAACCGCTCGAACAGCAGGTCGTACTTCAACGGGTCGAGTTCGGTGATGCGCAGGCAGTACGCAACCGCGCTGCCCGCCGCCGAGCCGCGCCCGGGGCCGACACGGATGCCCGAGTCCTTCGCGTGGCGGATGAGGTCCCACACGATGAGGAAGTAGGAGCTGAACCCCATCTGGGCCACGACACCCAGCTCGAAGGACACGCGCTCGACGACCTCTTGTGGGAGGTTCTCTCCCCAACGTTTCTTGGCACCCTCCCACGTGAGGTGCTCGAGATACTCGGTGTCGGTGGAGAACTGCGCAGGGATCGGGAACACCGGCAGCTTGTACGTGCCGAGCTCGATCTCGACGTTCGCGCGCTCCGCGATCCACAGTGTGTTGTCGCACACCTCGGGCAGCTCGCGCCACAGGTAGCGCATCTCCTCGGCGCTCTTCAGGTAGTGCTCAGTGCCCTCGAACTTGAACCGGTCCGCGTCGCGCATGAACGCACCCGTCTGGACGCACAGGAGTGCGTCGTGCGCCTCGTGATCGGCCTGGTTCACGTAGTGCGAGTCATTGGTGGCGATGATCGGCGCGCCGATCTTGCGTGCAATCTCGACGAGCTTCGGGTTGGTGCGCACCTGGTCGGCGAGACCGTGGTCCTGCACCTCGACGAAGAGGTTGTCCTTGCCGAAGATGTCCTGCAGGCGACCGGCCTTTGCGACTGCACCCTTCTCGTCACCGTTCAGCAGTGACTGGAGCACATGACCACCGAGACAGCCCGTGGTGGCGATGAGCCCCGAGGAGTACTTCTCGAGCAGTTCCCAGTCGATGCGCGGCTTGTAGTGATAGCCCTCGAGGAAGGCGAGGCTCGAGAGCTGGATGAGGTTCTGGTACCCCACGTTGTTCTCGGCGAGCAGGGTGAGGTGGTAGTACTGCTTTCGTCCGCCCTCGTCACTGCCGCCGTTGTCGTCGAGACGGCCGCGGCGGGCGATGCGTTCGGAACGGTGGTCGTGGGCCATGTAGGCCTCGGTGCCGATGATGGGCTTGATTCCCTGCTTGCGGCACTCCTTGTAGAAGTCGATGACCCCGTACATGTTCCCGTGGTCGGTGATGCCGAGTGCCGGCTGACCGTCGGACACGGCCTTCGCGACGAGTTCGTCGAGACGTGCCGCACCGTCGAGCATGGAGAACTCGGTGTGGACGTGGAGGTGGGTGAAAGACGATCCCACTGCACACCTCCACTCTCCGGGCAGTCACCTGCCGTCCATCCGCCCGCACCGGTGGCTGCTCGCGCAAGTTACACCGCTGGGATTCACGAAATTAGCAGTCGGGTGAGTCACCCACGGATGCCCGCGCGGGCAGGGTTCGGCCCCTCATCAGGGCCACGAGAACCGTTGAGAATCCCGGACGGTCAGAGGTACGTTCCGCCCGGCTGCGAACCACTGGTATCCGGTTGGCCGGGAATCTGGCGCATCTGCTCGATCTGCTGACGCGCTGCAAGCTGCTGGGCGAACAGTGTCGCCTGGATGCCGTGGAACAACCCCTCGAGCCAGCCGACGAGTTGTGCCTTCGCAATGCGCAGTTCGCCCTCGGACGGCACTTCGCCGTCCCTGAACGGCAGCGCGAGCATGTGCAACTCCTCCGCAAGGTCCGGGGACAACGCCGACGCGATCTCGACAATGGACCTGTCGTAGATCTCGGCGAGACGTTCACGGCTCGCAACGTCGAGTTCGGTGTTGCGGACCTCGTCCAGCAACTGGCGGACCATGGAACCGATGCGCATCACTTTTGCGGGTTCGGTGACTGATTCCGTGGGCGCTTCTGGTGGAGCGCCGACCGCGGAATCATTCGGGAACGGGCGGCCGTCGATGACCTCGGCATTCACCGGGGCCGAGGGATTGTTCGCATTGTCAGTCACGCGACGAGTCTGCCATCCGCGCTGAGTTTCCGCACTCTTCACGCACGGTGTGCCAGAAGCGGAACGAGCATCTCGTCTGCTGTGAGAGACCCGTGGCGACAGACGAGATCAAAGAGGCCCCCGTCGGCCGGGTCCTCGAAGCTGACCGGGGCGAACGGCACGAGGGCGACGTCACCCATGCGACGCAGTGCGTCGGCCGAGACCCTCCCGCCGAACCACTTCTCGTCGACCACCTGTTCCCTCGTCACGACCCACGCGACGTCATCGAATCGACGACAGGACTCCAGGAGGCCTGCCTCCCTTCCCCGACGCGCATGGAGCCACCGGAAACGACCCTCACCCGACTGGATGCGGACATGCTCCATGACATCAGCACCGAGCGCGATCGTGTTCCCGCCGACATGCACCTGGCCGTGGTCGGCGGTGACGAGAAGGACGGTGTCGGCCGGCAGCCGTTCGATGATGGACGCCACCATCGCATCCGCAAACGAGAGTTCCGAGTCGTAGTAGTCGCCGAAGCCGCGTTCGTGCGCGATCTTGTCGACGCCGTCGTAGTACGCGTAGACGAAACGCTCGCCATCGCCAAGCGCACGTTCGATCGTGACGGGGATGCTGCTCGCCGCGCGCCAGCCCATCGCCTTCACACCGGAAAGATGGGCCTCGGTGAAACCGGACCCCTCCTTGTCGGCCATGCTGATGACCGGCACGGAGGAGCCGAGGAACGGCGGGCACGGCTGCACCTGGCGCGGCGGGAACTCACGGCGGAGATCCATGCGCCCGTCACCCCAGCGCAGCGTGTTCATGACGACACCGCCCATGTCCATCCGGTACCCGATCAGCCCGTGCTCACCCGGGGTGAGTCCGGTGGTGAGAGACGTGAGTGCGGTTGCCGTGGTGGAGGGCGCAACCGATGTGATCGATCCGCCCGTCATCGCCGAGATGGTCGGTGCGACGTGGGCGCGCTCCTGCAGCTGGTTCCATCCGAGTCCATCGACCAGCAACAGCACGACCCGTTCGGCGCCGTGGACCATGGAGGGCATCCATTCCGGCGGGGCCATGCCGCGCACCGGACTGCACAGGAAAGGGACGATGTCACTCAGGCTTCCCGACCCGTAACGGGGCAGGACGGGTGCTTGGTGGCTCATGGTCATAGTCCAGCACCTACGATGTCACCGTGCGAGTGTCCACGAGAGGTGATTATGCGTGCAGGGCGCTGCTGTCCCTGACTCTGCATGCCTCCGAGGCCGGACCGACGTCCGTTCGTGACATCGCGGAACGAACCGGCCTGCCCCAGCCCTACCTCGAGCAGATACTTCTCGCCCTGAAGGGCGCCGGACTCGTGCGTTCGAAGCGCGGTGTCGGTGGCGGCTACGTCCTCGCGAAGTCCCCGGCAGACATCAAGGTGTCCGACATCATCTCGGCCGTTGACGGCCCCATCACGGTCGGTGATTTCGGCCAGCCCCACCAGGACGGTTCCTGCGACCACGAGGGTCAGTGCGTGCTGCTCGCAATCTGGGATGTCGCCGGCCAGCACATGAGGGAGCACCTCGACACATACACACTCGATGTCATCGCGAAGGCGGCGACCGGCGAGGGTGAATGGCCGAAGCCCACCTTCCACCATCACCACTGACGCCTACTCTTCGACTGCGGCACTGCACTGCGCGATGACGGCAACCATGTCGGCCGGCATCCCCGCGCCGAACTCCATGTGATCGCCCGTCACCGGGTGCGCGAACGCGAGCCTGGCGGCATGGAGCATTGGTCTCGGCGACTTCAACGACGAACGTGCACCGCCATACGTGGAGTCGCCCACGACGGCGTGGCCGACCGCGGCGAGATGGACACGGATCTGGTGGGTGCGGCCGGTCTCGAGAGTGCACTGCACCAGTGACAGGTCAGCAGGGTCGACGAACTCCTCGACCACCTCGAAATGCGTGCGGGCCCATTTGCCCTCACGGACGACCGCCATCTTCAACGGGTCGCGCGGGTCCCGGCCTATCGCGGCATCGATCACCCCGTTCGCCGAGTCGAAGTGACCCCACGCGAGGGCCATGTACTCACGCTCGACGTCGTGATCGCTCATCGCTTCCACCAAGGCCTCGTACCCAGCCTGCGACCGTGCGACGACCATGAGCCCGCTCGTGCCGGCATCGAGACGGTGCACGATCCCCGGCCGCAGCGACTGTCCGACGGTCGCGATCTCGGGGTAACGGACCAGCAGACCGTTCACCAGCGTGCCGGTGCCGTGACCCGCGGCCGGGTGAACGACGAGTCCGACCGGCTTGTTGATCACGATGACGTGTTCGTCCTCGTAGAGAACCTCCACCGGCACCGATGGGTCCGGCTTCGGGAGCTCGGCGACGGGGATCTTGTCGAGGTCGACGAGTACGACCTGACCCTCGGTCAGGCGCACCTTTCCGTTCGGCGCATCGACCCCGTCCACCTTGGCCCCGCCGGCCGCGACGAGTTCGCGCGCCTCCGACCGCGAGATGTCGGCGATGATCGACACCACCCTGTCGAGACGTTCACCGGCAAGGGCTGCCGGGATGGATTCCTCGACGATCACGGGGACACCTCCGCGACGTCAGCGGTCCGTGACGCAAGGACGGCACCGAGCACAAGGAGACAACCACCCACGGTGATCGCAGAGTCGGCGACGTTGAAGACGGGCCACCACTGGAGGTCGATGAAGTCGACGACGGAACCGCGGAACCAACCGTCGCCGCGGAACAGACGGTCGATGACGTTTCCTGCCGCGCCACCACCCACGAGGGCCATGCCGACGGCAGACATCGACGAGCCGGCCTTGCGCAGCGACATCAGGAGCCATGCGACCGCGATGGTCGCGACGATCCCGATCAGCGGGCCGAGGCCTGTCGCCTTGGAGAACGCCATGCCGCTGTTGAACCCGAGCGCGCACCGCAGGGTCCAGACGACGTGCACGGTTCGGCCGCCGGACAGCGAGTTCACCGCCCAGTGCTTCGTGACCTGGTCGAGAACGACGATCGCCGCAGCGAGCGGCAGCAGCAACCGGCGTGACATGTTCGTGTTGACCGCGTGATCAGCGACGGCCGAAGCCACCGGCTAGCTCGGTCACCAACTGTGTGGCTTCCGGCATCGCACGCAGACGCTCCTTGGGAATCGGCAGACCGGAGAGCTCGGAGTACCCGTACTCGCCCCTCTTCATGCGCTCGAGCGCTGCATCGATGTCCTCGATGGACTGACGTGCAGAAGCCGAGAGAACGAGGTCTTGTTCGCGCTCCACGACGAGGGTGTCTCCCTCCCCGCCTTCTTCGTCGAACTGGACGTCGCCCATCTCGGCGTCCTCGATGAGGGCATTCGCCTCGTTCTCGAGACGGGTTGCCTGGCCGCTCAACTGTGCGCGCTTGGCGATTAGTGCGTCACGCAGCTCGAACAGGAACTTCAGGTCGAATTCCTTGGTCGACGTGATGCCGTCCTGCGAGGGCCCCTTGATGATCGGCGGCTTCGGCGGGGGCAGCTTTGCTGCGGCACGCTTGGCGGCCTCGGCGGCGGCCTTCGCCTCGGCGGCGGCCTTTTCCTTCGCAGCCTTGGCCTCTGCAGCCGCCTTTTCCTTTGCGGCCTTCTCTGCGGCCTTCTGCTCTTCCTTCAGCTTCCTGGCCTTCTCGCGTTCGACGGCCTCGAGCTTCTTCTTCTTCTCGCGCTCAGCGGCGATGCGCTTCTTCTCGCGCTCCTTCTCGGCTGCTGCCTTCTTCGCGGCGGCCTTCTTGGCGGCGGCTTCCTTCTTCTTCAGGGCCTCGGCGGCTGCCTTCGCCTTCTTGGCGGCGGCTTTCTCGGCTGCTGCCTTCTTCGCGGCGGCCTTCTTCGCGGCGGCTTCCTTCTTCTTCAGGGCCTCGGCCTTCTTCTTGGCCTCGATCTCGCGCTGCTTCGCCTTCTTCGCGGCGGCCACCTGCGCCGGCGTCGGCTTCTTCACGACCTTCTTGGCGGGGGTCTTCTTCTTGGCGGCTGGCTTCTTCGGCGCCGGCTTCTTCGCGACCTTCTTCGGTGCAGCCTTCTTGGCGCTCGACTTCTTCGCAGCGGCCTTCTTCGGCGCCGGCTTCTTCTTGGCGACAGCCTTCTTCGGTGCGGGCTTCTTGGCAGCAGGCTTCTTCTTGGCGGCGGCCTTCTTCGGCGCCGGCTTCTTCACGACCTTCTTGGCGGGGGTCTTCTTCTTGGCGGCCATCTCGGTACTTCCTTGGTCTGTTCTGTGTTGCGCGGAGAGGATAGGGGTGGGGTGGGCAGCGACTCAACGTACAGCAGTCACACTGACGTGGACGTGAGCACCCTCGATTTCGACGCTTCGTTCCGCCGAGTCATCCCAGATCACCTGCACCGCAAGGGTTTCCTCGCTCACCATGGCGATGTGTGGTTCCACCTGGGCACGCACTGCCGCATCGGTGCCGAGGGTGAGGGTGATCCGGTCTGACACGTTCAGGTCGGCATCACGTCGGGCCTGCTGGACCGCCCGGATGAGGTCGCGGGCCACTCCCTCGGCCTCGAGATCCGGCGTCACATTCACGTCGAGGAGCACGACACCGACGCCACCGGGGAGGGTCGCGCTGGCCGTGTCGGCCGAGGTCACCAGCTTGAGGGTGAACTCACCGGGCTGGAGCGTCTCCCCTGCCACCTCGATGACGTCACCCGACCGGACCCACTCGCCTGCCTTGACGGCCTTGATGATCTGCTGCGTGCGGCCGCCGAGACGGGGGCCCAGCACCGCGGGGACCACCTGCAACTCGTGCGACGCGACGGCAGCGACATCCGCGGTGAGGACGACGTTGCGCACGTTCACCTCGTCACGGAGGATGTCGGCGAAACGGTCGAGATCCGATGCAGTCGGGGCAGCGACGGTCAAGGAGTTCAGGGGCAGGCGGACGCGGCGCGAGTGTGCCTTGCGCACCGAGAGAGCAGACGAGCAGACGTCACGCGCAAGGTCCATCGCGTTG
>Ga0075471_10002424_pt1 | contig 12256 bp, 8 predicted proteins | sample DEB19_08_DNA_2_FD_74787 | JGI IMG/M metagenome (GOLD analysis project Ga0075471, IMG submission 74787) | Aqueous microbial communities from the Delaware River and Bay under freshwater to marine salinity gradient to study organic matter... | ecosystem: Environmental > Aquatic > Marine > Coastal ... | reverse complement strand
TAGATGCAGGTGCGTCCCGAGGTCGGGTTGCTAAATCGGTTGCAAACATTTTGGGAATATTTCCCTGCTCAAAAACCAAAACATGAAACAGATCCTTACTGCGGTTAGTGCCCTGCTGGTCTTCGCCTACCTGACTGGCTGCGGCAAATCAACAGAGTCCACTCCACCAGAATCTGGCGGTTCGGCCACAACCACGGAATCAAAGACCACGACCGAGAAGGTTGCTCAATCCGTCAAGGAAGCCGCCAAGCCCGTGGTTGAAGAAGTCAACAAAGCTGTCGAGGCTGCCAGGCCTGCGGTCGAAGCGGCCGCCAAGGAAGTGAAGGAAGCAGCCAGCACAGCAGTTGCCAACACCACCATCAAGGCCAACGAGTTGATTGCCCAAGCCAAGAAGCTAATTAGTGAGACGAAGTATTCTGATGCGACCAACCTGCTGAACCAGCTTTCCAATATGAAGCTCACCCCTGAGCAGGAAAAGCTCGTGGCCGATTTGAAGGCCCAAATTCAAAAGGCGATGACCGCTTTGTCCGGCACTAATGCGGCGAGCGCCATCAACAACCTTTTCAAATAGTTCAATTGCCACCTTCAAAGTGCGTGGGTGAGCTGAAGTCAAAACAACAACCATGAAAACATATGCTCAGATCATAGGCGCGACGCTGTTGCTGGCGGGCGCTGTCTCAGCCCTGGCGCAAAGCGCCCCGACCACCACGGAAGGCCCCAAGTGGAACACCAGCGGCGCGCTTGGACTATCCATCTCGGACGGCAACTCTGAAAACACCCTGTTCAATGCCAACCTCATCACTTCTCGCAAGTGGGACATGAATGAGATCGATCTTGGAGCCGACGGTGCTTACGGCGAATCCGACGGAACCCGCAACACCGCCAACGCTCATGCCTTCGGGCAATACAACCGCCTTTTTAGTGAGCGCTTTTACGGCTTGCTGCGTTTGGACGGTCTTCATGATGACGTCTCAGACGTTTCCTACCGCGGGACGCTCAGCCCTGGCGTCGGTTATTACTTCATCAAGACGACCAACACCTTCCTCCGCTTTGAAGCCGGTCCCGGTTTTGTGTGGGAACGCGTCGGCGGTGTGGATGATGAATACGTCACCCTCCGTGTCGCTGAACGTTATGAGACCCGGATCAATGAGCGCGTGAAGCTCTGGCAGTTCGTCGAATGGCTCCCGTCAGTCGAAGATTTCGAGGACGGTATCATCAATGGCGAAGTGGGTGTGGATGCCAGCCTGACCAAGAAGATGAGCCTGCGGGCTATCATCCAGGACACTTACGATACCACTCCTGCACCGGGACTTAAGCACAATGACGTCAAGTTCCTGATGCAGCTGGCTTACAAGTTCTCCTAAGACAAAACTTTCACCCAAGCCGGGGGCGATTGGTGTCGTCCCCGGCTTTTTGCATCCCAGAGGCGGCTTGCCAGTGAGAGTGATTATTGTTACCAGAGGAGCCGCGAAACCCCCGCCAATGATCACCAACAAGGACATTTCTCCGTCCGTTCCTGAGCAGCAGGACATCCTGCGCCACGCTTTGCGGCGCTTTGGATTCGGGACCGGTCTGGCTTGGACGCTGATGCTGCTTGGCTTGATAATCACGCTGTTTCTGTGGAGGGCGGCGAACAGGCACCGGCAGGATTCCGAGCGAGAACGATTTGCGGGTCGGTGCATGGAAGTGCGACGCGACGTGATCGAGGTGTTGCATAATGGCGAACGCGCGTTACGCGGAGCGGCTGCATTAGTGCCCGCCGATATCGGCGCTGGCATCGGCACGTGGCAGGCTTACCTCGATCAACTGGCAGTCTCCAAGCTGTATCCGGACATCTCGACCATCGGTTATATTGCGCGCGTGCCTGATTGGCAGCGGAGCGCGTTTACCCGTGAGGCGAGCAAGAGCGTCGATACTGCCTATCATATTTGGCCAGATAAAACCAACCGCACCGAGTTTTTCCCCATCAAGTTCATTGCCCCCTTTCCGGAAGAGAAGAGTTGGCTCGGTTTTGACATTGCCAGTGATTCCCGTCGCATCGACGCCGCCTGGGCGGCTTGTGATTCAGGCGAGGTGGCGGTGACACCCAAACTTGCGCTGGTCGATCCCAAGCGGCAGCGCGTCGATTTCCTCTCCATGTATCTGCCGGTTTATTTGCCGACGGTGCCGCTGACGAGCACCGAAAATCGGCGGGCGGCGTTGCGCGGCTGGGTGTTTGCGCGTTTTCCGATTCAAGAGCTGTTGGACCGCGTTTTAGAGTCAAATGAGGGCGACCTGGACTTCGAACTGTTCGATGGCGCGGAGCCGGACGCCGGCCGGATCATATATGACTTCGATGGTGTGATGCGGGCGATGGGCCGGGACGAGAAGCGTCCGTTCACGCGGTTGGACACGCTAACTTTCGGCAACCGCACGTGGTCCATATACTACTCCGCCCGGGCCGACTTCATCGGCGGCACGTCAACCGGTCAGCCTGGCGTGGTGCTCTTTGCCGGACTCACTTTGAGCGCTTTGGCCTTCGGGTTGATTTCCATGCAGACGAATACACGTCGCCGCGCCTACTCGATTGCCGAGCAAATGACCGCGCGGCTTCGCTTGCAGGAGCGCGCGATCATGTCTGCCTCCGATGGTATCATCATCACCGACCCCACTCAGCCCGACAACCCGGTGATTTATGCCAATGCCGCCACTGAGCGCATTACCGGCTTTGCAGTTGAGGAAATGCTGGGGTGTAACTGTCGCTTCCTGCAAGGCACCGAGCGCGATCAAGAGGCCATCGCCGAGCTGCGGCGCGCCGTGAAAGAGGGCCGATCCTGCCATGTCGTGGTGCAAAACTTCCGCAAGGATGGTTCGACATTTTGGAACGAGCTCACCATCTCACCGGTCCGGGATGATTTTGGGCGGCTCGTCAATTTCGTGGGTGTTTCGCAGGACGTTACTGAGCGCAAAAAGGCCGAGGAGCGCCTGCAGCAACAGTATCGGCGGCAGGCGGCGCTCGCTGACATTGAGCTTTCCATCAACGAGCAACATGAGCTGCGTGCGGTGCTGGAGCGGATTGCCTCAGCCACCCAAGTGCTGTTGCCGTCCGCGGCTGCCAGTGTTGTGCTTTGGGACGCGAGCCGCCTTGAGTTCACGGTCAGTGCCAGCACGGATAGCAATCAGAGTCCGCAGTTTGCCGCCGCGCATGTGCGCCGAAATGGTGGGGCTAGTCGTTGGATCGTGGATAATCGCAAGCCACACGTCGTCGGCGATATTCGCGAGGATACGCTCGCCACCAATCCCATCTTGTCGGACACAGGGCTGCTGTCCTATGCGGGCCTGCCGTTGCTCGCAGAGGGCGAGGCATTGGGAGTGCTCTATGCCCTGAACGACAAGCCACATCAGTTCACGGCCGATGAAATCGATTTTCTCTCGGCCCTCGCACATCGTGCTGCGGCGGCGATCGTTCGTGTCCGGCTTTATGAGCGGTTGCGCCAGGCTAAGGAAGACGCCGAGGCGGCCAGTCGCGCCAAGAGTGACTTCCTGGCCAACATGAGCCATGAAATTCGCACGCCGATGAATGGGATCATCGGCATGACGGACCTGGCGCTCGAAACACCATTGAGCGCGGAGCAACGCGGGTATCTTGGCAACGTGCGCAACTCCGCCAACGACCTGCTCACGCTGATCAACGACATCCTCGACTTCTCCCGCATCGAAGCGGGCAAGCTCGAGTTGCACCCGGAACGGTTCAACTTGCGCAACGCGATGAGCGAGACGCTGAAGGCGCTCGGGTTGCGTGCTCATCAAAAAGGGCTGGAATTAACGCTCCATGTTTTGCCCGATGTGCCCAATGCTTTGGAAGGTGATTTGATCCGCATCCGCCAGGTGGTCATCAACCTCGTGGGGAACGCCATCAAGTTCACTGACCATGGTCATGTGGGAGTGGAGATTCGTCGGGCAGGCAGTGACACCAAGCACTTGACACGTCGGCGCGGCACAGTGGGGGCACGCAAGGGCGATGCCTGTGATCTGCACTTTGTCATCTCCGACACCGGCATGGGCATCCCGCAGGACAAGCAGTTGCATATCTTTGACGCGTTCACCCAGGCGGACAGCACCACCTCGCGCAAATATGGTGGCAGCGGACTCGGTCTCGCCATCTGCGCGAATCTGGTGCGCATGATGGGCGGCCACATCTGGGTGGAAAGCGAGCCAGGCAAGGGCAGTCGCTTCCATTTCACCGCTTGCCTGTGCTTGGTGAGGGATTTTCCAGATCTAGACCTGCCGTCTTTGCCCGACCGGCTGGTGAAGCAACGGGTGTTGATCGTGGACGACGACGCGACGAATCGCACCGTGCTCACGGAGATGGTTTCTGGGTGGGGCATGCATCCCACGGCGGTGGGCAATGGGCGAGCCGCGCTGGCGGAATTGACCGGTGCCGCGAACAGTCCAGACCACTACTCGATGGTGTTGCTCGACGATGAAATGCCCCAGATGAGCGGTTTTGAGTTGGCTGGGGAAATCAAACGGGCCGCAAACCTCAAGACGGCCATTATCATGATGATTTCTTCCGCGGATCCGGCTCGTGAGATGGCCCAGTGCCGCGAGGCGGGAATCAACTATGCACTCACCAAACCGGTGGGTCAGTCGGAACTGCTCGATACGATTCTCACGGTGCTTCAACCGGAGGGCGTCAAAGTGGTGCTCGATGGCCCTCAGACCACCGCCACGGAACGGTTGCGAATCCTGCTCGTCGAGGACAACGAGGTGAATCTCGAGCTCGCCATGCATCTGCTTACGCGCATGGGGCATTCGGTGTTCACTGTGCGCAACGGGCGTCAGGCCGTTGAGGCGGCTGAGCGAGACAGCTTCGATTTGATTTTCATGGATCTGCAGATGCCTGAGATGGACGGCCTCGAAGCCACCAACCGCATTCGCGCCATGGAGAGCGCAGGCAAGTCCCGCACTCCCATCATTGCGCTCACGGCCCATGCCATCAAAGGCAGCCGCGAGCGTTACCTCGAAGCCGGCATGGACGATTACGTGACCAAGCCAGTGCGTCGCAAAGAGCTCTCGGAGGCCATCGAGCGCGCCATGCAAAGGGCGGGACGCTGGATGACGCCGCCGCCGGCCTACGATCACGCCCAGTGCTTGTCTCAGTTGGAAGACGACCTGGAAATGTTCCACAACCTGGCCACCCTGTTCATCGAGACCACGCCGGGGCTGCTTGATCGATTGCGGATGGCGTTACAGGCGGCCGACGCCGACCTTGTGGGCCGCATCGCTCACAAGCTGAAAGGTTCGGCGCTTCAGTTCAATGCGCAGGGGGCATGCAAACTCACCCTGCAAATGGAGGAGGCCGCGCATCGCGGCGACCTCGAGGTCGCCCGTGTCATTTTTCCGGGACTGCGCGATGAATTCGTTCGCCTTGGCGAAGCGCTTCAGGCGGCAACTCGCTCTAAATAGCGATCACTTCGCGTCACTTCATCCCGGCGGCAGCAATGAACGGCTTGAGTTCCCTCATCAGCTTGGCAAACCCGTCGAATGACAATTGCTGCGCGGCATCACTCCAAGCTGTCGTTGGATTCGGATGCACTTCAATCAGCAAGGCATCAGCGCCCATGGCTACGGCACCTTTGCACATCGCCGCCACCAAGTCTGCACGTCCCGCACCCTGGCTGGGATCGATCACAATAGGTGAGTGCGACTCGCGCTTGATGACTGGGATGGTCGAGAGGTCGAGCGTGTTACGGGTGTAAGTCTCGAACGTGCGAATGCCGCGCTCGCAGAACATCAGGTTGGGGTTTTCGTTGGCGAGGATGTATTCACCCGCCAGCAGCCATTCCTCGATACGCATGCACATGCCACGTTTGAGCAGGACGGGCCGCCCCGTTTTTGCGGCCGCGATGAGCAGTTGGAAGTTTTGTGCGTTGCGGGTGCCGATCTGCAGGATGTCTGCGTATTCAGCCACCATCTCGGCTTGTTGTTCCGAGAGCAGCTCGGTGATGACCGGCAAGCCCGTTTCCTTGCGCGCATTGGCCAGCAGCTTCAATCCCTTTTCGCCCAGGCCTTGGAATTCGTAGGGCGACGTGCGTGGCTTGAATGCTCCGCCGCGGAGGATGGTGGCGCCAGCCTTCTTCACCGCTACGGCAGTGGTCATCAGTTGCTTTTCATCCTCAACCGAGCACGGACCGGCCATGACGTGGAAGTTACCACCGCCGATGACGACATTCTTGCCCACCTTGATGGTGGAACTTTGCGGGTGCGCTTCGCGACTGACCAGTTTGAAGCGCTTCTGCACCGGCATCACGCTCTCGACCTGCGGCCAGGTCGTCAACACTTCGAGGGACTTGTGGGTGCGCTCGTCGCCGATGGCCCCAATTACCACGCGCGCCACGCCGCGCATGACGTGCGGTGTATAGCCCAGCCGGCGGATCTCAGCCAACACCCGCTTCTCCTGCGCAGGTGGAGTTTTGGGTTTCAATACGATGATCATTTTGTTCCTTTGATTTGGGCCGGAGCCTCACAAAAAACCGCAGGCGTGGCGACCTGCGGCGTCTGGTCTCATTTGGGTTCTACTTTAGTGCTGCCGCAAGTTCGTGGATTCCGTCCAAAAATACCGGAAGCCAAATACAAAGCTGAAGCGGGTGACAGGGTTCATGGTGCAACCCTACGGATCCCCCCAGCCAGCGTCAAGCGGCCCGGTGGCGCGCTTGACCCCGGGGGTCCGGTTGTTAGGATGCGCTCATGTTTCGGCAAACATATGCCCTCTTGGTCCTGACGTCGCTGCTCTCAGGAATGGTCCGTGCTGAGTTGGTCAGCGGCGTGAAGGCCATCGTGCACGATTCGGTCATTACCTACCAAGAGGTGGAGCTGTTCGCTGCCCCGGCGATCGAGACCGCCCGACGCCAGCTGCGCGGCGAGCCGCAGAAGTTTAATGATAAGGTCGGAGAACTGCTCGCCGCCAGTTTGGAGCAGTTGGTGCAACGGCAATTAGTCCTCCAAGACTTCAAGGCCTCCGGTTACAACCTGCCCGAGTCCTACTTCGAGGACGCCATTCAGGACCAGATCAAGAGCGAGTTCAACGATCGCAAGACGATGATCCAGACGCTCCGTGCGCGCGGTCAAACCATCGAGGAGTATCGCCAGCAAATCCGTGATCAGATCATCGTGCGTGCGCTGCGTTCCCAAAACATCCCCTCCGACCCCGTCATTTCACCGGCAAAGATCGAGGAGTATTACAAGGCTCACGCGGCGGATTATCAAGTGGAGGACCAGGTCAAGTTACGCATGATCGTGCTCAATAAGACCGGGGCGGATGACACCAACACCGTCCAGCTCGCCGAGGAAATCATCACCAAACTCAAGGAGGGGGTGCAGTTCGCCGAGATGGCATCGGTCTATTCCACGGGTTCACAGCGAGGCGAAGGCGGGGACTGGGGGTGGGGCACGCGTTCATCCTTGCGTAAGGAGTTGGCAGACGTTGCCTTCACCTTGAAGGCTGGGGAAGTCAGCCCGGTCATCCAGACCGACAGCGCCTGCTTCATCATGCTGGTTGAAGAGGCCAAGCCCGCCCATGCGCGGCCGATCGCCGAAGTGCGTGACGAAATCGAGCGCAACCTTGCCCTCGAAGAACAATCTCGCCTCGCCGACGAGTACATCAACAAGCTCAAGAAGAAGACGTTCGTGCGGTACTTCTGACCGTCCATGCCAGCCCGTCTCGCCATTACGCTGGGCGATCCTTCAGGCATCGGGCCGGAAGTGGCCCTCAAGGCACTGGCGGTGGAACTTCCGACTGACGATACGGAGTATGTTCTCATCGGCGATCGCTGCCAAATGGAGCGATTCAACCGGGAGCTGCAACTTGGATTGGATTGGTCCTCCTCGCGAATCAAGTTTTGCGACTCGGTTGGTTTGGCTGCAGATGACCTTAAGTCCGGCTCCACTCAGGCTGCCCGCGCCGCGGTCGCATGGCTGGAGAAGTCCGCCGAACTTTGCTTGAACGGTGCCGTTCAAGGCGTGGTCACCGCGCCGGTGAACAAGGAGGCCATCAACCGTGCAGGTATCCCCTTCATCGGGCAGACTGAATTCTACACTGAGCGCGCGGGCGTGAACCGCACGGTCATGATGCTGCTTGGGCCTGATGAGCGCGCTCGTTGGCTGCGCGTGGCACTGGCCACGGTTCACATCGCCTTGCGTGAAGTGCCGGTGAAGCTGACGCCCGAGAAAGTGTTGCTCGCCATCGAACGTGCGGCTGAAGCCTGCGAACTTCTCGGTCTGCTGCGTCGTCGCGTGGCGGTGTGCGGCTTGAATCCGCACGCAGGCGAGGGTGGTGAATTTGGCGACGAGGAATCGCGCATCATCGACCCCGCCATCCAGCAGGCCCGTTCCGACGGACTAGACGTGGTGGGCCCGCTCAGCGGCGACACCGTGTTTCATCACGCTTTGCACGGCTCCTACGATGCCGTCGTGGCAATGTATCATGATCAGGGCCTTGCGCCGTTGAAGCTGGCTGCGTTCGACAATGGCGTGAACTGGACACTCGGCCTCCCCTTCATCCGCACCTCCCCCGACCACGGCACCGCCTACGACCTCGTCGGCAAGGGCATCGCGAATCCCTCCTCTATGATCGCGGCCATCCGGTTGGCGAAGCAGCTGGCTGGATTAAATGCGAAGTAGCAAAGCGCCAGAGGGCTGGCGGAGTCTGCGACGTTGCCGCGAAAGGTGCGCCTTGCAATGTCGTGCAGCGTTCGGGAGTGCGGCGGACCTCTGCCGCTTTTCTGGGTGATGCAGCCGCTACACATTCCCCATCTGGCCGCGGGTGACACCCAGTTGGTTGTGCAGCTTGAGTTCGCGCCAGAGCTGGGTGCCGGTGATTTCGCCGCGCAGCAGCTGGCGATATTTAGCGATGGTCGTTGCGACCTCGGTGGGTGATTCGTTCAAGAACTCCGCGCGGAACTGGCGGACGCCCAGCATCAACATGCGCTCCACATATTCGGCGCCGGTCTGGGCCTGAGAGTTGAAGACGGTGTTCCGGCAGCCGACGTCGGCCTTGAGCGGATGTTCCATGCCCACGCGGTCGCGGAGGCGCACGTCGTGCTTGTCGCAGGGGCGGCCGCAGTCGTGGTAGTCCTTGCCGCTGGAAAGGAACGCGCAGAACACGCAGTGCTCCATGTGAAACATCGGCATGTGCTGGTGAATGGTGATCTCGAACCACTCCGGCGGCGCACCCTGTAGCAGCGCCTCCAACTGCTGGAAGTTCAGGTCGTAGCTGGCGGTGACGCGTTCCAGTCCAAACTTGTTCCGGAAATAATCGGAGGAGAGACGGTTGGCGACGTTCAGCGAAAAATCACCGACGCGCCGGTCATTGGCGAAGTAGCGCAGGTGTTCGTAGTTGCGGACGAGGTAGCCATCGGCATTGCAGGAGCGGACTTGTTCGAGCGTCCATTCCTCGCCGGGTTTGAAGATCCGTGGGGGGGCGACGAAAATACCGGCTTGATGGCGGTTGGTTGTTGGTTGATGGACCGAGCAGCCGCGGGCGGTGTGGTAGAGCGTGACGGCTTCGCGATACTTCTTCGGGCTCTCGAAGTCGCAGTAGAGGGTCGTGATCCCACACTTCAACGCCGCTTCCAGCTGGGGCAGGGAGCGGACCAATACAATCAAGGTGGCACCCACGTCTCGCGGGTTAATTCCGGCGTCCCGCCGGAATTCTGCCAGCGACGTGGCGTTGGTTGAGGGTTGCGCGTGTCGAGTCAGCGTGGGCGTCTCCCCGGTTTCGGGCGGGACGCCCGAAACAACCGGCCGGAGCCCGGTGCCGCCCTGATTCAGCGTCCACCGCGTTGGCAATGCTCGTTGCCGCTCGAGTTCCGCTGCTGCTTCGCGACGGAGACGGTTCAGTTCGCTGACGGGGAGCATCACTGCACCCTCCAACTTATTATCCAAATCACCCAAGTGAAATGGCGTGCCGCCGAGTCGTCCCAGTTGATCGCGCAAGCGCTCGGTCGAGAGTGGCTGCTTCTCGGCGATGGCCAGCGGCATGGTTGAGGCGGCCTGCGCCATGTGACCAAACTCATCGCGCGCAATCAGAGTCAGCGGCTTGCCGGCGAGTCCGTGGACTTCGAGGGACACCGGGCGCGTGAATTTGGGTGTGTCGCCCTCGAAGCTTTGCCGCCAACGCTTCTCCAGTTCGGGATCGCTGGTTTTCCAGAGCTTGTCTCCTTCGTTGATCCGGTCGTAATTGATATGGCCGTGACCGAAAGCAAGCAGGACGGGTTTTGGGTTTTTGGCTTGAGGTTTCGAGTCCCGCACTTCATAGACGCGTCCGCCCTCCTCCTTTTCTTCCGGGCGACCGGCGTCGAAGACCACGCCGTCGCCGGGTTTGAGTGCGGATTCAAGCACGACTTCGATTGCATCGCGGTAAACGCGTGTCACGGCCCCGAGATACACGCCGCGTTTCTTGCCAAAGCGCGCATGGACGAGTTCCTGATTGTTGATGCCGCCGAACCAGCCGGTGTAGAGGCCGCGGCTGAAAGCCATCTCAAGGGAGTATTGATCGGCCTCTGTGAGCTGGTAGGGGACGACGTGAGGAGTTCCAAGTTTTACTTCAGACTTTTCAGAGTGGGCCTCCTCACGTCGGCTACCACCAAGCTTGTTGAGTGCATTCCGATAGACGCGGGTGATGTTGGCCACGTATTCCGGGGCTTTCAGGCGGCCCTCAATCTTCAGTGAAGCCACACCCACGGCGGCGAGCTCGGGGAGCACTTCAATGCCCGCCAAGTCTTGCGGACTGAGCAGGTAACGGCGGTCACCGAGGGGAACGAGCTTGCCGTCCGAGTGCAAATCGTAGGGCATGCGGCAGGCTTGGGCGCATTCTCCGCGATTGGCAGAGCGTCCGCCGAGGGACTCGCTGGTGAGACATTGACCTGAGTAAGCCACGCATAATGCGCCGTGGACGAAAACCTCCAAAGGCAATGCGGAGTGCGGAACGGGGAACGCGGAATTGATCTTCCCAATTTCATTGATCGAAAGCTCGCGAGCGAGGACAACGAGGCTGCAGCCGAGTTCCCGGGCGAATTCAACCCCGGCAGGACTGGTGATGGTCATCTGCGTTGAGGCATGAATCGGGAAGTCGGGCGAGATGTCGCGGATCAGGCGGCAGATGCCCACATCCTGCACGATGGCGGCATCCACACCAGCGGCGATGATGCTGCGCAGGTATTTTTCCGCGTCGGCCAGCTCGTTCTCGAACACCAGCGTGTTCATGGTCACGTAGCCGCGCACGCCCCGGCGGTGCAGGAACTCCATCAGCCTGGGCAGATCGGCCTCGGTGAAATTGTGCGCCCGCATCCGCGCGTTGAAGCGATCCAGACCGAAGTAAATGGCGTCGGCACCGTTCTCGACGGCTGCCTTGGCGCATTCCCAGTCGCCGGCGGGCGCGAGTAACTCCGGTACGCGTGGAGCGCGGAACTCGGAACGCGCAGCGGATTCCGCGTCCTGCGACTGATTTTGAGTTGTTGATGTCCCGGCCACTGCGGAAAAGTAATCGTTGTCATTACAGAAACAAAGGCTCTTTGCGCGCCTGCAGCTTTGCGCTTAACTCCTTTGATGCGTGTTTTGATCGTCGGACCCGGATATATCGGCCTCGAGCTTGGGCGGCAATTTGTCGCCAACGGTCACGAGGTGTTCGGGTTGCGTCGGAGCGGCGACAGCTCGGGTGAGTTGCGTGCGGCTGGAATCAACGCGCTTAAAGGGGACATCACCGAGCCGTCCACACTGAACTCGCTGCCGCGACAATATGACTGGGTGGTGAACTGTGTCTCGTCATCGCATGGTGGGGCGGACGATTATCGCCGGGTCTATCGGCAGGGAGCGCAGAATCTCGTCGAGTGGTTGCGTGAATCTCCGCCGACCAAGATGGTTTACACCAGCAGCACCGGTGTTTATGGGCAGAACGATGGCTCTTGGGTGGATGAAACATCCGCGACGGATCCAGCTGCGGAGACGAGTCGCGTGCTGCTGGAGGCGGAGCAGGTCTTTCTTGCTGCGGCGCGCGAGCAAGGCTTTCCGGCCGTGGTGTTGCGCGTGGCAGGGATCTATGGCCCCGGGCGAAGCTGGTATCTGCGTCAATTTCTCGCGGGCGAGGCACGCATCGAAGGTGAGGGCAATCGACACTTGAACATGATTCACCGTGATGACGTGGCAGGGTGCATCATGGCCGCGCTGGAACGCGGCGTCCCGGGTGAGGTTTACAATGCCGTGGATGATGAACCGCTGA
>Ga0075471_10002423_pt1 | contig 12257 bp, 12 predicted proteins | sample DEB19_08_DNA_2_FD_74787 | JGI IMG/M metagenome (GOLD analysis project Ga0075471, IMG submission 74787) | Aqueous microbial communities from the Delaware River and Bay under freshwater to marine salinity gradient to study organic matter... | ecosystem: Environmental > Aquatic > Marine > Coastal ... | reverse complement strand
CTGGTGGTGGTGGAGTCACGCACCCGCGGCGGATCCATGATCACCGTGCGGGAGGCAATGAAGCGCGACGTCACGGTGATGGCCGTGCCCGGCTCGCCGCACGCACCGGTCAGTGACGGCACCAACGCGCTGTTGAAGGACGGGTGCGGACCCGTCACAGATGTCGTCGATGTTCTCGTTGCTCTCGGGCTCAACAGCGGTGCTTTCCGTCGCGGTGCGGACACACGCGAGCCCCCGACCGCTGCCGAGCGCGAGGTGTTCGTTGCGTGCGGCACGAGGGCCGTCACGGTCGACGAGATCGTCATGGTTCTCGGACTCCCGGCATTCGACGTCGGTGTGTTGCTCGGTCGTCTGGAGTTGAAGGGCTGGGTGCAGCAGGTCAACGGCTGGTGGGAGGCACTCACCTAGCAGCCGTCGACAAGTACGGTGTGGTGCATGGGCGGAGCAGCCAGGGCGACTTCACGCACCTCCACGGAGGCATTCGAGATCCCTCGGTTCGTGCGCACTCTCCGCGCGACCGACGCCAGCAGGCAGATGCGGGCCACCGATCTCGAGGCCGCCGCCCGGCACTTCGTCAGCGTCGGTGTGCACGACCCCCGTCTCGTGGAGGGCGCACATGTGACCGAGCTCGTGGAGTCCATGGAGCGTGCCGGGTACACGGTGGAGACCGTTGCCCATGTGGCGTCACTGTTGACTTCCTACTTTGCCTGGCACTGCCGTGAGCACCCGTCGAAGCGCGGCGAGCCGACCCGCACGAACGCGGGCAAGTCTGCGGCTCCATCGCACACGCCACGGTGCGCCGAGTGCGCGAACATTGCCATCACCTCGGCGGACAGGGGATCGAACCTGAAGGGAACGTGCACCGAACGCGATTCGCGCCTGCCCGAGTGGCGGGTGGCCGAGTACGAGTCGTCGCTCACGGCATCGGCGGCGAACACCAGGGCGGCGTACCGCCGCGACATCGAACTGTTCGCCGAGTGGATGATGTCGTTCGTCCCGTCGGCACACCCGGCAGTCGTGGAGAAGGAACACGTTCGTGAGTACCTCGCCATGCTCCACGATTCTGGTGCCACGTCGCGCACCGTCGCACGCCGCATCGCCTCGTTGCGCCGCTACTTCACGTGGGCGGTGCGCGAGGGATCCGCAGCATCAGACCCCACCGTTGCGGTGCACACCCCGGCCACGAAGGGGAGGCTGCCGAGGCCGATCGACGTCGAAACCGTCGCCGCGCTCGTGTCCACGGAGGATGACGCCGCACCGGAATGGCGACGCGCACGCGACCGTGCGGTGCTCGAGATCCTCTACGGCAGCGGTCTTCGAGTGTCGGAGGTGTGCGGCCTCACGCTTCAGAGCCTCGGCAACAACGGCACGACAGTGCGTGTGATGGGCAAGGGCTCGAAGGAGCGCATCGTCCCGCTCAGCAACCAGGCTGTGCGTGCGATCGAACGCTGGTCGAGGGTGCGCCACGAACTTGTCAGGGAGAAGCAGGTTGCGTCGTTGTTCCTGACGGCCCGCGGGAACGCCATCGCACGACGCGACGTCGCACGCCTTCTCGACGAAGCCGCCGAACGGGTCGGCATCCCCGGGGGTACGCACCCGCACGCCCTCCGTCATTCGTTCGCGACGCACCTCATGGACAACGGGGCGGACACCCGCAGCATCCAGGAACTTCTCGGTCACAGTGACGCGAGCACCACGCAGCGGTACACGCACGTGAGCAAGGAGAAGCTTCGCCTCGCCTACTCGGAAACCCACCCGCGCGCATGAACGCCATCCCGCAGCGATTCGGCATCGAAACCGCGTGGCAGTCGTGGCACGACTCGCAGGAGCCGATGGCGCGCGAATGGCTCGTCGTCCACTACGCGTCGCTGGTCAAGTTCGTGGCAGGTCGACTTGCCGCAGGCCTGCCACGCAGCGTCGACACGGGTGACCTCGTCAGCGCCGGGGTGTTCGGCTTGATGAACGCCATAGAGCGTTTCGATCCCGCGAACGGTGCGAAGTTCGAGACGTACGCCATCCCGCGCATCCGTGGCGCCATCCTCGACAGCCTCCGCGCCCTCGACTGGGTACCGAGGTCGGTGAGATCACGGTCGCGCTCGGTGCAGGACGCCATCTCGACACTCGAGCACGAACTCGGCCGGACGCCTTCCGATGAGGAGATCGCGGCAGCACTCAAGATCACGACCGCAGAACTCGAGCAGTGGCTCGCGGACATCGCCGCCGGTTCCGTCGGTCCGCTCGACCACGTCGCGATGGACTCAGCCCCCAGCGAGAACACGAACGAGCTGCAGCCCGGCCACGCGCTCGAACAACAGGAACTGCGTGAGGCGATGCGGTCGGAGATCACGCGCCTCCCGGAGCGCGAGCAGGCCGTCCTGATCCTGTACTACGAGGACGGGCTGACTCTCTCGGAGATCGGCGAGGCTCTCGGGGTCACCGAGAGCCGAGTCAGCCAGATCCACACGAAGGCCGTGCTGCAGCTGCGGTCGCGCCTCGCGTCCGCCGGGATGGCCTGAGTCCCCGCATCGCACACACATAGGTGGCGTGCTCGTCCGGTTGCTGGTCTCCCTCCATTTCTGCGTGGTGCCGCCACCACGTGCGGTCCTGCCGGGGCCGGTCACGGTTCCGTTCGTCGCCCCGGCATGCGAGCGGTGCGCGGGGCACCGAGGTGTCACCGTGGCCTTCACCGGGCAGGTGCACGCACTGCTCGACGGGGTGGTCACCTTCGACGGCACGGTCGGCATGCGGAGATTCCTCGTGACCCGCATCGGCCCGGACCTGCGACTGACGTACGGGGACCTGGCGGGGGAGAAGTGGGACCCCGGGACAGTCATCCGACGGGGGACGCCGCTCGGGGTGTCGGGCGGGCAGTTGTACATCGGGGTGCGACGGGGCAGTCAGCCCGTGGACCCGGCTCTTGTCGTGGGTCGCACCGGCGCCAGATTGACGGCACCGCGGGGCCTTGAGTGTCCCGAACGGCCCTTTTGGCCCGCTGGGTTGCCCCGATAGCATGGCCAACGGCCCCGGAACCCCGGGACCACGACAAATACATGCACTCAGGCCACCTGCGGTCGCTTCGGCGTCGGACCTGTGTGTGGGAAACCGCAGAAGGAGAAAATCATGGCCGTCGTCACCATGCGACAGATGCTCGAGGCTGGGGTCCACTTCGGACACCAGACCCGCCGTTGGAACCCCAAGATGAAGCAGTTCATCTTCGGCGAGAAGAACGGCATCCACATCATCAATCTCGACCAGACGCTCGAGCGCACCGAGACCGCCTACGCATTCGTGCGTGACCTCGTGGCGAACGGCGGCACCGTGCTGTTCGTCGGCACGAAGAAGCAGGCCCAGGACCCCATCCGCAGCTACGCCGAGAAGTGCGGCATGCCGTGGATCAACGAGCGCTGGCTCGGCGGAATGCTCACCAACTTCGAGACCATCTCGAAGCGCGTCAGCAAGATGCAGGAGTACGAGCGCATGAAGGCATCGGGCGAGTTCGACGCCATGCCGAAGAAGGAAGCACTCCTTCTCACCCGTGAGCTCGAGAAGCTGCAGAAGAACCTCTCCGGCATGGCCAACATGACCCGTCGTCCCGACGCAGTGTTCGTGCTCGACACCATGAAGGAACACATCGCGGTCACCGAGGCGAACAAGCTGAAGATCCCCGTGGTCGCGGTCGTCGACTCGAACGTCGATCCCGATGCCGTGCAGTACCCCATCCCGGGCAACGACGACGCCATCCGTGCGAACGACCTTCTCACCCGCGTCATCGCCGAGGCCGTCATCGAGGGCCGCTTCATCAACCAGAAGCGCAACCCGCATGCAGCCGCGGCGGCAGCACCCGCAGCAGCCCGCACACCCGAGCAGGAGGCAGCCTTCGAGGCGCAGCAGGCCGAGGCACGCCGCCAGGCAGCAGCCCAGCAGGCCGAGCGCGAGGCCCGCCTCGCCGCGACCAAGACCACCGAAACCCCCGCGGAGTAGTCACCCCCATGTCCTACACAGCAAAAGACGTAGCGAGCCTGCGCGCCACCACGGGCGCCGGCATGATGGATTGCAAGAAGGCACTCGAGGAGAACGGCGGCGACATCGAGGCCGCCAAGCAGTGGCTCCGCGAGAAGGGTCTTGCGGCATCCGCCAAGCGCGACGACCGTGACAACGCCCAGGGTCTCGTGTCGATCCTCGTCGAGGGCAACGTCGCAGCGATGGTGCACATGAAGTGCGAGACCGACTTCGTCGCATCCAGCGACGGGTTCAAGGACGCCGCGCTCGCGCTCACGAAGGCCGTCCTCGCAAAGGGCGAGGCAGCAGTGGCCGAGCAGGCTGCGGTCATCGACGACCTGAAGATCACCCTCAAGGAGAAGATCGAGGTGGGCTCCGTCGTGCGTTACGAGGCTGCAGCCGGCAACGTCATCGACATCTACGAGCACATCCAGGGCGGTCGCGGCGTGAACGGCGTTCTCGTCGAGATGTCCGGCGCAACCCAGGAACTCGCACACGACGTGGCCGTGCACATCGCGTTCGCGCGTCCGAAGTACCTGAAGCGCGATGACGTCCCGGCGGACGTGCTGGAGAAGGAGCGCCAGACGCTCGAGACCATCACCCGCAACGAGGGCAAGCCCGAGAACGCGATCGCAAAGATTGTCGACGGCCGCATCGGCGGCTTCTACAAGGACATCTGCCTGCTCGAGCAGCCGTACGCCAAGGACGACAGGGTGAGCATCGAGAAGCTCATCGGTTCGGCAACAATCGTGCGCTTCGCACAGCTGGAGATCGGCTGACATGTCGGGGAGGCCGGCCTGGTCACGCGTGGTGCTGAAGCTCTCGGGCGAGGCACTTGCTGAACCGACCGGTTTCGGTCTCGACAACTCGGTCCTCACGCAGGTGGCGCAGGAAGTGCGCGAGGCCCGCGAGGAACTGAACGTAGACATCGCCATCGTCGTCGGTGGCGGAAACTTCTGGCGCGGCATCAAGGGTGCCGGCCAGGGCATGGACCAGGCGCAGGCCGACTTCATGGGGATGCTCGCCACGGTCATGAATGGCCTCGCACTGCAGGACGCGCTCGAACGCGCCGGCCAGCACGCACGCGTCATGTCGGCCATCGAGATGCCGAAGGTCGCCGAGCCCTACATCCGCCGCCGCGCCGAGCGCCACCTCGAGAAGGGCCGCGTCGTCATCCTCGCCGGCGGCACGGGCAACCCGTTCTTCACCACGGACACCGCCGCAGCGTTGCGAGCCGCCGAGATCGACGCGCAGGCGATCCTCAAGGGGACGCACTCCGGCGTCGACGGTGTGTACACCGCCGACCCGAAGATCGACAAGAGCGCCACCCGTTACGACCGCATCAGTCACATGGACGTGATCACCAAGGGACTGAAGGTCATGGACTCCACCGCCATCACCTTCTGCATGGAGAAGAACCTTCCCATCGTGGTGTTCGACCTGCTCGCGAAGGGCAACGTCAAGTCCATCCTGCAGGGCAAGCCAGTCGGTACGCTGGTCGGGTGACCGAAGAGACACTTCTCGACGCCGTCGACAAGATGGAGCGCGCCATCGAGCACGCGCAGGGTCAGTTCGCCAGCGTCCGCACCGGACGTGCGAACCCCGCACTGGTGGAGAAACTCCTGGTGGATTACTACGGCGCCCCCACCCCGCTGCAGCAGCTGGCCGGGTTCCAGGTGCCGGAGGCACGCACCCTGGTGGTGAAGCCCCATGACCGTGGTGCGCTGGCCGCCATCGAGAAGTCGATCCGCGAGAGTGACCTCGGTCTGCAACCCTCGAACGACGGCATCGTCATCCGCCTTTCCTTCCCGGCGCTCACCGAGGAGCGCCGCAAGGAGTACGTGAAGGTCGTGAAGAACATGGCCGAGGATGCCCGCATTGCGGTGCGCAACATCCGCCGTGACGCCCGCAAGACCCTGGAAACAGCCGAGAAGAACTCCGAAATCTCGAAGGACGACCTTGAGCGCGCCGAGAAGGAACTGGACAAGCTGACCCAGGACCACGTGGCCAACATCGACAAGGCCGTTGCTCGCAAAGAGCAGGAATTGCTCGAGGTCTAGCCCCCGGGGATGCGGGTTGCCCACGGCGCCACCCCCGGCACAACTAGTTTGGGTGCAAACGAATCAGGGGGAACCCATGAGTGACGACATCTGGCGCAAGCGCGACGACACAACGGGCGGGGCGAAGACCCCCGACTACGGGACCGACTACGGATCCGACTTCGGCACCATCCAGTTTGCCGATGACCCCACGTCCGAGCCCGCGATCACGTTCGCTGACACAGACTCCACCGGGCTGCCGCACTGGACGGAACCGCCGACCGGCGAGATCCCGCGTCCTGCCGTCGACGACGATGATGACGCCGACGTATGGTCGACGTTTCAGCAGCCGAGCCAGCCGACACGCCGACCCGACCGCATCACCATCGGTGGCGAGTCGACGGCCGAGCGCGCCCGACCGCGCGACACCACCGCCGACGTCCCGCGTGACATCACCGGCGGCACGAGCCGTCCGACGCCGCGCGGTCCGCAGGTTCGCCGCGGCACGACGCGCGGCGCGCGCGGTGCGGCCGGCAGGGACATGCCGACTGCCGTCACCACCGGTCTCGTGTTGATCGCCGTGTTCATCGGTGCCGTCATGTGGCGACCCGCAGCGGTCATGTTGATCGTGATCGCAGTGCTCGGTCTCGCCGCAGTCGAGTTCTTCAGCAAGGTGACCGAGAAGGGTTACCGCCCGGCCACGTTTGCCGGTCTCATCGCGTGCGTGGCCGCACCGATGGCGGCCTACTGGATCGGGGACGCCGCACTCCCGTTGGTGCTCGCGCTCGGGTTCCTGGCGACATCGATCGGGTTCCTCGGGGCACCGGGAGTCCAGAGTGGCCCCATGCCGAACGTGGCCATCACCAACATGGCCGTCACCTGGATCGGCCTCCTCGGCTCGTTCGCCGCGCTAATCCTGCGCCAGAGCGTGGCTGGCGGAGCGGGGGCGAATGCCGGCACCGACACCATCTTCATCGTTGTTGCCGCCGTCGTCGCCAACGACGTCGGTGCGCTGTTCGTCGGGTCCGCAGCCGGACGCACGCCGTTGCGCGAATGGGTCAGCCCCAACAAGTCGGTCGAGGGACTCCTCGGTGGGGCCCTCGCCACGATCGTGGTGACCGGGCTCATCGCGTCGCAGAACGGCACGTGGAACAACATGGGTGAATGGCTCGCGTTGGCGATCGTCGTGTCGATCATGGCGCCGATGGGCGACCTGGTGGAATCGATGTTCAAGCGCAACCTCGACGTGAAGGACTTCGGGACGATCGTCGCAGGGCACGGCGGCGTGCTCGACCGGTTCGACGGGTTCCTCTTCGTGCTCCCGTCGGTGTACTACCTGATGCAGGTGCTGCAGCCCTGGCTGTCGTGACCCTTGGCGGCCGACGTTGCGGCCGCACGCATTGCTGACACACTGAAACGATGACCCGCACGCGCGTCGCCATTGCCGGCTCCACCGGATCGATCGGCACACAGACGATCGACGTCGTGCGCGCCGAGCCCGATCACTTCGTGGTCACTGCACTCGCGGCGGGTTCGTCGGTCGAGGCGTTGATCGAGCAGGCGAAGTTGCTGCAGCCCGAACTCGTCGTTGTCACGTCCGATGATGCGCGCTCCCGCGTGTCCGCGGCGCTGCCCGGGGTGCAGGTCACCGCGGACCTCTCCGAGGTGGTCGACGTCGCCGACGTGGTGATCAACGGTGTCGTGGGTTTTGCCGGCCTGCCCGTCACCATGGAGACCCTCCGTCGGGGCAAGGTCCTCGGACTGGCGAACAAGGAGAGCCTGATTGCCGCGGGCCCGGTGGTGCAGCCGTTGCGGGCCACACCCGGCGCCGTCCTCGTGCCGGTGGACAGCGAGCACTGTGCCGTGCACCAGAGCATGAGGTCGACCGCCGATGCCGGCAGGGAAGTGGCGCGCATCGTGCTGACCGCCAGCGGGGGTCCGTTCCGCGGTCGCACCCGCGACTCCCTCGCGTCGGTCACCCGCGACGAGGCATTGGCACACCCCACGTGGAAGATGGGCCCGAAGATCACCGTCGACTCGTCGACGCTCATGAACAAGGGACTGGAAGTCATCGAAGCACACGAACTCTTCGGAACGCCGTACTCACAGATTGACGTGGTGGTGCACCCCCAGTCGGTCGTGCACTCCATGGTCGAGTACACCGACGGCTCCACAATCGCCCAGCTCTCCATGCCCGACATGCGCCTGCCCATCGGGTACGCGCTCGGGTGGCCGAACCGCATCGCCACCCCGTACGGACGCATTGATTGGTCCGCTCTCGACCGTCTGGAGTTCCAGGCACCCGACCGTGCCACTTTCAGGTGCCTCGACCTCGCTTACGATGCGGGTCGCCGTGGCGGGACCGCCCCGGCCGCCCTCTCGGCGGCGAACGAGGTGGTCGTCGGGGCTTTCCTCGATGGCCGCATCAACTGGCTGCAGATCGCAGACAAGGTGGAGGCAGCCGTGAACCGCTTTTCCCCCACGGCACCGCGCGACCTGGACGACGTCCTTGCGGCGGACGCAGAAGGACGCCGCCTTGCGCACGAGGTACTGGCGTCATGACCGACTTCTACCAATCCTTCCGCAACGAGATTGCCGCGGGCGGTGCCGTCGACGACGGCGGGGAATCGTCGACCCCCCAGGGCCGGATCATCGGTGTCGTCATGCTGGCCGGACTCGTCGTGCTGGCTTTCGTGTCGCCGTGGACCTTCGTGTTCGTCATCGGCCTGCTTGTGTCGGTGTTCCTGCACGAGGTCGGTCACTTCGTGACGGCCCGACGCACGGGAATGAAGGCGACACAGTTCTTCATGGGATTCGGGCCGCGAGTGTTCAGCTTCCGCCGTGGCGAGACCGAGTACGGCCTGCGCGCGCTGCCGCTCGGGGCGTTCGTGCGCATCATCGGCATGAACAACCTGGACGAGGTCGACGAAGCGGACGAACCGCGGGCGTACCGTTCGAAGTCCTACCCCCGCCGCCTGCTCGTCATCACGGCCGGGTCGATCATGCACATGATCATCGCGTTCGTGTTGTTCGCCGGCGTGTACGTGCTCCACGGCGGCCAGTACCGAAACGGACAGGCGGTGGTGCTGAACACCCTCGACCCCAGCCCGGCGTTCACAGCGGGCATCACGCCCGGCGACGAAATCATCTCGATCGACGGCGTCGAAGTCGGGTCGTACGACTCCATCGTGAAGCAGATCTCGCGCCACACCCCCGGGGACACGATGGACGTGGCGTTCCTGGAGAACGGCACGCTCAAGAAGGTCACGGTCACTCTCGCCGAGAACCCGACCGTGCCCGGTCGCGGGTTCCTCGGCGTCTTCGCCGACGACTGGGAGTACAGGAAACTCAACCCGTTCGTTGCCGCCAAGCGCAGCGTGGGTGACATCGGCGCCACCGCGCGCGACTCGTTCACGGGCATGTTCACGGTCCTGAACCCCGTCAATTCGTGGCAGCAGGTCACCGACAAGGACGCGCCGGTGGAGAAGCGGCCCACCACTGTCGTCGGCATGAGCCAGGTCGGCGGACAAGTGGGGCGGGACTACGGCCTGTCGGGCATCCTGCGCCTGCTCGCGTACGTGAACGTCTTCGTCGGCGTCTTCAACATGCTCCCGTTGCTCCCCTTCGACGGCGGCCATGCCGCCATCGCCACGTACGAGCGGATCAGGTCCCGCGGGGGACGTGTCTACCGGGCCGACATCGGCAAGATGGTCCCCGTTGCCACGGCGGTCGTCGGCCTGTTGTTGATTCTTTTTGTCACAGGGCTCTACCTCGACATCACCCGTCCCATCGGCTGATTCGGGTCCATTTCCTGCCACACTTGGTGCCGATGTTCGAGCGTCGCGCCACCCGCCAGATCACCGTCGGCAAGGTCCCCGTGGGCGGCGGCGCACCCATCACGGTGCAGTCCATGACCACGACGAAGACTGCGGATGTCGAGGGCACCCTCCAGCAGATCTACGCGCTCGCCGCCGCGGGCTGCGACATCGTGCGCTGCACCTGCAACGAACAGGAGGCGGCCGAGGGCCTCGCGCAGATCGTCCCGCGCTCGCCGATCCCGATCATCGCCGACATCCACCACCAGTACCGCATGGCGCTTGCCGCCATGGAGGCCGGCGTGCACGGCCTGCGGTTGAACCCGGGCAACATCCGCAAGCCCGAGCACATCAAGGCAGTGGCCTCCGAGGCACGTGACCGCAACATCCCCATCCGCATCGGTGTGAACGGTGGATCACTCGATCCGTCGCTGTACGAGAAGCACAACGGCCTCACCGCGGCCGCGATGGTCGAGTCGGCCATGCAGGAGATCGCGTACTTCAGGGAGGTCGACTTCGACCTCATCAAGATCTCGGTGAAGGCCAGCAACGTTCCTCTGATGGTGGAGGCATACCGCATGCTGGCCGACACCACGGACATCCCGCTGCACCTCGGTGTCACGGAGGCGGGCCCGCCGCCGGCAGGTCTGGTGAAGGCCACCGCCGGCATTGGCGCACTGCTGCTCGAGGGAATCGGCGACACGATCCGTTACAGCCTGACCGCGGACCCCGTCGAGGAAGCGAAGGCCGGGCGTCAATTGCTGGAGGCCCTCGGCCTGCGCGAGCGCAAGAACGTGGACCTCATTGCGTGCCCGAGTTGCGGTCGTGCCGAGATCGATGTCATCGACGTGGCGAACCGTGCGATGCGCGCGTTCGAGGACAAGAAGCTGCCGCTGCAGATCGCGGTCATGGGTTGCGTCGTCAACGGTCCGGGCGAGGCGCGCGAGGCGGACCTCGGCATCGCCGCGGGCAACAAGCGCGGTCACCTCTTCGTGAAGGGCCGCAACGTGGCGGTCGTGCCCGAGTCCGAGATGGTGGAGGCGCTCGTGGAGTGGGCCGAGTTCATCAACGAGCACGGCACGGACGCAGCCATCGCACGCGCCGACACGTCGCGGGCCGAGCGCGAGGCCGCCAAGGACCGCAGTCAACTTCTCGACGAGAAGGGTGCCGACGCGAACCACGCGGCGGAGAGGATCGTCGAGATCCGCAAGACCGTCAACGACTGATCAGTGCTGGCGGCACAGCCACAGGGTGGCGTTGCCCGACAGGTCAATTGACTCGCCGGCAGTGAGTGCGATTGCCTCGTCTGCGCGGATGCCGTCTACGGCGCCCGACGTGCGCACGAGGATGGTCGTGCAGTCCGCGGAGACGGTGGTCGACCCCGCGAGGTCGATCCGCCGCACGTCGAACGCACCGCCCGGCCCGGTGTAGGTGCCGTTCTCCGGGCGCAGCTTGGGGTGTTCGAGAACCGTGGAGTCCACGATGTGCTGCAGTTCGTTCACGTCGACGTGCTTCGGCGTGAAGCCCGCGCGGATCACGTTGTCGGAGGACTCCATCACCTCGAGCCCGTCCCCGGAGAGATACGCGTGAAGGTTCCCGGCGGGAAGACTGATTGCCTCGCCCGGGGCCAACTGGACGTGGTTGAGGAGCGGGGCAATGCGCAGGCCCCGGTCGCCCGGGTGGAGCTCGCCGATCCGCCGCAACCACGCAGGGCAGGCATCGAGTTCCGGGGCCGTGCGCTGGTCGAATGCCCACAGCATGTAGCCGTCGATGCCGTAGAGGTCCAGAACCTCTGCCTCCTCGCGCCAGCGGTACGCCTTCAGTTGCTCCACGGTGGAGTCGACGTCGTCGAAGCCGCACAGTGCCTCGAACGGGGTGAGCGCGATGAGCATCTCGGGCTTGGCACGGTCGTCGCGATAGTTGCGCCTCGGGTCGTCGAGGGAGAGTCCGGCCGCGTTCTCCTTGGCGAATCCCTTGCGCGCCTGTTCGGTGCCGGGGTGGGTCTGGAGCGACAGGGGAGCCGCGCACGACAGCACCTTCACCAGCATCGACATCTCGCCCGTCACGGACGACAGTGGTTCATCGGTCCCGGAAACTACCGACGGTGCCACGGGGTGCGTGCCGAGCCACCACTCGGCACACGGCGAACTATCGGGGGTGCGGCCGAGCAGCGAGGGGATGAACGTCGTCCCGCCCCACGCGTAGTTCTGCACCGAACCTGTGAAACGGACCGGCATGCTCAGGCCTTCGACAGTGCGACGACCCGTGCCACGGCGTCGCCGACGGGCACCGCGTCGTTCGAGCCGCTGTGACGGTCGCGGATCTCCACGTTGCCGTCGGCAAGTGACTTGCCGACCACGACGATCGTCGGGATGCCGATCAGTTCGGCGTCCTTGAACTTCAC